>Ga0123341_1005670_pt1 | contig 11170 bp, 9 predicted proteins | sample Turbeapinknodule_FD_89959 | JGI IMG/M metagenome (GOLD analysis project Ga0123341, IMG submission 89959) | Root nodule microbial communities of legume samples collected from Mexico - Turtle bean Mexico pink nodule | ecosystem: Host-associated > Plants > Roots > Nodule | place: Mexico: Nepantla... | reverse complement strand
CAACAAGTAACAACAATCATCTACCATTACATGAAAAAAAATATTATTAAAAATAAAGAAAATACAATCAAATATGGAGAACTAAAAAATCTAGCAAAAGCAATACTTAAGGATAATCTATACCGATTAATAAAGAATTTTAAGAAAATAATAGATGGTAACCTATTATACCAATAAAATTGTTCTTTACGAATAAACCCTAAATTAACAAGTTGGTTAGCACATGCATTCATTTAACGAACAATGTGAGAAATCTTAAACCTGATTTTTCCATAATAATTAAAATAAGTGTTCTACTTATAACAAATAATCCAAGAATTATTAGTCTTATCATTAAATGCAACACAAATCAATCATAAATAAAATTTTCTTAAGAGATATATAGTGCTAAAAGAATTATAATTTTTCAAAAGCTAATTTTAATTTGGTTAATTTGGCAAGGATGAGTATTAAAAAATCATAATTGAAGAAAATGATTTGCATAATTGAGATTAAGGATAGTGTGAAAGTGTGTAGTAGTGGTGGAGTAGCAGAGAACGTTCAGTGTATGGTGGATCCTATGCAAACCAAATCTTCCATGTGTTGCATCAATGTTTCTGCCACCATTGCCACCACAACGTAGGGACACTCTTATGTTTCGTACTTTTCTGCAAATACCAAATTACACAATCACCCTCCACCATGTATATCATCAAATTTGAATACCTTTTATACTCAAAGTGAACATTCACTAATGCTTTAGTATTTTAAATATCTTATATCCACTACACAACAAAATCTCATCTCATCTAATAAGCATCTCATAAAAAATTCTCTATAATTTAATGAATTCTCATGCACCTCTTTACATTAATGTGATATTCCAATTTTACTATTATGTAAAATTTTAAAAACTCTCAAAATCATAAGAAAACGTATAATTCATTTTATCAACTAACATTCACTGATTCACCGCTTCGAAGAGTCACTTTCAACCACAACCACCAAGAACTACCCACCACACTTGATCAAAACTTTTGAAATGAAGAATAACTCAGTTACTCAATCAAAATTCCAACGTATACTGACATTGGTGATTTGATATTTAAAAGTTATATGGAGGTGCACGGAAAAATTGTCTGGTTTTATAAAGTTCAATTTCAGACGATGAACCATAATATTATAGTTTCACATGAGTTAGGAGATATTAAGATGATATTTTTTAATTCTTTGTTTGTTCTAGGTGAAAGGAGGTTTGGCAATGAGAATGAATAAGCATGGTGATGGATTTATACAGTAGAATATTGATTCACATTTTTTTGTAAGAATATTGTAATTAATAGACTCACATTCACAATATTGGCAGCATCTAAAAACTTTAAGAAAAAGGTTGTGGGATGACAGACATGCCCATTTGGGTTGCATTTTGGTCTTTGGTCAAGATTCATAGTCATTCTCCCTCTAGACCCCACCAATTATGTTGCTTTACTTTGCATCTTATAATCCTTTAATCAATCATCAATGCAAAATGCCAATAAATAGAAAGGGACAAATATACAAATATTAAAAAAATTACTTAAATAGATAAATTGTGCTTAAAATATGATCTTATAAAAAAAACCCATTTATATATAATAAGTGACATGACACTTCATCCCAATTCCTTTGATTAATTAGGTTAAGATCAACCTTATTTCATGTTTTAAAAATATTGTTCTAAATTTTTTATTATATTTTAGAAAATGCAATTCAAAATCATCGTTTTAGAAAAAAAATTCAAAATAAATAATCTAGAAGTCACTTTAAAGAAGAGTAATTTTGAAAGTTGTGAAATGCAAGTTCAAATTGAGGGGTGCAAGAAGCAATTGTCGTTTTGTAGTTGTCAAATTTGAAAGGCTCGAGCCTGTTGAGAAATGGCTTAATAGATTCAAAACACCAATGTAATAGGCTAAAGCAAAACTCTTTCTTTCTGCACTTTCATATCTTCTTCTGTCATCCCATATAAAACGTAAAAAATGCCTTTTTATTTTTCTTGTGTCATCCCCATATAGTAGCTTTCAGATTATGTAATCCAGACACGTATTTGAAAAAAGACTTCCAAATTAAATAATCTGAAAGCTAAAAAAGACTTCCAAATTATGTAATTTGAAAACTAATCATGCATATGAAAAAAGACTTATGGATTATGTAATCCATAAACTAATTACGAATTTGAAAAAAAAAATCGAATTACATAATTCAAAATATTATATAGGGATATTTTTGGAAATATGAAAATTTTAGGAGGTGGGAGAACATATTGAGGTGGAGTAAGAAATAGTCCTAAAGCAATTATATATTGGCCCATGCTTCCACAAGTGATATTCTTTTACAATCAAATTTTACATTCCAAGCCTTTCATTTTAGAATTGAAAATTTGATATTAGAAAATACATTTTCAAAAAATAAAAAAAATCCAAAATATATTTATGTGTTTTGGAAATCAAATTCTAGAATAGGGGAAATAGGTCCTAGAATGAAGGGTTGGTTGAATGGTAAGAATTGAATGAAGAGCAAAATGGACGCTCATCTCATTAGCCACTCCGCATCACCGCGTGCATGTTATCCTTTTAAAACACATTCATTCATTGCAAACTCTCTCACACACACACACAAAAAAACAAAAACCAAACACAACACAACAACAACCTAAACATATATAACATGTCGTGGCAAACCTACGTAGATGATCACTTGATGTGTGACATCGATGGAACCGGACACCATCTCTCTGCTGCTGCCATCATTGGCCATGATGGCTCCGTTTGGGCTCAAAGTTCTGCCTTCCCTCAGGTCTGTAACAACCTCCAAAACCTATTCATTGTTCTTTCGTTGTATACGAGTTGTGATATCTCTGAAGTATTTTTTTTTTATTTCGTGTTATTCTTTCAGGTTAAGTCTGATGAGATCAATGGTATCATGAAAGATTTTGATGAACCTGGCTATCTTGCTCCCACTGGCCTCCACCTTGCCGGCACCAAATACATGGTTATCCAGGGAGAGCCTGGAGCTGTCATCCGTGGAAAGAAGGTATATATTATTTTTTTCATCGACAAAAAATGAATAAATAAAATGGAATTACTTTAAAGATACCTCGATTCTTATACAAAGTAAACTTAAATCATTCCACATACCTTCTTGCACAAAGCAAACATATACACAGAAGAGCTAAGAAAATGTAAAGAACCCAAATTTCAGGAAAAAAAAATCATCTATCATTTTTTAACAGATCTCATACATATTAAAGGTTCGAGACATCAATCAGAATACAAAAAACTTATCCCACATGCTTTGAAATTTACCCAAACCATACCTTCAGTTGTGCCATGGTAAAAATTTCAATATGATCTATCATTCCAATGCTAAAGATCTACTTATGGCTATGATTCCATTATCACCGTTACCCATACACAACCTCAAATCTGATTAACACTTTTATTCATCCCCTTATCTTAAAATTTGAAAAATGCACTTTTATCTTAATACATGTTCTAGGTTTTCAGTATTCTTATCATTTTTACTTTGATTTTCTAATCATAATGCAGCATGTTCATGTGATATCATCAAGATCGTTGATGACTCTATTATTTTCATTTGAGCTTTATATTTTGTGAACAAACTAAAAACTCAGCAAAACCATCAAACACATTCATGTTACCTTTCAAGTTAAATTCATAGCATGTTGCTAGGTTATTCCACCATGAAAAGGTAGTTTTTGATGCATGCATGTTTGTTTTGATTGAAGATGTCTGGTTTTATGGTTGTGTTGGACAGGGATCTGGAGGTATCACCATAAAGAAAACTGGGCAAGCATTAGTTTTTGGTCTGTACGATGAACCTGTTACTCCTGGACAATGCAACATGGTTGTGGAGAGGTTGGGAGATTACCTTGTGGATCAGGGTCTGTAGACCTAACATTTTTCCAAATTGAATTTTTGTGGGTATTGTAATTTGTTATTTACGATTATGATCTGCATCATTTCAACCCCATGCATGTTGGAAGTTGTTGCAGACAATAAGCATATCAGAGTTAAACACTTGTTCGTTGTTTGAATTTTTAAATTTCATTACCCTTTGTTTTCTAATGCTGTTTACTCTCCCTTAACTTCTATTTCACTACCTCTTCATATTATTTATAAACAAACCATGCTAAACATAAATTAATTCACTTCAAAAATCAATTCCTACAATAAACTTTCTTCAAAATCGTATAGTAAAACGAAGAGTTTATATTTTGAATAGTAAATCGATTTGGATAGTGAAAGGTAAGACTCATAAATATTTAAAAAATCTAATATAAACATGTAAAAATATAATTAATAATCAAAATCTTGTTAAAAAGAGTGGTTGTATTATTAATCACATTAGATTAATATTATAATGATTGGATTGAGTTGGGTTATATGGTCCAACTACTTTGTTAAATGAAAGAAAAAATTAAAATTATGATTTTTATAAAATCAATTCAAGTGATCCAACCCCGGTTCACATCTAAACTCAAAATAAAATTCAAACTAGGATACAAAACCGTTTCACGATTTATAAGATTTGTGATACAATTCACACGATACAATTCGTATCTTCGACATCTCTGGAAGTATTCGATAGTTACTTCCATGAATTTTATGAATCTTGTATGCTGGATTAATGGGTCAAATCAGTTGTTACTTAAAAATTAACAAAAAAAATAATATAAAAATTAAGAAGTGTTTATGTATATTAGAAAATAAAATAAAAATCGTTTGTTGGACTGTTCAAATTTTTTGCCTAAATTTTAGAAGCCTAACTTAATCAGTTGTACCAGCCATGTTTGATTTTTTCAAAAATTAATTTTGGATTAAGCATGTTTTACAAGTGTTATTTGTATTCTTAGAAGATTTTTTTTTTATCAGCTTCTTAGAAGAAATAATATTTCACTTTGGTAATTTACACGATTCTTTAATACAGATATTTATCCAAATGAAACCTTAATTTTAATTGGAAAGCAACATAAACAAAACGTCTATCTATCAAATTTATATGTAATTTTGTGCATTAATTATGTTATTTATGGGTGCCAAAAAATGTCAAGAAATCTGCGTGTAGGAAATAATTGTTTGGTGATTAAGAAGTGCAAACTATAATTTGATGTACTTCTATACAATTGTATTAATTACTTTCCTTTTTTTTACCAAAACAATTAAATTAGTACTATTTTGTATCAAAATTGGGATAAGTTACAAAAAATAATCATCAATTTCTATCATTGGTGAAATGACACTGCATAAAAGCACAAAGTAGGAAGAAATATTAATATATTTGAAAGGTTGACTCCAATAATATAATTAAGGTAAATTTGGACTTAATTAAGGTAAATTAAAATTGTTTGATAATGCTTTTGTAGTTGTGTGAGTGTGTTAGAAAAGTTTTTTTGTTTAAAAATAATATTTTAAAGCTACTAAAATAAGAAAGGATCAGAATAAAAGAAAAATTCCCACAAACTAAAAAATAAAATGCAAAATACAACTATATTAAGAAACATATTTAAGTCTTGTAGCAAATTTGAAATTTGATAAGACACGTACCTTTTTCCTTTATTTAATTTTTCTGCATTAAGAAATTATTTAAAATTTTGAAAGGAATGAGCACTTTGTTTTCTCCTTAAACGGTATTCTATCTACAGCATAAAAATTATTCATAAACAATTAATTAAAAATAAATAAAAATATAATACAAATTTTATTTTCGCGGCCACTTCGTTTGAATTTATTCATACTCTTTCTGTCGCACACTCTGTTTTCACTCTCTGTGTGTGTAAGAGAGAAGAGAAACTCTGAATCACGCAAACGCAGAAGAGAAGAACAACAACGATATCGGTGAACAGTGAAGATGAAGACGAAGACGCCATTGAAGCAGCTGAAGCTCGCCGTTCCTGCTCAAGAAACCCCCATTACCTCTTTCCTGTACTTTAATTCCTTTTCCTTTTTCCTTTACCAACCCATTTCATATTCTTTGTTTAATCCTTCAATTCATGGATAAAGTTCCCGTTTTTACTCCCACTCCCTCAATTTGTTGCTTCTTTCTGTTCTGGGCATTTTGATAGTGTCTAGGATGTGCTAGGGTGGACATGGGTCAGAGGATTCAAAGATATATTTTCATGAATAGCTTTAATTTTTGTATTCTTATCGTGATTTGGCAACCTATTCAATTTAGGAACAAAAAAAGGGAAGAAAGTTCATATTTTGATTTCTACTGCCATTTAAAAAAAAAAAAACTATTTTACTTCTGTTATGTGTTTGAAATTGATTGATTTGGTTGTTTTCAAATTGGCATTAGGACTGCTAGTGGAACGTTCCATGATGGAGATCTACTCTTGAATCAGAAAGGGTTGCGTCTTATCTCTGAAGAAAAGGAATCACGGGTAGCTCTATCACTTTACATTCCTAGTGATTTCTAATTTTCATTCATTATGTTTTGTGTAATCTATGTTTTGCATTTTTACATACCTCAATCAATGACGGAGTTCAATTTTGATTGTGTTCCCCTCTACTTGTTTCCTATTTGTATGTTAGCCCTGGTGATGGGGTTGATGATGCTCAACCCAAAGACTCTTATCTACAATTCAAAAACCAAAGGTTTATGAATCATGAGCACTTGTTGATCCATGGAGAATCCTATTGGGATCTGGTGTTTTTGGTGCCGTTGTTTTTTATAATCTTGGTGCTCTCCCCGAGTCTTTAGTTCTTGTTGCTACTGGAATTTCCAGTGACAATGACAGTGCTCAAGAGTATGCTTCCACTGTAGTTGGTTTGTTGGCTGGACCGTCCATCCTGCTTCTCACAGTAGCGTGGGGAACCTGTGTTATCATTGGTAATCAAAAGTAGAAAAATTACTCTAACTCTAGTGGCTCAAATTCATCAATTGGGGAAATAAAAAATTGCTACTAACTGGTTATGGTATCACTATGGATGTAGATACTAGAAACATGGCAAGAATGATGGTTTTCTCAGTTATGCCACTCTTCATAATGCAGATTCCACCCAAGTTGTTCTACTACTCTTCTGTACCACGCGAAGTGACCTTGATGGTTGCTGTTGTTTTTCTCATCTCATACACAAGTGGTCTGTAATATGAAATTAGTCAACACATTGGCAAAGAGCATGAATTGAAAGGGCATCTTATATAGATGATAGTTTCGAGTCTTTTGGTTCATTCACCTCCTATGTTTGATACACATCTAGCCAAATCCATCCTGCACATGCTATTGGGCCCCTGCTACACATTCTAACCTAATACTTCATCACCATTATGCATGCATCATTCAAAGATTCATTTCTTTGTTTCTGTCTTTATTTTTTCTCTCCATTTTGTGTTGCTAACATCTAAGCTTACAATTTCTCTTTGGACAGCCTTCGGATGGTAAGGAACTGGAGTTTGACTTCACACTTGATGACCTTGAGACCGTCAAAGTAATTGGAAAAGGAAGTGGTGGTGTGGTACAACTTGTTCGCCATAAGTGGGTTGGAAGATTGTTTGCTTTAAAGGTTGTCATGCGCACGTGTTTATAATTACCTCTTATGGGTAGATTTGCGTGTATGATTAGTCTTTTCACAAATTATGTTGTTTATTCTTCATCTGATCTCTTGTTTTCTGTTTGACATAGTTTTCTTTCTATAACATGGATTCATGCAAAAGGACATAATGATATTGATTTTCCAGTTGCTTTTTACAAATGGTTGCAAATGTCTTAGGATATATGCGAAAATGTAGGAAGATTTATAAATAAATGTTTATTTTTTGTGTGTGTATGTATAGAATATAATTAAATAGATGCTTTCTGAAAATGAAATTTAGATGTTTTTCAAAGCCTGCAAGACTGTTGTATTCCAAGTTTAATTTTGTTTCAGTTCTTCATTGTGATCTTGCACCTGTTATATATTGCCTTTTAAAACAAAGGCTATTGTTATGAAAATATTTTTCAGCATTATGAATTGGGTTTTACTTTTTTTGTGATTGGGAAATATCTTTGGACTTATATTGCAGGTTATTCAAATGAATATACAAGAGGATATTCGAAAACAGATTGTTCAGGAACTGAAAATAAATCAAGCGTCACAGTGTCCACATGTTGTAGTTTGCTATCACTCGTTCTATCATAATGGAGTTATATCACTGGTGTTAGAATACATGGATCGTGGTTCTTTAGCAGATGTAATCAAACAAGTCAAAACAATTCTGGAACCATATCTTGCTGTGGTTTGTAAGCAGGTATGCTGGACCATGTTTCCATTTCTTGTTGAAATTGACTGCTTCTAGTCCTTGCAATAGTTGATGCCATGCTCTATTTCCTTATTAACCATTCACATGCATATTTCAGGTCTTGCAAGGTCTTGTTTATCTGCACAATGAAAGACATGTAATACATAGAGACATCAAACCATCCAATCTGTTAGTTAATCACAAAGGGGAGGTAAAGATTACTGATTTTGGTGTTAGTGCTATGCTGGGAAGCTCAATGGGTCAAAGAGATACATTTGTTGGAACTTACAATTACATGTCGGTGTGTAACTTTCCTTATTTAATCATGTTCCATATTACCAGAAACTGCTTGGCTTTTGTAATCATATTTATGAACCTTCTCCTTTTCTCAAAACCTTGCTTCTGCAAAATGATTGACATTGGTTTGTTTCTGTTGATTTCTTTGTTTAGCCAGAAAGAATCAGTGGGAGTACTTATGATTATAGCAGTGACATCTGGAGTTTGGGTATGGTAGTGCTTGAGTGTGCCATAGGAAGATTTCCTTATATACAGTCCGAAGATCAGCAAAACTGGCCCAGTTTTTATGAGCTTCTGGCAGCAATTGTGGAAAGCCCCCCACCTTCTGCTCCTCCGGATCAGTTCTCCCCCGAGTTCTGTTCATTCGTGTCATCCTGGTGATTATTTGGTTCTTTTCACTTCCTTTGTTTCATAATCAACCAAAGTAAAAAAACAAAAATGTGGCACTGAAGTTTAGCACCCCAAATTAACAAATCACATCGATTATATTAAGAATGAAGAAAATGTATTTTAGGATTGATATCCTGGTATAAAATACACACAAAGGCTCTTTATTTATAAATGAGAATAATAACAAAATCAATAACATAATAACTGAATAATATAAACTATAGGCTAAGTCCGTTACATTCAACACTCCTCTCAAGCTGGTGCATGCATATAAATCATATGTACCAAGCTTGTTACAAATATAATCAATTCTAAGTCTCACTAAGGATTTAGTGAAAATATCTGCTAGTTGATCATTCAAATTAATTTCAGTCTTGATGTTTCCATACCCAATCTTTTCTTGAATGAAATAACAAACAATCTCAATATGTTTTGTCATTTCATGAAAGATGGGATTTGAGCAACCTGATTATCACAAATGAGTGTCATTTGATTGACTTCTCCAAATTGCATGTTTGTGTGCCTTTAGTTAGTATCTGTTGGCTAGTCTTCTGCTGTAGGTTCTGTTTTGACTTGTTTTGTCTCTAAGTTAACTCCTTGGTTTAATTACAGCATCCAAAAGGATCCTCGGGATAGATTAACATCCTTGGAGCTTCTGGTTAGTAACAAAATGCTGTTTTATTGTTTATCTTAGATTTTGTTAAAATTCCCAATTGCTGATTCATCTAATTTCTTTGCACTTTCAGGGTCACCCTTTCATAAAAAAGTTTGAAGATAAAGATCTAGATCTTGGGATTTTGGTAGGTAGCTTGGAACCTCCTGTAAATTTTCCCAGATAATTGTTATAATGTAGAGTGTAAAATTTGTGGTAGACAGCCATAACTCTTGGTATGAGTCCTAAGCTTGGTGACTTCATTACAGTTTTCTGAAAACTGATATGTATAATAGTTGTTTCTTATTTGTTGTATTCAAAAGCTTGATCATTTTGTTTGACATTCTCTTTAGCTACGAAGCATAGACTCTGAAATGGATACATGACACGATCACTTACTCAACTTATGTGAAAAATATAGGAATCTGTTTGATGCAAAATTTATTTACATATAAACAACATAGGATTTGAAAATATGTTCAATTTGTATTTATATATTCACTCAAAACACCATTGGAGATTTACGTGACTGAAACATTATTGTAAGTTCTCATGGCATTTGAATATCAAAATAACAACATTCGGTGACATTAGACAAGTCTGAAAACTTCAAATCAATGATGAATTTGGAAACGAGGATAAAACTTTGTTATGGACTAGGTTTGAAATCTTTTCGTAAATTTCATGATGAAATGATAAAATTTGTTACGGATATTTGAATGAATAATTTGAATTCCACATCTCAGGTTCAAATTTTCCGAAATACATACATATAATCTACATTCCCATATAACGAAGGGGTGTAGAACGCAAATATGGGCTGCAAAAGGTAAAAGGGTCCAAGAAACACGCAAAACCTTTTAGTTTTTTCTTTCAATCATTCACTACAATACGTTCCTTTTTCCCATTTTAGTTCAAAGAGTGCGTGATATGATTAGGATGGGGCAATTTCTTCTTGCACCATATCAATTCTAACCTGCACCCTATCATTTTTCAAAATTTTCAAAACTATCCTTATTCCATATTTAAAAATCCGAAATAGTAAATATAATTCAAAAATAAAAACATACATTCCGGATAAAAAAAATCCAGAACACAATTAAAAATGCATTTCGGATAAAAATTTCTGGAATTAAAAAATGTGTTCTGGATATCTATATCCGGTATTTTTGGATAAAAGGTTCCAGAAGTAATTTTTATTTACACTCTTCTTTTTTAAGGTTATTTTCATCATTTTGAAAGGGCATTTTTATAATTTTCAATACCAGGTTGGGTGCATGTTGAAATTGATTTGGTGCAGGAAGCATTTGTCTTAGGATGGTCATGCGGTCAGCCCATGCAGGCAGGCCCATAAAAAGTGAGGACCAACCCATGCGGGCAGGCCCATAAAAAGAGTGGGATGGACTATTATTTTAATTCTTTGGTCGAACTAGTAAAAATATTTATTATATTTTAAAGTTATTAAAATGGAACAATAACAATGATATTTTTAAAATCAATAAGAATGATTAATTATTATAATAGTTGAGGCAACAATTTTTTTAAAACATTTTCTTATTTATAAAATCTTTAATT
>Ga0123341_1005665_pt1 | contig 11173 bp, 5 predicted proteins | sample Turbeapinknodule_FD_89959 | JGI IMG/M metagenome (GOLD analysis project Ga0123341, IMG submission 89959) | Root nodule microbial communities of legume samples collected from Mexico - Turtle bean Mexico pink nodule | ecosystem: Host-associated > Plants > Roots > Nodule | place: Mexico: Nepantla... | reverse complement strand
ATTCAAATACATTACATTATTCACAAACTTTTATAAAAAAAAATATTTTCTTTCACTTTTCAATCTTTCTCCTAAATTTATTAGTTTCCTCTTTCTCAAATTCTGTCCTAAATTCAAACCAAACATAAAAGTGAAAAATAAATTACTATTAAATGAAATGAAGAAGAAGAGAGTGAGAGAGCAGAAAACCCAGATGTGTTCAGACAGTGCAATTGTCGGTGCAAAATTTTTTAATTTTGAAAATAACATCAATCGAACATCAACAACTGTCTTATAATTCTTGTTGTATGTGGTGACCAATTCATCTTTTTATACAAAGTATAGGTATAATTACAAAAAAAAAAGTCCTAAACACATATAAGATAAAAATTATAATTTTGGGAAATTATACAACGAAACTTTTACGTATAAGTTAATAGTGTTTTATACAAAAATATTTCAGTTTTTTCCCAAAAAAACTTATGTATTTTTAATCTGTATTTCATTTATTTATTTAAAAAACATAATAAGAAGAGGAGAAATAAATAAATAAAAAAGAAACTGAGAAGATTGAGATGGTGGTATGATGGAAAAAGTTTAATTAAGTGACAACAACCATCATAAAAATATGGACAGTGGAGTTCGTGAATGATCCAAGTAAAGGGAAAGTAAAAATGGCGATTGGTTAGAAGAGAATAATGTGATGAATGTGGCAGCAATGGCAGCTCCTAAGAATCACGGGATCTGCTGCACCTCACTCACCCATTTTTTTCGTCTTCCTTTGTTTCCCAAAACAGCAGAATCTGTTTTTAGTTGTGAATTTGAGATGGGGTTTCAGGGATTAATTGTAATGGTGTAAATTCGGAACATCTTTATTGTCCTATTTGTTCATTTTTTATCTACTTTATCACCTCAACCAATCATTCTGCTTCTACCTCTGCCACCATCAGCTATGTGGGTCCTCCTCCTCAGTAGTACCCAAATGGCTACACTGCCAATTCTGTCATGCTTCATCAGCAGCCCTTGTATGCAAATGAGGGGGGAAGTGAAATTCATTTTTGCCACCACCCTATGTTCATCATCAAACTAAAAAAAACAATTAAAGAGAAACAAATTAATATTGTTTAACCGACAATCTTATTTTTCAGCATAGGAGAAGAGTTAGACTTTAATCCAATGAATCAGTGTGTGTTCATCCCTGGTGTCTAAAGTTGGCTCTTTGGCAGTTTACTTTACTACTCATCCCATCAGTAAGTGGACAACCCTGTGCAACAATGTTCACAATTATAGTTGTGCATGTTCTGATTTTCGTTTTAAAGTATGAAAAACAATGTATAGTCGTGTATATCCAACGTTACCTGAACATTCTCTTGCCAATGAAAGCACACTGGATTAGAGTTGCAATCAGTTTAATTGGTTGATTATTTTAAGTTTATTGCTCTGGAAAGAGAATGTTTGAACATAGAATGAATATTAAATGTTTGTGATGGAATATTGTTTTGGTTGCTTAACTTTTTCTTTTTTTACTCCTTTCTTTTATAAGAGACAGCATTACTATCTTCTACTTAGCCAAAGAAGAAGAAAAATGTAGGTTTAACCACTATTTCCTGATTTGTTTGAGCCAATCACATTCCCCTGGGCCAGAAATTTTGTGAGCCTTCAGGAACAGGCTGGCATTGACCAAGACTTTTTCGAGTTGATGATCTTTCTCGACCCTCACCCGGAGAAGATGTATTTCCCCTTGTCATATGTGCCGAAACTAATAGTATCCCCCTCACATGCAAATAACTCAAGCTGTCTTAGAGAAAAGCAATGATGTTGGTCCTTTCCAGGTAAAACTAGTTAGGCAGATTCTGTGGATTGATGATGTTCGTTATGAGTTCAGAGAGTTATATGGAATAGGAAGTTCAGCAACAGAAGATTTTGATGATAATGATAGTCGGAAGTAGTGTGTAATATGCATGACTTAACCCAAGGACACTGCTGTCTTGCCCTGCCGATATAATGGTATGATATCTTGTCAAAGCAACTTGTATGTGTTGTTGAATGTTCATGCTCAGTTTCAAGCAATAAATCTCAAGATGGTAGATTGATTCATGCACTCAATCTTATCATCATTCCATATCTGCAAAAAAGTTTGCAGTTAGAAAATGAATTCCTAGTTATACTTCTGAAAGACTATCATGGTTTTCTTGGTGATCTTTATATTATTACCTGAATAATTCTTTTCTTCCTCTGATCCTCTCCTGTCGCCTCACCCCCTCTTCAATATGGCTTCAAAGTTCGAATCTTGCTAGCTTTCATTGTTCATTAATTGATTGTTTCAAATTGTAGAACTCATTTATTTTTTGTCAAAATTACACCACGGACGAATTTGATATTTAGTGTTTCTTTTTCTTCTGATTTTCTGAAATTTAATAATTGTTCAGTAGGGATAACATCTGTTGTACTTTCCAGTGTATGTGCAGTGAGTGTGCCAAAACTTTGCGGTTTCAATGAAACAAGTGTCCTATATGCCGACAACCTATTGAGGAAGTTATAGAGATCAAGATAAACAATGACAATCTATGACACCATTTTGCCTTATGATATGAGAAGCTGAATTGCATGGTATTTTTTTTTCTTACTGTAAATTGAAGTCAATGATCTGTTTATAGTTCATATGTGTTTTTTTTGGTGAAAGTGCATCTGTAAGATGTTCAAAGAGAAAATAGATCTATGTGGTTTGGTTAGTAATGAATTGTTTGAAAATTATCAAAGGTTAAATTTAAATTTAGTCATCCGGTCGTCATCTTTCAGGGATTTAAAAGTTTAGAACTTCTGATCTTAAGTTCTTTTGCTGAAAATAGTTGGTTTATCCCATGAGTGTGACGTAGAGAGTATGAGTATAAAGAAAAAGAAAAGATTCAAGGTGTTGGATTCTTTGTTTTTCTTTTCACTTTTAAGAAGAAGAAGAAATGGTTAGTTAATATTGCTATACAAGGTACCTTTAAGGTAGATGCAAAATCAAAATCTTTGAAGCTTGGAGATGTTTTCAGACATGAGCTTTTGAACCAATGAAGATGTAAAAGTAAAACGGATGTAACAAGTTAGTTATGTTGTACTTCACTTTAAGATGGGTTCTCTGTTTAGCTTTCACACATTTATATAAAGAGAAAATTAGAGTTGATAATATGTTTAGTTATTCTCAAAAGTATGTTTATACATTAATTTTTTTGCTAAAAATCAGTTTTGTAAAAAGTAGAACTTAGGTTGCTTTTACCATTTTAATTTTAATTTAACCTCAAATTTACAAACTTTAACCCAAATATGCAAGAGACATTGTCAAAAGGAACTTATGGTAACATGAATATTATAAGCTTTAATTTAATTCATTCATTCAACATTTCAATAGTTAAAGGTGCGAACTAGGAAGCACGGTAAAAAGTCTTGTTTTCCAAAATTCCCAAGCAGGTGCACTCAGTTTAGAAAATGATAGCAAATGAAGATTTGAGCGTTTCAAGAAACTTATGGTTGTCGACATCATAATCATGTTCCTTGCCCACAATATTCATTATTGCGTGGTAAATGGCCTCTCTTGCAGTACACTCCTCAACCTTAGTTAAGTTAAGGTGGTGTATAAGGTTCCACCAGTTTGTCTCTAATTATCAAATTGTATTTGGGACTAATGGACAAATTAATATCAATGTTCCTTGAGTAAATAACAAACACAACCTAATTGCACTCATTTTGTTCACTGTATCAGTAATTCAGAAAATGGAGATTCAAAGCATAGTAGAATTGTGTCTGTGATAACAATTTTGACATGTGGCCAGATAAGATTTGATGAGAAATATTCCTTGGATATTGTTGTTAAACGTTAGAGGTTTTTGTTTGAAAAAACACGTGGTCTCCTAGGACATGCTATAAGTTATGAATGGGGACAAGGCAGGGAGGGTGAACAACACTTTACATATGCGATTAATTGACCTTTTCAGAGGTATGGTCCAGCAAAAGAGAAAAGTTAAAAAAACCAAGAAACCGGGTAAGGTACCACCATGCCATACATACCATCAGAAATTCATGAAAACTTCCCTACAATTTCAAGACACCGACTCAACACAGTTTGGCATCTTTTCCAATCTTTTACAAAGAAAGAACCAGAAAGTTAACATGGTCCAACACCTCACAAAATGCCTGAATATACATACACCCCAAGGAAAACAGATGCATATCTGTCTATATATTCATTTGTCCTTCTATTTATTTGTCTACCATTTTAGCATTTGCTTTTTCAGCAGCAATGTTTAATCATTTGGAATAATCCTAATAATTAAAGTGTATGTGCATTGCGTTGCATGATCTTTTCCCATTTTCCCACTTCCAAGCAAGTAGAAGAAAGGGTTGAACAGTACAAGAATCAAAACTTTCCCCTGTGGTCAAAGCCTCTCAACACCCAAACTCCATTATTATTTTCCCAATAACATATAATAAAATCTAAAGCTATAAAAAGAAGACCATGTGTGAGATGCAACTGCACCTGCCTCTACTCTTCTAGGTGAGGTTCAATAAATACTTCCTCCTCACCCCACTTCCTCTCAGTGAGCAAATTCGTATTCTCTCTGATCAATCACTGTCCAAACACCATGTGGTTCATCATGTGAAGCCTTCCACATAAATAGTAATGCCTTTGCATTGCATGGCTGCCCAAGTCATTCCCCAATGGATGCTTCCTCACAGAATCCTAAAACTCACATTCCAAATATAGATACCCCTATCAAACTCCCAAAAAATCACCCACCATGCTTCACTTATATAAAAGTTATGATATCATAGTTGTGCATGTCACAATCATGTTTCAATTTTGCTGAGTTTCTGGGTGGGATGGACTTGGTGGCCTTTGAGGTCAGAAAATTCTACAATATATATCCACCATGACCAAATATCAAACACTGATTAAATTAGCATGTAGATATGCTGTTCAAATTAAGCTCTTGTGCTTCTGGTGAAATAACAAGCTACTTACAATGTCACTAGTGAAAAAGTCCATGTCTTGTTACACAATTAAGCGTGATGTCTCTTTCTTTAAACAAGGTGAGGAAAACCAATTTGCTATGTTTCCTTTGTCACCACCATATTCATTCAAACACTCTTTGATTGATAAAGTGACATGTTCAAAGGGATAAAGGTAAAAAGCCACAACGACTTGATCACAATTTAGGCTTTTAAGAAGAGCAATAATAATTTGGTTTGCTAGAGAAGACTTGAAGGGAGCAGAATGAAGAAAGAAAAAACAAGAAAACCAGAACGTGATTCATCGAGGGCTACCTAGTTTTTGGTTGCTTTCTTTCACCTAATTTGCTGTTAAAGCAGTGCTTCCATGATTTTATTAGCTTAACTTTATTATTAATTAGTTGTCCATAAGACGTGACCAGCTACAACTCCATTTTCATTTCACAAGTTTGGCACCAACACAAAGGAAAAGGACCCATAAATTCTGGCGGACCCACACTATTCCATATGCGGCTATGTTCACTTTTTCTGCCAAATACATATAATACTATATTCATAATGTGCATAATGTGTACTGTAGTAATAGTTCTACTATTTTATTTTTCTCCTTGTGCAATTCTAACATACAGAATAACTGTCTTCAATTTACAAGGAACTTCATTTGTTCATAAGTGTCCAAAGGACACTTCTTTTTCTCATAATAAATGACTTCTCCTATGAGAAAAAATAAATAAAATGAGGAACTAATTATTTTTATAGTTTATGAAAGATTTTTAAAGGAATTACTCAAGAAATAGATTAAATAAATAGGTTTCTCAAGGGAGTTAAAGCCTAACCGAAGGCATAGATTTCGGAAAAACTAAAGTTAAAGCCTATGCTAAAAAGTATGGAAAAAAATGCAGTTAATGAATGGTAGAAAAACTCATGTGCTGTTCGAAAATGATGTTAAGTGGAACTACAGTAACCTAATAAGTATTTAATGTTAATTTGAAAGGGAATTGAGTTCGAGTGTCTAGTTTTCGACAATGATGTTAAATGTTTATACATTTATATGAATCAGGATTAACTCGTGTTCACTACCTAACCAATAATTTCAAATCACAAGGTAAGAAAATGGTTTAAAAAAAATCTAATATAGGTACATAATAATGTTTAACTTAATTTTTAATTACTTTCATATATTAGTTTATCTCATAAAAACCAAATGTTCTCTTAGTAAAAATTATCATAAAATGTTTGTCTTGGTATTCAGAATTATATAAATTTTAAAAACATGTAACCATTTTGTACCATTCCGGAGAAGGAATAGTTCTTGAACAGACACCAAATAAATGTCAATGTCAAGAATTTAATAATAGTAAGGAGGTTAATTGCAGTAAAGTGAGATTATAATCATAACTATTGAAATAAACGCTAATAAGTAATTAAGACATATGGATCTAATTTATATGACACAAATATATATTAAATAAAAGTTAAGTGTTGAGACATGTTAATATATTAGCAATGTGATGTAATAGGTTTTCCAGTAAATCGCAGACCATTTATTGAAAACAAAGTAATAATTTATCTAAATAATTATATATAATTTCAATCACATATTAATTTAGCATATTCAATTATGTACACTTACACATGTAATCGTTCACAATTAAAAGTCTTCAATCTTAAGTTTATACATCTATAATCTACACATTTAAATCTATCCCAATTAAAAGTTAACAAAGACAACTTTTCCATCCTTAAAAATCTGATCAATCAGAGTAAGAGCAGCAACCATCACAAGGATATAAAACAATACAAATAGAAAACAATGAAACATTAGCCAAAAACTAAAGTAGTTAAGAAAATTATTTTTCCCAACTAACTAAATTAAGACGCAGTTAAAACATAAGAAAAATAAAATAAAAAACTATTAAAAACAAAAGGAGACTTATTCTTATTTAGATTTTATTCCATTAGAAACTATTTTTCGCACACTCTCTGATACTGTAGATTTCTTCTTTAACTGAAATGAAGGATAGGATGAGAATTTAAAAAATGAGCAAAAACTTAGAGAGAAAATTGTTTTTGAGTGCAAGAAAGAAATTTTAACATGACTTATAAAAATTTGTAAGATCCTTACAATAACATTAAATAAATATTTAAAACAAAAAAGTGATTTGCAAATAATTTTTATAAAAAATAAATTATAAATTATAAAAATTAATAGTTGAGTGTTATTAGTTTATAGCAGAAGAATGAAAAATTATATTTTTAGTGTGTCTTCCTATCAAAGTTACTTTTATACTCTATTTTTTTCAGTTTCTTTTAAACCTTTTTTTAATAACTGCGTTACAATACTTTTACTTTGGTTGTCTCCATTATTTATTGTGAACCCAAAAGTATCATTTCTTGTTAACCCTAAACATATTTTAGTTTTTTTCGATTAATCAGCACTGTCCACTTCCTCCCTCAATTGAAGTCATAGTTAAAACCACCACTCCCTCAACTCCTTCTCCAATAATTAGTTTTTGCAGTTTATTACTTGTGAAATCATGAAAGGAATATCACAACTTGTTGGACAATCACATGGAATTTGCTTCAACAAAATACTCTAGTTGTCTAAATTGACACTGTATTAAAATATATAAAAATAAAACTTATATAATAAAATATGCGAAAATTAAGAACTTGATTATAAAATGTGTTAGAAAAAAGGATGGTAAGATTTGCAAGATTACTATACTTTAGTTTTAATGTCTTCGTGTAAAAAATAAAAAAATAAAATATATATATATATAATGTTTTTAAAAATAAATAAAAAAATACAAAAACAAAATTAATTTATGTTTCTAAAAAATAATATTTTTGTCCAATTTTTAATATGTAATCCACTTGCATTAGTATATCCCAACAATCAATTTTTGTTAGAAAAAGAGTAGTGAATGCTACTATTTTGAATTGAATGTGACATTGTCCAATATAAGATAAGATAAGCTTCCTCTATAGTGGATCTCGTTGTTTGCCAATTATAGACAATTTGAATAATGGAATTCACCCAACAATAAATAAATATACTGTCAATCTAACTAACTCAAGCATTAAATATATATACATTTTCTGGTATGCACAAAGTTATTTTCTTTGGAATGGAACAAAAGAAAATTTAAAGAGTATGAAAAATGTACTATTCTTGTAAGACTTAAAACTTATTTAATAGTTCTTAAAAAATGTATAGAAGTATTCATCCAATAATTGATTAATCAAATTATTTATTTAAAGTAACATTATTATTTTAATTTAATTTTAAGATTGTTGTGAACAAATAAGTATGAAGAATTATTGAAAGACAACATTTTCTTTAGACATGTTAAAACAGAACAATTAGTTAAGAAACCAAAATTATTACTTTTTATTAAAAAAATAAAAAATCATTAATTAAAAAAATGAATTACTATGCTTTTGAATGGAAGTTAAAAAGAAGGGCTTTAAAGAAATGTTACCGGGAATGGAAGTTCAAATATGTTTAATAGTTGCAAAATTCATTAATTATTTTATAAGTAAAGTTGAGAGAGGTGAGAAATATTGGAATAAGATCATGGGATGCATTGAGTTGGATATTTTATGAATAGATTGAACAAAAATTTCTTGACAATGCTCAAGTGTTTTGACCTGAATTTGAGGAAAGCGTGTTGAAAGTTGAAAGAGGAGCGGGCAAATGTGCAGTTGTATATTAAGGTAACTACTGGAAAGCAGCAATTCTTTAATAAATGTGATTAAAATTAATTCTGTTTTAAAAATCTGAGACACTTCACTCACATAATCATATTTGGTGATAATGAGAAAAACTAAATAAATAAATAAAAAAACAAAAACTCACGTCAGATTCATACTACCCTCTCTCTTCACACTTCTTGATTGTCATTTATGATTTTTTAAGCATTCCCACCTCACAGTCTTCAAGCCAAGCCAAACCAAACCAAACCAAACTAGGAGAGAGAAATATAGAAAACCCAAGTGTGGTTAAAGGTAGATTCTCTTCCAAGCCAAACCTCTAAAACTCTTATTACAAATTACAGAGGCGCTCCTCTTCCGTAGCTACATTTCATACCAAAATACCAATAAATAAAGGCACCAAACAAAGATCAAACGCTTCTCTCTGTGCTGTGCTCTTCCAATCTCTCATTTTCCTTTTCTGCTTTGCTTGCCCCTCTTTTCTCCCAATGACTACTCCTCACTCTCTCTCTCTCAAACTCTGAGCCAACCGCTGGTTAGCCTCCTGTCTCTTCTCCGAGACCCACAAAACCATTTCTTTTCTGTCATTTCCTCTATGTTTGCTTCCCAAACAAAGAACCTCTATTTCCCTTTCTGCCATTTGCTGTTCAGATCTATTACCACTCTTTTCCGCTGTTTTGCAAGTTGCAATCTTTTTCTTCTTGGCCGGTGTGAGACATGAGTAAAGAGGAATTCTTGAAGATACAGGTAACATATCCATCGCATCCTCCATTTTTTGCTCAGACCCCTTTTTCTCCTTTGTTACTAATTGCTTGATTAATATCTTTCGGACATTTCCGATTAAGTAACAAATCTGGTCACGATTCAGTTTCTTCTTTGTTAAATATGAAAGTTGTGTTTATTCTGTTTGGTATTGTTGGATTGCTTGTGCATGCAGAAATGTGTTCTTAAAGTGAACATACACTGTGATGGGTGCAGACAGAAAGTGAAGAAAATCTTGCAGAAAATTGATGGTATAGCAATTATCGCAGTAATCCCTTTGTGATTTCACTTCTCTGTTTTTTAAGAAATGTCGGTGCTTTTCATTTATTTTGTGAGGAAGAAAACAAAATCTCCTTCTCATCTTTGTGAAATAAATCTTGAATATACGGCTTTACTTGTTCACAGGTGTGTTCACCACACAGATCGATGCTGAGCAAGGGAAGGTGACGGTTTCAGGCAATGTGGACCCCAACCTTCTCATCAAGAAGCTTGCGAAATCAGGGAAACATGCAGAACTCTGGGGTGCTGCCCCTAAACCCAACAACAATCACCATAATAACCAGAACCACCTTGGCAATGCCAACCAGGTAAAGAACATGCAAATTGAACAACTCAAAGGTATGGGAAATGACAACCAGAACAACAAAGGTCAGAATCCGAAGGGTGGTGGTGGAAATAACCAACCCAAAGGTGGTGGTGGTGGTCAACAACAAGGTCCAAATCCTCAACAGCAACTGCAGCTCCAACACCTCCAGCAGCTCCAGCAGCAGCAACGGCTTCAGCAACAGCTACAACAACTCCAGCAGATGAAAGGGTTTCAAGATCTGAACATCCCTCAATTCAAGGATCTCAAGCTTCCCCCTCACAACCCCAACCCCAAAGCTGTTAAGTTTGATATCCCGGAGGATGATGAAGACTTCACCGACGACGAATTGGATGATTTTGAAGATGATGACGAATTTGATGAAGAGTTTGATGATGATGATGTAATGGACGAGCTTCCTCCCAACAAAATGAAACTGCCACCAACTATGATGAATGTTCCCAAGGCTGCCAATAATGTTGCTGTAACAGCTAATATTGGAAAGAAAGGTGCAGGACCTGGTCCTTTTCAAGTGCACGGGGGAGGACAAAAAGGTGGTGGCGGTGGTGGAGGACACAACCCGGGTGGATGTAACAAAAGTGGCAACAACGGTGGTAAGAATGGAGGTGGTACATTGGAGGGTAAAAACGGTGGTGGAGGGATCAAGAATAACAATGGTGTAGGAGGTAACATCAACAATAACATGAACATGAATGGGGGTAAAAAGGGTAATCCAATGGGTGGAGTTGGTGTTCAACCACCAATGAACGCCGGTTTCCGAAACATCGGTGGTGGTAACATCGGTGGTGGTGGTGGTGGTCCCCATGCTATGTCTGGGCCGAATATGGGTCCCATGAACATGTCAATGCCTAACATGCCCCCAGTGCAGGGACTTCCGGCAGCCTCCATGAACGGCGGTGGGTACTTTCAAGGCGGCGGTCCAAATGGTATGGCTGGAAACCCTTTCCAGCAGCAGCAACAGCAACAGTTACAGCATCAACAACAGTTACAGCAACAGTTACAACATCAACAACAGTTACAGCAGCAACAGTTACAACAACAATATATGGGTGCAATGATGGGAAATGAGAGATTCCAGCCAATGATGTACGCCCGACCCCCGCCTGCGGTGAATTACAT
>Ga0123341_1005664_pt1 | contig 11173 bp, 10 predicted proteins | sample Turbeapinknodule_FD_89959 | JGI IMG/M metagenome (GOLD analysis project Ga0123341, IMG submission 89959) | Root nodule microbial communities of legume samples collected from Mexico - Turtle bean Mexico pink nodule | ecosystem: Host-associated > Plants > Roots > Nodule | place: Mexico: Nepantla... | reverse complement strand
TAACTAGTTATTTTGGTCTCTAAAATTAATTTTTATTTAATAATTTTTTTTAATGATTATATTTTCTGGAAAACAATATCTCCCTTTGTTTTCACTTTCTTTCCCTCCTTATTCACATTTTCCAAACATACATTGTCTAATTCTCGATTTTGATTATATGGGTCCTATTAAGGAGGATGCTAGTTAAAAATTTAAATAAACAAAAAAAAATTACAGTAGGGGGTGCCCTTAAGATTAAATACAATAATTTTTTATAAAATGTTTTTACTTGTAAAAAATATTAGTTAATATCCTTCTGATCATTTAAATAGTTCCTTTCTAAGAAGGATGATGCTGCATGTATCTTTCTGGGTGTATTTTGTGATTTAAACTCAAACCAAGAGACAGAATATTTATTTGTTCCCCAAGACAGATAATATTAATTAATTAATGTAAAAATCTTTTTAACATTAATATAAAATAAAAGTAGTATATATATTATGGCTTTGAAAAGAATTATTGTGGGTGTTGTAAAGAGTGAAAAGAATGGCTTTTTTTTATGGATGCATTATTTGAAGCACTCTTTTGGCATAAGATGAGTCATAAAAGCTGAGTAAATATCTCTCCACTTGGTTGGTAATGGGGTCTTTCCATTGTAAAAAGCAATGCCCCGAAACAAGGCTTTAAATAGATACTAAGTTGAGGAAGTCAAAAGATGAATTGCATGAAAGTAAAAAGGAGGGGAAAAGCGATTAAAGCAAACGCACACGCAATAGCCTTGTAAGAACTGCACTTCAAACCACTATCAATAATCACTTATTCACTCATTTAAAAGAAAAAGAAAAGGTTAATCATTACACCAAAGTACGAGAATTCATATAAATGACCAAGGACACAATTGTTGGGAGTTATGGATAATAATATCATAGAATTTGTGTTGGTAACTACTATAATACTAGTATCATAGAATTTTTATTATTATGATAGTTAGTGAAATTTGGAAGCACATGAATAAACATATTTTTTAACCCTTTTCGGAAGTGTTTACTTTGACACAATTAAAGGTTTAGTCTTGGATAACATCTAAAACTGTTTCTACTCGTTTTACTTACTCTGTGTGTGCATTGATCATGTGACTTATATGTTTTTAATTAAGTGAGCTTTTGTAAGGTTTACTCTTTTGATTAAAGGTTTTGTTGTTTTAAGTTTGTGAGGGTTAGGTTGTTTAGAAAGGGTTTGAGGACTTGTTGTGTTATGATTTGTATAAAGGTTGAGTCATTTCTAAAGTGGTTCATATTTATTTATTTTTTCTTACCAAAAAAAATGGAAGTCTTTCTGATTAAATTTTAATAGTTTCTCTTTATTGTTCTTAGAAGTTATCCATTACAGAATATTTTTTTGTTTGTTTCTTTATCTTTGTTTATTTTTTTTCAATATTTTGATTTAAATGTAATTGGCTAGACTTATTTTTAAAAATAATTGTTTATTTTTTCTATAATTTGATTTAGTTTCTATATTTTTATTTTCTTGTTTTATGTTATTTTTCATGATGATGTGTCTAACATGAATTTTAATAAATAAATAAAAAATAAATCATTGCAAGACAATATAATCTTTATTGATGTTGATAAGTTATCTCACTTTTATTTGGGAGATTTTCATTTTATCTTAGTTTGTAATAAATATGGTTTTTGATCTTTTAATAAAATCTTATGAGAAAAAAATATGAAGAAAATAAAAAAAAAAAGTTTATTTTGTCTCAAAATTTATTATAGAGAAGTTCATCTAAATAAGTTGCGTTAACAACAAAATTCAAGTTAAAATTCTTAAATTTAGGAAGAAGTGTGTATTCTTATTTTCAAATTTGGATAATATATGTATGAAAAAGAAATACAGAAGGAGATTAAATTATGTTTTTAGATATATTTTTCTAAAACTCTTGCAAAATGTTATTATCGTTGGCCTTTTGGAGCTACTGAAATATTATATTCAAAATTGATAAATGAACAAATAATTGAGCAAATTGATTAGATGATGATAAAAAAAGCTTTGAACTTTTCATAAACATTAGAAATACATTTCAAAGTTAGTTATAGAGATTGAATAAGCACAAAAATAATTTTATATTAGGTAATTTTAATGTAAGACTATATTCAGCTCTTAACAAATTTATCTTGAACTAGCAAATGTGAAGTTTCAAAATCTTACTAATTTTTCTTGTAATTGAAGTAGCTTTTTTATACATTAATATTTATGACTTTTATATTTATTTTCTTTTTTAGTTTTAAACTACTTCTTAAAATTTCCTTTTAATATTAACTATATAAGGGATTTTTTATTATTTATTTATTCTTTGTTCATCTTTTCACACTCATTAATTTATTTATTTGTACATAATATTTTTTTTTTATTGCATAAGATGTTCGTAATGATTGGTAACGATTAGTTTTTAATAATTTTATGTTACATTATTTGTTTTACTACCATACTGTTCATGATATTTATTTTATTATTTCAACATTAAATTTGAAGATATTGATATTATCATATGGTAGTTTTTTTATATTACACTATTTTTAAACCCATACATTAATTAACATAGTGAAAGTGTAATATCTATTTAAAAATACGATATCTTTTTATTATTTTAAATTTTGATTCAAAATATTTCTGAATATAGGCAGATAATAAGTAGAATGAAAGTAAAAATATAAAATAAAATTAAAAATTATAAAAATTTAAAATTAATGAAAAACTATAAATGCTCTGAAAAATATTTTATCTACAAAATTAAATTAAATTTGTTCTTGTTGGTTGACTTTCTCGCTGGTTGACTCTGGTAACAAGCTCTAGCTCCAGTCTGTCTCTTCTGGAATCTGTTCTATGTCTTGTTGCACTAGAATGTGGCCCCGTTTGAAACAGAGGGGGCCTTATCTGTTGATCGCACTCCAATGATCAAATGAGTAAGAGCTTTCTAAAATCAAATAAGTATTCAGTTTCAGACTCAGAACCAACGTACCTTTACTTGGGGTCTCAAGCCCCTTTTATAGCTTATCTCTTTTAACAACTTTCTCTCACGAGAATCTAATCTTAATAGAAAGCATACGTAACAAGAAAACATTCCGTTTATGGGCGCCTTCTCTTGAGCTGCTACAACAGAAAAGAATCTTATCTCTAATGAGAGCATAAAATAATAACATAATAACCACCTGCCAACAGAGCACCATCTTAGACGCTAACAGCAGGGAAACATTTTGTCTATGTGGGTAGCCTTACTCATGGTGCAACCTTATCTTTTACTATGCATGCGACTTAACCACTGCGTGCCCTAAAACACACATACTTAGGTTAAAAGATATTTACATGACTTAACCACCACATGTACCCCTAGGTTAAGGAATACCATTTACTAATAATCTTATATTAGCATATTAAAAGACTATTTTAATTATGTTCCAATAGGCTTACTAACATGACTGGGTCAAACCCATGACCCACTTTATAGGCCCAACAGCCGAGCTAACCTACCCACACCGTGCACCGAGCTTCGATCACTGAGCATTGAGCGCTTTGCCTAGTACACAAACCCCCCAGGCTTGAGCTGTGCTTGGCTAAGCGAAGAGGCTTTCCATGTGCTCTAGTGGCATACATGGCAGTTTCTCAGTAGGTAGGTGTGGTGCGACACACGAAGCGTTCCTGAGGTGATGTCTCACCACACTCAATCTGGAACGTACGCGTGGCACTCTTATGAACAGCGGGAAAACATTTTCGCTTGATATTCCCATACTCGTATAAGCCAACGTTCAAAAACTCACTATTATTCACTGTTTCAATTCTTTAACCCTTGTAAAACCCTTGCTCTCTTCAACCTTCCTCTGCACACTCCTTCGAGCACCCAAAGACCTTCATCGTCTTTGACTGCTTACTGCAACAAGGTACTTCCTTTCATCAACTCATCACTCTACATTTGCATCAATACTTGATTAAAGTATTCATGATTACAATGACCATATCACCTGAGATGGGGTTCTCTAAATTTACTATATGATGATTGTTATATTTGTTGAATGCTTTGCTTGAATTTGGAATGTATCTTTGCATGTGACTTACTTGATTTTCCTGGCCTGAATGTGTGTTTGTATTTTGCTTGTGTTTGCATTTTTAGATATACTTCTGTAATGGATTACAAAGCTTTATACTCCTAGGCACCTCCAAACCTCTTAGAAGATACCTCCATGTATACCTCCCGTGAGCTTATAATGGCCCTTAGACAGAGTGAGTGCCATTTTGGCAAAGAGAACAATAGAGCTCTTAGGATAATCCCATGTAAGGAGGATGAACCTGTTTGCTCTGATGAGTCGTCGGATCCTGAGGGTCCTTTCTGTTACTTCTATGCCATCGTGTTTAAAGGGATTCTCCTTCGTCTTCCCTTATTCAATTTCTAAAAGGAACTCCTTATCGAGATCAATGTCGCCCCTGCGTAGCTACACCCAAATAGCTAGGCATTTGTTCGGGGCTTCATCATCCTTTGCTCACAGTTTGGCCTTTTGCCATCTGTTGAAATCTTTTTGTAATTCTTTGAGACCAAACAACTTTGGGTGTCCTTCAATGGGGTGTCTGGAAGGGCATTGCTATCACTCTTCCAACAGTCCTACAAGGGCTTTAAAGGTAATTTTTTGAAGATACGTTGCAACAAAAAGGATTCAATCCTTCTGGATGGGTTTCCTTTGTACTGGTCCGAGGAACCACGCTTTCAAGGTGCTCGACGCTTGGAAGATCTGCCTCAACGCGACCAGGAGGTCTGCCGCTTCTTGTCGAGCTTAAAGGTGGTCTTCGAAACCGCCTTTCTCGTAAGCAGAGAGTTCACCCCCGGGAGCTCAAAAGGCTTATATTGGTACCCTTCATTCTCTACTCTTGATAGTACTAACTTTATTATTGTTAATGATTACTTCTTATCCTCTTTCACATATAGCATGTTGGCAAGGATTGACAAGAAAGAGCTGGCAGAGAGGGCCAAGAGGATGAAAGTGGCTGCTCAAGCCCCTCAGGATCTTAAGCTCAAAGCTCCAACCACTATTGTTCTGACCTCTACAGAAGACGATGAGGAGATCAATCCTGGTTTGATCTTCAAGAGGAAAAGGAAAGCCATAGACGCCCTTACCGAGCATTCCCACTCAGATGGGCGTGCCCCTTCCAACTGTGCTCCCTCAACGAGTCCAACCCAGCCACGTAACATGATGGTGGTACAAAAGGACGAGGGCATGAGCTTCAGGGAAAAAGGGTTATGGTACCTTGACTTAGATGTCCCCTCCTTCCTTGAGAAGACCCTTCTGCCCAATGAGGAGAAGGAGAAACTCATGACCCTCGAGGAAGATCGCTTGGTGCAAGAAACCATGAGGCAACTGGGGCAAGCCCTCGCTGCAAGTTTCTTAGTTGCCACCAAGTTAAAGGTTTGGAGAGGGTCGGCGATAAAAAGGCTTACGAGATTGCTGAGCTCTATAAGCAAATGGAGGGTCTTTAAGAAGAGCTTCACCAATCAAGACTCCTACGCCAAAAGATGGTGAGCCTTCAGGAAGAGCTTCAACAATCCAAAATCCTACGCCGAGAAGGTGAAGTCCTCTTGTCTGAGAAGGCTAAGGAGGCCACAAGCTTAACTGAGGAAAAGGCGAAACTCTTGGCAGAGGTGGAAAAAATTAAGGAAGAACTAGCGCGAAAAGATGAGGATCTTGCTAAGGAGAAAGAAGCCTTTACAAATGATGCCGCTCAATCCTACCTTGTGGGATTTGAGGAGGCCGTCAAACAAGCCCCGGGCCTTCATCCCGAAAAAGATTTCTCCCAACTTGGCCCGGGTAAGACCGTGGTCAATTGACAACTTTTGGAGGAGTAGCGTTACTTTCCATCTTTCATGTAACCCATAACTCTTTGAACACTTTGAACAATATTGCACATTTTATTTTATAAGTACTTTTATCCATGCATGTTAACCGCAACTTTCTTTACTAGTCTAGCTATTTAACTTAGTAAATTTCGACTAGCGTAGCCAACGCATACTTTGTTATTTAACTTAGGGAAACACGATTTGCATAAGTTTAACATCTATTGAGAACATACCAATCTAATACTTATGCCAACCCTCTGAGCCAAAATGACAATAGACTCAATGTATAAATCAAGTATAAAAAATCACGGTGCTCTTAAAGAACTAACCTTTTGATGAACTTTTACCCTCTAAGCAGGGTTCACATACTCTGACCTTGCTAGGCATGGCTTCACACACTCGAAGAGTTGCACCCTTCTAAGCTTGGTCTTCAAAACCTGCACTAAGAATGATTCATCTATCTTCTTAGAGCATCTAACCTGGGTGCTAGCTTACGCACCAAGTCATCTCCATTTTAGCCCAAACAATCACCTTCACCACGCATTACTTAACCACTCCACAAAGTGCTTGAACTCGGGAGATCATCCTTTCGACGAACTACCCCGACTTCTTAGACAGTCTTAGTCTCAATAATCATCTGCAGAGCACCCGAACTTGGATGGTCATATCGACACAAAGGTAGGTCGTATTACCTGCCTATACATGACCAATTTTACACAGAGCGCCTACTTGGGTAATCTCACCGAGAGAGGTCACCTTACCTGCTTCAAGCCAAACAATCTTAGTTATGGCTGATTGAGCTTCAGAGTTGTTGAACTCAGAATCTTAACTGAAATAAAATTTAAGATTCGCCTCATTCCTTATTCGAGATATAGCTCCCCCTCGAGGGTTTCAATCCTATAAGCTCCATTGCCGAGCGCCTCCACTACGCGGAATGGGCCAGTCCACTTTGAAGATAACTTATTCTCCAACTGCTAGGGGTGAGCCTTTCGCATCACCAAGTCGACAACCTGGAACTGACTTGGCTTCAACTTGGTCTTTTGCTTCAACTCCACCTTTCTCTTCAAAGCCTCAGAATTGATGCAAGCTTGTTCGCGCACTTCATCTAGCAGATCCAGGTTCACCTTCTTTCCTTCGTTAGACTCTTCAATAATGAAGTTCTATAACCAAGGAGAGCTCTCTTGGATCTCTACTTGTATCATGGCGTCTGACCCACATATCAAACTAAAGGGCGTCTTCTTAGTTGTTGAATGAGGAGTAGTGGGATAGGCCCACAAAATTCGAGGAACTTCTTCCGACCAAGTTCCCTTGGCCTTCTCCAACCTTCTCTTCAAATCCTTGAGTAAGACTTTGTTGCTCGACCTGGCCATTTGTATGAGGGTGTTCCATTGAGGCAAATATTTGTTTGATGTCGAGCTCCGTGCATAGCTTACATAATTGTTGACTTGCGAACTGGGTTCTGTTGTCGGACATCAAGTGTCTAGGGATCCCAAAACGGCATACAATGTTTTTCCACAAAAAATGTTGCACCTTGTGAGCAGTTATTTGCGCGACTGGCTCGGCCTCAATCCACTTTGTGAAGTATTTAATGTCTACCACACGGTACTTCATCTAAAAAATTGTCAAAGGGAAATGACCCAAGATATTTATCCCCCAGGTATAGAAAGGCCATGGGCTATAGATTGACTGCAACTCCTAAGTTGGTGTGTGATGCCAATAAGCATGCTTTTGACACTGCTCACACCATTGAGCATGCCTCACACAATCCTTCTTCATGGTCAACCAATAATACCCAACCTGGACGACCTTCAACGAGAGTGCTCTTCCTCCGACATGACTCCCACAAATGCCTTTGTGGATCTCCTCCATGATGCGGGTGCACTGATCCCCACTTACACAAGATAGGATGGGGTGAGTATACCCATGACGGAACAACTTCCCATCTACAAGGGTATACTTCCCCACATTCCTCTTAATCGCCTTTGCCTCTGTAGGTTCTACAGCGACCAAACCATCAGCTAGGTAGCGTTGGTACGGAGTTATCCAGGTCTCCACAGTGTTGAATTGCAGGACCTCCAAAGACTCATCTCCCACCAAGTCATAGGTGGTTATCTTGGGCACTTTCAAGGCTCCTGTGTCAACGACCGGTGCCTCGTCCCTTGCTCTCAGCTCACGCCCAAGATCTCCATGCGACTAACCGCGACTAACCCTTCTACAATGGTCTTAGGAGACTTCAAGGGCTTCTGAATGACTGACCTCTAGCAACCTCCCTTTCCCGAGCTTGCCAGTTTGGACAACAAGTTTGCTTGGGAGCTTTGTTCTCTTGGGACATTCACTAGCTCGAATATGGAAAGTTACTTTCAGAAGCATAACATACGTGAGGTACGAGGCTAACTGCAGAACCTTAGCCTAGTAGTCACTTGTGACTTGCCCAGTAACCAGTAATGAGTCACTTTTCACCAACAAACTTTGAGCACCCAACTCCTTGGCCAACAACATCCCAACTATCAAGGCTTTGTATTCACCTTAGTTGTTGTTGGCTTTAAAGGCGAACCTCAGGGCTTGCTCGATTAACAACCTACTCGGCCTTTCTAGAATGACCCCAGCTCCGCTCCCCTATTGGTTAGAGGATCCGTCCACTGAAAGGACTTACTAGAAGTCATTAGGATGTGGTTAGTGATCCTCATATGACAACTCTACCATAAAATCAGCATACACCTGACCCTAGATATGCCCCCGGGGTTCATACTGCACATCGAACTCAGACAACTCAACAACCCAACGGACCATCTGACCTGCTATGTCGGACTTCTGAAGGACCTTGTGGATGGGCATATCGGTCATCACTATTACAGTAAAGCTTTGGAAGTAGTGGCGGAGCCACCGAGCTGTGAATACCACAGTACCTTGCTCATAAAGTAGACCGACTTCTGAATCCTATCTCGTTCTTGCACAATGACCGAGCTGATCGCCTAATCTATGACAACAAAATAAAGACTAATGGGAATACCTCACAGCGACTTACAAAGAACAGGGGGGCTGGCCAAGTTGATACAATCCAAGCCAACAAGGAGATGACCAAGGATTCAAATTATCATTCACACTATGAGAAGTCATCTCAATTTTCAAGTGAAGACCCCGCCAAGGATCTAGCATACCTCACCAGAAGGAGAAATGGGGACCAGAACATCAAATGTTTTTCCTTTTGGTCTTCTTAAGAATAAAACAAGTTGTATATAAATTGGCTTCACATTAGGGGTCCAAATAACAAGATAGGCTAGAATAGGTGCCTTTAGCATAATAGGGGGTGTAGTTATCATTTTAGCTTGTTAATACAAAAAACCTCGTTAGTAGATGGTTAATTAGTAACATACAAAGTTAAGTTTATAGTGTGCTTATGTATCAATGATATTCTTAAGATTTGTGGGTATCTTCTTGTGTAGGGAACTTAATCACACATCAGTCTTATCAACCATTGATAAGACAAGTAACTGCCAATGATGCCTATATCATCCATGAAAAGAGTTGGTAAATATTTAAAACATGAAATAGTAATAATTGAAGACATATAATTAAACTTACTCATTAATATAAGAGCATGAATAAATTTGTTTTCCCTATTTTTCCAGGGTGTTAGTGATGTATGCTTGGGTCTCATATGCCTTTGGTCCAATGGGATTAGTATATGTAGGATCTAAGAATCCATACACATTTTCCTTCTCCTCAGTGAGACAAACTCCATGCAAAAATCTACAAGTTATTAGTTAAAGCATAATCAATAATAATTTAACATAAAGTAAATTGAAATATAGGTAAAGATACTTACATCATAAAAAATTGAATTATATTTATATTGAGCTCCTGATCCATCTACAAATTCTAATAAATTTGTGTTGTACAGTACAGTGGCAGTTCAGTTTTTATTTGAAAAAATGTATCATCCTAGGGAACTTCAAAAGGATCTTGACCAATTTGTCTAGCAACTAGAGCTAAGGAAGCTATAGGATCGTCAATAGAAACCTCATGCTTCTTTTCCGGACTTGGTTTCCGACGAGGTTTCTACAAAATAAAGAACATTTGTATTAAATTATATATAATGTATAAATATAAATATAAATTAATATAATGAATTGAAATTATTACATGAGGTTGTGGCATAAATCGAATGAGGTTTCTGGGCCAGGCAACGAATGTCTGAAATGCATCGACCGCAGTGGTTACCTCATCTGAAGGTAGTGGAACACGAGCATCAAGTACTCGTACTTTTTCAACTGTTACCTTCGCTACATCAAGGGAGAGAGGAATGTTATGTAAGGTGGTGGCCTCTTCATAGACTTTTCCAAGGGCCACCACCTGAGGAAGCTTGTCGGTCGCTACTAGTAGCTCACATTCCTTCGTCTGCCCAATGATATCATCACTTGATGTTGTAGGAGCCGCACAAATCCCCTTTGTGCTCTTAGGAGTGGGACTAACAAGGGGTTGAATCGGCTCAGCACAAAGTTCTTGCGATAAAAACTCTTGTCGCATTCGATCATTCTCCTTTCTCATCTCTAGCTGCATCCGATCAGTCTCCTTTCTCATCTCCTCCATTAATTCTTCATGTATCTTAGTCTTCATTTGAGCTTCACTCTCTTTGGGGGAGGAGGATAACTGTCATTGTGAAACTCCAAAATATAGTTTAATTCCAACCCCTTGTGCAACTGCACGAACATGACCACTATGCTCAGGTCGTCCAATTGTTTCAACGAGGATATCGTGACGACCTTCAGGAACAAAATTACCTTGGGATTCCAACGAATCCTGCAAGAGAAAAAAATCATATCAGTTTTTAATATAATTAATGCTTTAAAATAAATGAAAAAAAAAATAAAAATAACTTACAATTTTTTCGATGATAACCCCGGATTGCTCAGAACTTGGTGCACCCGACTTTTTAATTCGGGTCCTCTTCCATTTTACATGGCGAAAAGGTGATGATGGAGGAGAAGTGACCCCTGTTTCCACATTCTCAGACGAAGTCCCCTGTCTAGATTGCTCATTTTCCACCATCAATGATTGCTCAAGTTTTCATTACCCCGAACGAGAGAGTACGTATGGGGTAACATTCTTCAAAACTATCTCTTGAGCTTTCTTCCGACGATCCTGTCATAATCGAAATAAACAAAGTGAATTAAATAAAATAAACTCATTAATGTTATTGATCCGATCGGTCATCGGTCGTAGATGACGTCAGCAGTAGAGGACCACGTGGACCGCTCGCAGGGTGACACGTGGACCAGGTGGCAGAGAGGTCAGGGAGACGATCGCCAAGAGCGG
>Ga0123341_1005663_pt1 | contig 11174 bp, 12 predicted proteins | sample Turbeapinknodule_FD_89959 | JGI IMG/M metagenome (GOLD analysis project Ga0123341, IMG submission 89959) | Root nodule microbial communities of legume samples collected from Mexico - Turtle bean Mexico pink nodule | ecosystem: Host-associated > Plants > Roots > Nodule | place: Mexico: Nepantla... | reverse complement strand
TCTAAGTAATTAGTTTAAATAAAAAAGAAAAAAAAAAAACTTTGTATAAAGAGAAGCTTCCAAAAACAAACAAAAAGTCATAATGATCCAATCATATCTTGTATTTGCAATTTATTCTATTTTTGGAAAGTTTAGTAAAAGCCAATAAACAAACAAAGTGAAACAATGTTGAGTGTGTATTGATAAATTTAATAAATACTTGATTAGTAAAAATCCTTCACTGAAAAAGGAATCTAGTTGTAACTGAACTGAACTAAAAGTTTGTTATATTTGTTCCATTTTTTGTCTTCTTCCTAACTTTAAGTCAATATTGGTATTTATGTGCGTGAAGACTCTGATTTCCCCTGTACCACGGCACATCGAATTACGGAGTGAGTTGTTGTGGTTGGCTTACAGCTCCGTAATTTGACCGAACAATTCCGTTTTAATTTTCATGACAGGGTGGAATACAGGTATGTAGTGAACCGTGATTGAACCGCCACACCCTGTTTGTCCACGTGTCCCAATGGGTCCCACCTTCAGATAAAATGACCAACGATGATGATAATTATGATAACCCCAAAATTCTCTCTTTTCACCTCACCTGATTCCGAACCCCCAAAAGCCCTAACATGAAATCCGTGGAATAATTCCCAAAAATCAATCGCATCTCGGAATCTCTTTTCTCCGATGCCTGCCTCTGATCATCGCCGCCTGCGTCACGCGGTGGCGGCATGGATGGTAATAGCGTTGCTTGGCTGCGAAGTGGGAGAAGGTTTGAAGGTGCCGTTTAGAGTGAACGACGTGCTTCCGGTGCTGCCACGCCAGATTTCGTGGCCCGTTCTCAACAACCTCCACAGTGCCGTTGACTTGCTCCCTTATTTCGTTGGCTCCCTCACTCCCTCCAATGCCTCCATTAAGTGGAAAGGGGCTTGCTTCTTTGATAACACCGCCAATATTCAACTCACCCCCGCTTTAGAGGGTGCTGTTATCTACCTCAAGGTAACTTTCAATCATTCTACTTTTCTCTATCGTTTTGAATAACCTTTTTCTGCATTTTTTTTTTCCTTTCATTAGTTCATCGTTAACTCCCCCAAATATGTCCCTTTTTTCATAGTTCAGAATATTTATCAATTTGTTTCTGTATATCTGCTACTGCTGGCAATATCTATCACACTTTTTAATTAGTAGTTATACATTATTTATTCTAGAGTTTGTTGAAATTATGAAATCACCCGTTAGGAGTTCCACTTTGAGTAGAATGAAATACTTAACTTGGTTTTTAAGCTTTGAGGTTTTTGCCCTAATAGATTAGTATTTGGGTTGGATTCTCTTTTTGTGCTTAATTCCTAGCAATTGGTGTTTTGGTTTACTATGAAAGTCGGTCCTTTAAGGTTCTCCTATCTAGTGGTCTTGTCTTCTGGGTTGAGTTCCACCTTGTAAAGTCTAAACAAAGGTTTAGTGATTCATTAACAAGAAGTGAAACTCTAAAAATTTTGTAATTTTTAATCTATTTTATTTGGTCAATGATAAAAGAGTGTTCAAAATTAAATAAATGAATGTATTGTTAGCATTTTTTTGCATGTCAATTCAATGTATTGTTGCGGGTTGGAAATTTTAAATCTATAATCTATGTAATCTGATATGTCTTCTTTCGCTTGACTTGACGATAATATGGCTTGTAAGTTTCCTTTGGTGATAAATAGTTGTTATCGTTTCCAGTCAATAATAAAATGTGTTCAAAAGAGTATATTAAAACATGCATTGTTAGCATTTTTCTGTGTCAATTCATGTAAAGCTGTTGTTTGGATTTTTTAATTGGAAATTTTGAATCTGTGTCATCTGTTATGTTATGTCTTCTCAAGCGTGATGATAATATGGCTTGTAAGTTTCCTTTGATGAAAACTTGTTGTTATTTTACAGACAGAGGCTGCACATAGCTGGACCTGCATGGATCTGTATGTCTTTGCAACCCCCTACAGGATTACGTGGGACTACTACTTCTCTTCGCGGGAACATACCTTGAAGTTTGATTCCTGGGAAGAGCCTGCAGAATTGGAATATGTAATGTTGGTTTTAGCTTTGTTGTTATTGGCTCTCAATGCTGTACGAGTCCGTCTTGTAGTTGTAAACCTGTATGAAAGTTCTTAATATCTTGCTGAATCAAACAGGTGAAGCAGCATGGGGTTTCTGTGTTTCTCATGCCATCTGGGATGCTGGGAACAATGCTTTCTCTGATTGATGTTTTGCCTTTGTTCTCAAACACCGGTTGGGGTCAGAATGCCAACCTGGATTTCCTGAAGAAGCACATGGGGGCTACATTTGAGAAACGCAGCCAACCTTGGCGTGCATATATAGATCCTGCGGATGTTCATTCTGGAGATTTCTTAGCGGTGTCAAAGATCCGGGGTAGGTGGGGAGGTTTTGAGACGTTAGAAAAGTGGGTGACTGGTTCATTTGCTGGTCATACTGCAGTTTGCTTGAAGGATGAATTGGGGAATTTATGGGTTGGTGAATCGGGGCATGAGAATGAAAAGGTATAAAATTTCATTCTTTTTACTTTCAACATTATTTCATGTAATGGTGTAATGCTTGATGAACGGAAATTTTGTATTTGTCTTCATGGTTGTTGGGTGTGGTTAGGTATGTTCTATTTTAATTGATCACAGCATCGTAATGTGTCTCTGTGCAGGGTGAAGAAATAATAGCGGTAATTCCTTGGGAAGAATGGTGGGAATTGGCTCTTAAAGATAATTCCAATCCACAGATAGCCTTGCTTCCCCTGCATCAGGAAATACGTGCAAAATTTAACAACACTGCAGCATGGGAGTATGCCCGGAGCATGTCTGGCAAGCCATATGGTTATCACAATATGATATTCAGTTGGATTGACACTGTAGCTGACAACTATCCTCCACCTCTCGATGCTCACTTGGTAGTAAACTTTTTCCTAGTTACGTATTCATTTAATATATCATATTCAGAAGTATACAATAGAACCAGAAATTGTATTAACAACATGCTGTTTTTCTTGTAGACAATTGTATATATCTTATGAAGTGATTTAAGTTTGAATGTTTGCTAAATGATAATTTAAACCTTAAAATGAGAAACGGCATAGGGGAGAATAGTTAGTGTGTATGGCTTTAGAAATCAGCATACCATTACTGATTGATGAATAGGATAGAATTATGGACGGACTGTTATGCTAGCATCAAGGATTTTGGTGATGTTAATACTTGGTGCTTTTGTGGTGATATATACATGCTTGCTTTTTCTCTAACTAGAGAAAGGGTTCTTGCTTAACCGAGCAGTGCATGAGGCAATAAATATCTACTCTTCCTCTGCCCCTTCCTTTTTCATAGAAAGGACACAAAAAATTAGCATGCTTTTTATTTATTTATTTTTAAGCTTGTTGGTTCAGATTTGAGTGAAAGGAAGTCTGATTCTGAATGGCATGTTCTCCGTGCAGGTAATTTCTGTCATGTCTATGTGGACTAGATTGCAGCCAGCATATTCTGCTAATATGTGGAATGAAGCATTGAATAAGCGGTTAGGGACTGAGGTAAGTCTTGGTTCAAAACTTTTCTGTGGGATGAGGAGTATGAATTTGCTCTAAATATATGTACTCTTTGCTTCTATTATTCGCACCTAAATAAGAGAAGAAATTCTTTAAGACGGGAAAAATTAGGAGGGAAGGACAAGTAATCCTCCAAGAAAAAAGAATTGTCCTTAACAATCTGACAGTTATCTGCCAATCAAATGGACCAAATTGTAGTCTTTCTCTAATTTCTTTTACTTTATGGGACTACCAGAACTTGACCTTTTCTCTAGATTTAGGTTTGCCAATGACTTCAAAGTTTGTTTCTATTGCTATTCTATAATCTCAATAGATTCAAGATGGAAATTTCTACACGCCTTTCAGAGTTCCGTACTTCAAGAGGTATCTCGAATGCAAGATTGTTCTATGATAAGAGATGATATAACAGTCCATACCCATTGATAGTCGCAGGTAAAAATAAAAGCTTGTTACCCGCTTATAAGCAAGGAGAAATGGGTAGTAAGGTACCCTACCCCAGCTGACGGATACATGTTATGTGAAATTACATAAAAATATTTAATTGTATATATTTGCATGTTTCAAAAATTGTCAAAGGAGGATTATGTATGGTTTACATCTTAATCTTTTAGGACGCTGATTTGAATGAAGTTCTTGCAACTTTGTGTTGCTCTTACTGAGAATTAAATGATTATATAGCCGCTCATGGTCAAATTCCACTGAAATATTCAGTTAGTTTAATTATCACAACGGCTTATTTTTCTGAACTATAATCTGTTTGCCTTTTTCGTAAGAAATTGGATTGGATGTCTCATTTTTATTTGCATTCAGGGTTTGGATTTGCATGATATTATAGTAGAGACTGAGAAGCGTGGGATACCTTTCGATGAACTACTCACTATTCCTGAACAAGATGAATGGGTATACAGTGATGGGAAGTCAACTACTTGTGTTGCATTTATCCTATCAATGTATAAAGAGGCTGGAGTTTTTGGTCCCGTTTCTAGTTCCATTCAAGTAACTGAGTTCACAGTAAGTCATGATGTCTCCCTAAATACTCGAATCTTAAGAATTATAATCACCTTTTCTTATGCTTCTGTCGTGTTATTTGCAGATTCGTGATGCATACATGCTCAGAATTTTTGAGGACAACCAAACACGCCTACCAAGATGGTGCAACAATGAGAATGACCAGCTTTCATTCTGCCAGATTCTTGGTGAATATAGGATGGAACTGCCTGGCTACAACACCTTGGAACCATATGCCAACATGAATGAGTACTGCCCTTCTCTTCCTCCAATTTATGATAGGCCTTCTCAATGTTAGATCTGTCTTCCATCGTTTGTTATTGCAAATTGCCTGTTGAATTTAGCATCAAGCTCTTTGGTTTTGTAAAATTGTCTATATAAACTATTGGATACGGCAGTGTGTATGTATCTACAGCTTGATGATCAAGTATAAAACAATATAAAAAACAAGGTACAATACTGATATTCAAGCGTCATGAAGGAAAGCTAACTGCTTGAATAATCATCATCACGATGTACAAAGTTCATATGGTGATTTTGAGTGGTTTGCCCTATCTAAACTGACCTTCATGAAGGAGAAATCAGTCTATTTGAAGATGACTAAGCAAATCATAGTGACAGTTGGATTGGCTCAAAGATCGCTATCATGCAACTCTTTGATCCACTGCCCAATGATTCTCAGAAATTGTAGTGGCTGCAATGACAATGATTCAATCACAGACTACTCTTGTAATGCATGTTCCATCTACTGATTTTTTATTTCATTGTATGGTCTAATTAAATTTATAGCCTTACTAAATAAAGAGAAGAGAGATGTTATGGTTTAACAACAACTTTTTGGTATACTATTTACACTAAAAAATAAAAATAAAAATGTGATCCCCAACGTAAAATATTCAGCTAGAAGCAAAACTACCGCAAGTTTTTATCTAAATTCTCTCATGTTAGTTAAAAAATATGATATGATATTATCAAAGAGGAAGATACAGATTAAACTTAGGTGTTATACAAATAATAGTTGATTAAATGTTTTTGTCCTCATACACTATTATTGTATCCCTACACTTTATGAATGTAAAACATCCTTGTCAACAAATGGTGTTAAAAACTGTCATGTGACATGGAATTCTAGAGTGGACTTTAATATAAGGTGATTTTATCGTGATGCTACTACTATATTGGGAAGAGAAGTGGAAGAAAGAAAGACGAGGGAGGAGAAGACAACGTTGGAACAAGTCTTCGGGTCTTCCTAGAACGAATCTGATTCCAGTGATGGGTATTGCAATGGTGAAAGGGAGCGTTAGTGGGAGTGGGAGTCCATTTCAAAAGTGATAATCACGAAAAGTACGAGATTTGTTGGCAGGAATAAGTATCTGGCAAAAGTATGGCAAATGGCTGATCTATTAAAAACTTATGTTTGGTTAAAGTCTGGAATATATAGTGTGACCGTGGATGAGGTAAAGTTCTTGGATGGATATATATGTAAAATGAATGCAGAATGGTGAAGAACCTTCATATCCTCGAGACTTATCAATTCTTCGAAAAAACATTGTAAGGTATGTGTTGATCCAGGGAACACTTTACAGAAGGGGGATTTTCGGTGTCCTTATTAAGATGTGTGGAAAGTCCTTAGGTAGACATAATTATAGAAGAAGTGCATGAGAGGGTTTGTCGAAGTCACATTGGTGGACAATCTCTAGCTAGTAAAATAATCAGGGCTAGATTTTTTCTGGCCACTTTGAGGGATGACGCTAAGTACGACAAATTTAAATGCATGCAAAGTACATTATGGGCTCCGACTGAACGCTTATACTCCTTGGTGGCACCTTGGCCTTTTCACCGTTGGAGAGTCAACATACTGGGGTCATTCTTGATCTCTATTAGGCAATTGAAGTTCATCGTTGCTATCGAATGTGGAGCCATTGACTACTATCACTGTGGAAAAGGTGGCAAGGTTTATTTCAGAGTCGGTAATATTCAAATTCAGAGTATCAAGAGAATTGATATAGGATAATGGAACACAATTTGTGAGTCGAAGAGTATGAGAAATGTGTAGAAACCATGGAATTTGTCAGTTTTTCCTCTTTGGTAGAACACCTACAAACACACAGTCACGTGGAGGCAGCAAACAAGGTGATATTACAAAGATTAAGAAAGAAAGTGGGAGCGGCAAAGACGATGTGGCTTGAGTTTCTTTCGGAGATAGTATGGTCGTATCACACTACAATCCAATTGACAACAAAGGAACTCTGTTTTAATTAGTTTATGGGAGCGATGCATACTGTCAAAAAGGTTTGAGGACTTTTCGGAAAGAGCTTTGGAAATAGGATGATTTTTCCACCTCAACACAATCGATGAAACAAGAAACAAGGCAAGGTTACAAGAGGCCACTCAAAAGCGAAAAATAGAAGCGAAATATTTAAGCAGGAAAAACCCGAGAGAACTCCGAGAAGGTGACTTAGTGCTAAAAAAAAGCAGAGGAGGCTCAGTTGGACATCAAGTTGGCTGCAAAATGGATAGGACCTTATCGTGTTGGCGAAGTGATTGGAAGAGGGAAATATCATTTGGAATCTCTTCATGGAGGTTTTATACCAAGGACTTGGAATATAGCAAGTCTTCCTTTTTTACTTTAGTTGATTATGATTGTGTAATGTTATTAATTTTCTGATAAAGTATCAAGTAGGAAATATATCATGTTTGCACATGAGTTCAGTGTACATTTGCACTTCTAAAAAACCATTCTAAGTAATGTATTTGAAATGATGTCGAACCCAATACTCGGTCCACTTGACTAAAAATCATCTCAAGTAATGCATTTGGCATGGTGCCGAGTCTAATGCTCGGTCCACTTGATTAAAAATCATCCCAAGTGCATTTGGCATGGTGCCGAGTCCAATGCTCGGTCCACTCGACTGAAAAATCATCCCAAGTAATGCATTTGATATGGTGTCGAGTCTAATGTTTGGTCCACTTGATTAAAAATCATCCCAAATATTGTACTTGGCATAGTGTCGAACACAATGCTCAGTCCACTTGACAAGAAATCATCACAAGTAATACATTTGGCACGGTGTTGATCCCAATGCTCGGTCCACTTGAGTAAAAATCATCCTAAATAATGCATTTGGCATGGTGTCGGCCCCAATGCTAGGTCCACTTGACTAAAAATCATCCCAAGTAATGCACTTGACATGTTGTTGAGCCCAATGATTGGTCCACTCAACTGAAAAACTATCCCCATCAATGCACTTGGCACGGTGTGGAGTTCAATGCTCGATTCACTTGACTAAAAAATCATCCCAAGTAATGCACTTGACTTGACATGGTGTCGATTCCAATGCTCTGCCCACTTGACTAAAAAATCATCCTAAGTAATGCACTGGGCATGGTTCTTGGTCCACTATACTAAAAAACCATCCCAAGTAATGCACTTGGCATGATGTCAAGCCCAATACTCGGTACACTCAACTGAAAAAACATTCCAATTAATACATTTGGCATGATTCTGGTCAATCACTTTAACTTGGTTTATTTGATTTTATTAAAAAATAGGAAAATTATGTTGTAATAGGTAAAATCAATTAAGGAAATTTTCTAGCATAAAGAAACATTTGGTGCACATTAAGATGAGATCGAGTACTCGGTAACTATCGAAGGTGACACTTAACGAATTCGTCATAATAGCAAAAAAAAATCAATTACAGAAGTTAATTATGTCAAAAGTGCTCGATGAACAACAAAATGAGTAAATAATCAAGAGTGCTTTTGGACATTGCAGCATACACCGTCAAATATAAAAATATGCAAATAAAAAATTACATAAGTTATTCATTAAAAATAGTTTTGTTCACCACAATTTTAAAGGGGTCAAAGTTGGATAGGTCCAAGTTGGGATGAAGAACATAAAATTGTTTAAGCGCCTATTGAAACCTTTCATGAAGCTACGAGCAATTTCATCTTTTGCCTTGTCAAGTGCGTTGTCCAAAGTTTTCACCTTGTTTTGCAACATGTTATATATGACCCCTCAACTTTCCTTCTCTTCTCGGTGCTCATCACGGTGCCTTTCATAGTCCTCTAAGGTTCATTGGAGTTTGGTGAAATGGTCATTACGGTCTTGAACGACCTTCAAGAGTATTGTTTGCAACTTGGTAATCTTGAGGTTTGCTTCCTCAAGTTTCTTTTTCGCTACACCACTTGCAGTTGCATGACTTTGAGGTTAGCTTCTTTGAGTTCCTTTTTTAGTTGTTGATGTTGATACTAGTCGAGATCTTCTCTAGAGCGAGTGGAGTTGACCATCCAAACCAAACCATTTAAAGTCTCAGATGGAGCTAAATTTTGCATTATGAGGGTGTTATCACCACTCATTGAAGAAGGAATGTCGGATATGAGTGTCCTCGTGCTCAAGATCGATGTGATTGGTCGATGGGCAATTTTATTATGGACGTCTTCTATTTGGCTTGAATATTTTTTATGCGACGAAGCATCTCTGCCCTCCTAAGTGCCATGGTATTTTTTGAAACAATATACAAAATGTAAGTGATAAACAAAATATGAGAGATAAGTAGAACAAAACGTGTAGATAGTAATGTAGATTGTCAATAAGTCAGATCTCGAGCACTAAGAGAACGGGTGTTTCAAATATTATGTCCAGTTTGTCGAGTGTTTTGCAATCAATTAGTTCACTACTTCCCAAGTCCTCAAGGAAACAAGATGTTTGACTTCAAGGGTGTCGTGGCTAGTATAATGGAACCACTATAACAAATCGGGGACTTTAAGAAGATTTTTGCACTTTGATAAATTTTTCTTTGAATGATTTATAGGAAGACTGGAAGAGGGATAATAACCCTTGGTCATTAATTCCGTTGACAGATGCCTATGATGTTTGTTTAGAGATTTTAAGTTCAGAGAAAGAAGTGCAATGCACGAGATAAAACAAAGAGGGAAGGAAATTAAGACTATCAAAATTAAAAATAGAAACATACAAGAAGTTAAGCAAGGAACATACTTGAAGGCACAAAAGGTGAAGAAAGACTCTATTTTTAAAAGAATATGAAGGCGAATGAAGAGTGCAGATGTTGTGAAAGAAGAAATGAAAAGTGATGGTGGACCATCCTCACTACCCAAGCCACCATACATACAACTAAAATTAAAGGTCATTTTCAAGATTTGCATAATATATTCTTATATTATAATGTATAAAACCTGTATAAATTTTTAAAAAGTATAATAAAAAGTTTGTCTTGTATATTTGGGCTAATTCTAACATATAATAGAAATAATTTAGAGGACTTCTAAACTCTTTCTTAAAAAACTCAAGCAAGAGTTCTTATAAGACATTCTAAAAGGCACTCTGGGTTTTTTAAACCCTAACCCTAACCCTAACTTGCATAGGGTTTGGTAGCTTTCTTCACACACTACCTTAGCCTATAAATATGTATCAACACTCATTTGTATTCAGATTTGGAAATTAAATGAATGAGATTTCTAAATACAAATCATTCTTTCTTAATCTTTCCTTTGCTAAAGTTTCTTAGAACCTAGTGAAGAACCTTAAGGAAGTTGACCGAACTTCTTTCCTGAACTTTGGCACCAAAATCATTCAACTTTCACAAATCCATACAGTGCTTTCTCCTCCAATTCACTTCAGTTGCATAATCTCTCAATCATTCACAGTTCAAACTCAACCAAAGCATGTGAAACAGTTTGCATCAAAAGGTAAAGATGGGGAAGTTGAAAAAACTAGAAATGGAGGGCACGTGGACAGCGGGAAAGGTAAAATGTCGTTATCCACATTTTTGAATCCAGAAAACTAGTCTTTGACACGTGGAAGTTAACAACTTTTTTGAACATTTGAAACAATAACCCACTATAACAATGATGAGGCACTATGATCGAGATAAGAATAAGTCATGTCCGATTAGTTAGCCTCTAAGACCTGAGACTAAGACTTAGGAGTTGTGGTGTCATGAGATCAAGTTCGATTAGTTAGGCTTTAAGGCATTGGTATAAGGATAGGGGATTGTGGTGTCATGGTCGAGTCCGATTAGTTAGTCTCTAAGGCTTGGAACTGTAGTGTCATGAGGAGATAATCTTAACTAAGAATAAACATTAAATATAATAATTTTTTTTTCTTCATATTATTATAATAGTTTAAATATTAAAAATTTACTTTAAATAAGAAATTAACATTTTAATATGGATGAAAGTCTAAAAACATGATTGGATAAAAAGGATGAAGAAAACGGGCAAAGCTTAAAAGGAACACATGATTGAAAAAAGAGAATATAAAAACTCAATTAAAAATTCTTATATTTCTAACTAGAAATGTATGCTTTATTCGAGATTTATTCTTCTTTATTAGAACACTATTTAATTCATTAATAGTCAGTCTTATAATAATTTATTGTGCATATTACCATATTCGTAACGCAGGAGATATAATCTAAATTTTTCTTCTTTCTTTTCTTACTTGGACTGAGGTCTATTAGATCTTAAAATGAAAATATTCCAAATTGCATCTGTCCAATACAAAAGTTATTAAAAAAATTTAATTTGGAATTGATTTTTTATTCATAATCAATTCTTATAAACATACTGAAATCTATTA
>Ga0123341_1005662_pt1 | contig 11175 bp, 5 predicted proteins | sample Turbeapinknodule_FD_89959 | JGI IMG/M metagenome (GOLD analysis project Ga0123341, IMG submission 89959) | Root nodule microbial communities of legume samples collected from Mexico - Turtle bean Mexico pink nodule | ecosystem: Host-associated > Plants > Roots > Nodule | place: Mexico: Nepantla... | reverse complement strand
TGTTTTTATTTCATATTTTAATAATATAAATTAACGATATTATATTTCTCTAATATTAATAATAATTTTTTATATTATTTAATTACTATTTATTAAACTTGATTTTAGCAGTTGAATGATGGGTCCAATTTTAGAAGTATTATTAGTTATTTACCTGGCATATATCTTAATACTTCTACCTTCCATATTTTTCTTTCTTTTTTGAATGTCTTTCCAATAAAATAATATGCAAGAGTCTTCTTTTAGATAAATTCAATGGATCAAATATATTCCATCATTACTGTGGCGTGCATGCATCACTTATGTCTCCATTTCTAAATATTGACTTTGAAAAATAAATACGCCATGGTAGTGAAGATTTTGAAAAACATATTTAGTTCTTAAAACACACTAAGGTCATGTTTGATAGATAAAAAATAAATATAATAGATTAAAAGATAAGAAAAAAATTAAACTAAAAATAGTTAGCCCGTACATTAATATATAGTCTACATCGTTTAAGAGTCGAGGTCCTGAGTATTTTATATACTTCTTCACCTTCTGAAGACCTTTTTCAAACAAAATTATGATATAACATCAACTTCTAAAACGAATAATACTTCAAATTTAACGCAGAAAAGGTTCGTTTTAAATGGATTAAGTTATGTGTATATCTAAATTTTCTATTTATTTTTAGCTTTTCTAATATATCACATTTCTAATTACAAGTTGAATACTTTTATTAGCTTTATGATCACGCATAATAAAAAGCAGCTACATGAATTAGAAAGACATTAAGTTACATCATGGGTGGCATATTCAAACAAAACATTATTCTTCCTCCTTTTCCTTCTTCTCTCCTGCACCACAAATTCTTCTATCTTTCTACTTTTTACTACTTTTCATTAATAATCTCCAATAACTCAATCAAAACATTTTCCTGGGTGCACTGGCGTAGGCCAAGTTTAATTTATTTTTTTATTCCACGTAATTAAATTTAATTAACTGAGTTTAGCAATTCAAATAAATCATTGCATAAGGTTGAGTATTTTTTTTTAAAAAAAAAATCCATCTTTTAAGACAAACTATTTCAAAATAAATATATTTAAAAAATCTCAAAAACAAATTTTAGTGTTTCTTAATATTTATAAAGTAACTACAACATTTATAACATTAAAAATATTATATTCATTATATAAAATTACTTTTTACAGTAAAATTATTAGAAAATGATAATTTCTTTTATAAATTCATTATTGAGTCGGGTTGGATTCATCATTTATTAATTAATTAATTCTAATTGGGTGTTCTATATATACAAATTTGAATCCAAGCTAACAAAATGTAACCAGTCCAATTAGATTAGATAAAATTATAGGTTGGGTGCTGCACCCTTAGATTTGACAATTATACAACATTCAATTTTTTATTTTGGTTTACCGAAGTTATAAAATTTAAATAGACGAATTACATAGTGGTTAAAAACGGTCCTTGTTAATTATGAACAAGTTGAGAAGCACAATGTAGCAATTATTCTCTTTTATTAGTTGACCTTTGTGTAGAGATGGGTAAGTAGATTCGTTCAGTTTGTTTAAGGTATAGTCCATGAAGCATGTGTTTTACACATGCCAGATAAGTTAAGTGTATGAATACAAATGCTTTATTTGTCGGCCATTGTATTCTACACCTCCATGAGTTTAAGTTGCACCCTTATGGAGATGATAAAACGTTACTCTTATTTCACATGTATAAAAAATCTATTTTTCTTTCTCACACTCTTCATCTTCTTTTCTTGTAGCATCCCCATTTTCTTGCCAAAATAATGTTACTTTTCAAAGAATTATCTCAGACCCTATTATCCTGTCATGTGGCTTAAAGAGATTGGTTTTCACGAATCTCTCTTCGTTTTCATTAGTGGTCAGATTGAGTGATTTTAGAAGGTTTCAAATTGCACAATTTGGAACCTCCTTTAAAGTGGTGTGTATAATCCACAATCTGAAATATATTTTCTAATCTAGAAATGTATTCTGGATTGTGTATTCCATAATGTATTAAGATAGTCTGAATTGCACAATTCATAATGTATTACTAATACATTCTAGAATGCATTTGTTTTAAAAAAAGTTTATTTTTAATGGAATTATTTGGCATTCGGTAGAGATGTAGCTAGGACTAGAGGTGAGACGTCTCAAGACAAATTTAGACATTGACCGACTTCATCACTTCGTAAAAGAGGTCAGAAGTAAGTTGCCACTAACATTGGTGTTGATGTGCAATTGTTATCTTCTTATTGAACCAAGGGCGAATATCATCTAGCATTGTCTTATGGAAATTATAAAAGCCTATGACTACTACAAGGAACTCTAATCAACATCTTCCATAATTCAAATCACATTTCATGTAAGATGAGCATTGTGACATTGTCTAAAGAGAACCTATATGTAGATAGTAGGAAGTATAGGTCTTCAGGGAGGAGTTAGAAGATGACCCCTCGCCAGAATCTATGAACATCTTATACATTTGTCATCATAGAATGTCTAATAAATGATATAGAGAGCGAACTATATTTGTAAAAACTTCACTATGTTAAGATATCTCTTAACAAGCAACGTTATTCGCATATTTTTTGTTTTGAGAGTTAGCCTTGTACCTTAAACAACTTTTAATTGTTGTAGCTAGAATTGAAAATAATAAAATATTTGGAAAATTCAAAATTAGCTTAGTGAAAAGGAATATTTGTATTCTTTATTTCAAGGGAAGATAAAAATAATATTTAGGAGTGACTTTGTGTACTCGTTGTGAGTCAGAAGTGACATAGATAATACTTATAATATGATTTGATTAGTGGAACCATTTTATAGTTAGTAAAAGAGAATTGATTGTAGTCTAATTTTGAGTGAATCAATATATAAAAAAAAAATCAATTGTCTCATTGTTTTGTTTATTACACAAGTAAGCTTTGGTTATCTAACCTAAGTTGTTTGAAAAAAATCGTTTTCAACTAGTAGATGATAATGACCATCATCTTTTGAAAATCTTTAAAATAATTTTTAATCTCTATTGAACTCTCCTTCTCGAGCTAATTTATTCTTTTGAATGCCTAACACCTTTTTTTTTAACATCAATAAGATTATTTTACGTTGATATACATAATGATATTTTTCGACTAAAGTTTACCAAAGTTATTTTTTTCTAATGTAGCTCAAAATTGTTTCTTGATTGACATTACACATAGTTTTTCTCTACCAACATTTGTAAAACTACTTTCTAGTCGATGTTGTTCAAAAATAAATTATCGACGACAGTGAAATTAATTTTTTATTGATGTAAATTGGAGATTTTAAGTTGATATGGATAGGAATGGTTTTACACTTGACTTTAATAATTATTTTCTATTGCTAATCAATATTATTTCTTAGTTAACATTGGTAAGGATTTTTTAGCTAATGTCAACAAAATTATTTGTTTTATATATGTCACTTATATATTTTTACATTGGTAAGGATTTTTTAGCTAATGCCAACAAAATTATTTGTTTTATATATGTCACTTATATATTTTTACATTGGTAAGGAATTTTTAGCTAATGTCAACAAAATTATTTGTTTTATATATGTCACTTATATATTTTTATTGACATCTTTGATGATTATTTTCAATAGATATCTGGTATTATTTTTATACTAAATTAGTAAGAATTTTTTAATCAAAAAATTTTCACCTAACCTTAATTGAATTTGTTTTATATAAGACATAGATTTAAGGTTAAAAGGTCACTAATCAATAATAAGAAAAAAATAATTTTAATAAATATCAACTAAAATAATTATGAATGATATATGTTTAAAATAACTTGACCGATAATAAAACATTCCTTGTCAAGTTAGTTGAAAAAATCTTCCACACTTTAAAAAAAAAAAAAAATTAATAGACTTAGATTAAAATTATTATTTTTTTATAACAATTAAAATATTCCATTCAAATAAAAGAATTAAAATTTATCAAATTTGAATTGTTTTATTCTATCAAAATATTTTAAAAAAACTATTCAAAATTTTAATTTTCTTTTCTACAATAACAGTGTATTCTAATGCAATTGGCTACAGTAAATTTTATTTTTGGACAAATTACAATAAAGATATTAGAGTACTTTTTCTTGCACCCATTTAAAGTTCTTCCTGCATTCCATCAAATAAGTGAAATGATCAAATACTTCATCTAATTTGCTCTCATTCTGAAAAGCTCTTTCTAAAACACATTAAAACACATTTTGAAAAAGTTATTCTAGAAAATACATTCTAAAACATATTATATATGTTTTATTCCATAAATCCTTTCGGAAAATGTTTTCTGGAAATTCTTTTCTTCCCAGAAAATGTTTTTCAGAAATCATTTAAAAAAAGGGGTAAAATAGGTTTTTCGGAAATTGATAAGGTGCAGAAAGAGTTTTGATAAGGTGCAGAAAGAGTTTTGATAAGGGGAAGAAGAAACACCGAAAATATTATCCAATATATATTTCTTGAAATTAAAGTAAGGCAGATTCTCCCTGCACGATATCATTTTGGACTGCACCCAATATACACACAGAAAAAGACCAAAATATCTTTAATGAAATGAAAATTAAGGTTTAGGTAAAATATGTACCCAACCCACCCAGCAGCCTTGCACCCTTAATTTTTCGGTGGTCAATATGAGACAACACACAAAAGCTTGGAAACTTAAACACACAGCAACCCAAGCACCTCCATTCTTGTTCTTGTCGTGACTGTTACAGCAACGGAACTCGAAAACAACAGAGGTACCGCGACGACATCAATTGACATTCCCAAAGATTATCGCTGTGACATTCTTCTCTTTTTACACTTTCAAGATAAAAGTGCGGAACTCACTGGCAACCTCAAAACTCACCTTCTACGATTTGTCCCCTTCTCTAGTGGCTTCAATCCTTTTCCGGTGACTTCATCTCCTTCTTCGGTGGCTTCATTTGCTGTCGTCGCAGTGTCTCAATGTTGCTTCGAGTTCCGACAGCCACAGTGACGGCAAGAATAAAAATGAAGGGTGCAAGGTTGCTGGGTGAGTTGGGTATGGGTTGGGTGCACATATTATCTAAACTCTAATTTTCATTTCATTAAGGATATTTTAGTCTTTTTCTTTGTGTATATTAGATGCAGTCCAAAATGATATGGTGCAGGGAGAATCTGCCTTAAAGTAATTATTCGGAAGAGTAACTAACAACTAAGTTACTTTAATCCACTTGATTAAGGGTGTTTCTTTCAGCATCCCGTCAAAGTTCTTCTTGTACCCATTAAATAGGTGAAATGACCAAAATGTCTTCATCTAATTCGCTCTCCTTCAAAAAAGTCTTTATATAATACATTCTAGAAAACTTCTTCCAGAAAATACATTTTGAAACGTATTATACACATTCTGGAAATTCTTTCCAAAAAATGTTTTCTAGAAATTCTGGAAAACGTTTTCTGGAATATACTTATAAATTCTGGAAATGGGTGCACAAAATGATTATGGAAAAGCTAATCTGAAAATCATTTAAAAAAGGAGTAAAATCATCTTTTTAGATATTGATGGGGGTACAGGAAGAACTGTGACGGAGTGGAGGAAGAAACACCCCTTGATTAATCTTTGCTTTTTTAATTATCTTAAACTGTTTATACATGGTGTTATTTAGAGGCCTATTCCTAAAGCCCTTTTGTTTATCACATGTTTTTGTTTGGCCCCATTAATCTGGTGTATTGTGAGCTAGTGAAACTGCTGAATCTTGGGAAATTTGAAACGTTTGACACAGTAAACCTTCAAGCTTCGTATAGCATTCCAACTTCAATTCGTTGCTGGGGTGGAATCCCAAGAGTAGGCAAGCCAGATCTACAGTTATTGTGCATGACTTCATAAAAAGTAAGCACAAATTTATCAAACCAGCCACAGTTCAGGCCAATGTAAAATCTGGTTTTTCCACGAACATGAACTACCCCAGCAAGCCTTGCTTCTTTTAAGTTCGAAGTCTCTCCAATCTCTAGAGAATCAGATGAAAGATTCTCGGGAGACTGATGCTTCTGTATATGTTTTTCCAAACTACTAATGACTTTATCAACAAAATGATCTCCTTCTAAATTTAGAGCATCTGCATAGCCATACTGAATCATACAGCAGTATACCCCTTCGAGATTTGATTTCTTGATCACAATCCTCTCATGTGGAGCAACCTTTGGCACTAACAAATATCTAAGAGTAGTGAATACTGTGACCTTATGAAGAGATTTCATGTTCTTTATGTAGTGTCCCAAAATAGGAGTCAACCCTTCTTGAATGTTGGTATAAAAGAAGCATAGCCCAGGAACCCTTTTAACACTGCTGTCAGCTAAAAGCTCTTCAAGTCTCTCAAAGGTTATCTTGTGGGTTAATTCGTAATCAGTCTTTCTTTGTCTACCATAAAACCAACCAAACATGACGAAAGCAAGGATAAATGATATGGCAAAAGGAATCCATCCACCTTCAGCAAATTTGGTGAAAACTGCACTGACATAGACCCCTTCCATCACAAAAAATACAACGAAGTACAGGGCAACCAGCACAGCAGGAGTCCTCCATATCATGATCATGACTAGTGTGAGCAATATAGTGGTGATAAGCATAACTAGGCTCACAACAACACCTGCAATAAATGGGACACCGTCATCAGACTATTTCATAAACTAAATAGAAGCAAATCTAAGGTCGCCATATGGCCAAAGATATAATCATTTAGACATAAGAAATTGTGACAGTTTGTTTAAATTTATGATTGAGAAGAACTGCCTTAGACTTGGATGAAGAATAGCTTGTGTCGCCCCATATAGTGTACTTTGACATATTGGAACTAGCAGAAGCCCTTCTGTTAATCTAAAATGTATCATTGATTGATTTCAAATTCAACATGGGTGACCCAAAACTGTTATAAAATGGAATTCTTTATTCTTAATCAGGTGGTAACTATTTAAGGTTATCTAAGAAAACATAGGGCTTGAGAAACAGACATACCAAAAGCATTTCCTATATCTTTTCCATCTCCAAAAATAAGTATCACAGCTACGCAAAGGACCATCAGGATGTAGTTCACTTCAGGGGAGTAAACCTCTCCTTCTTTATTTTTAGATGTGTGGACAACCTTTACTCGAGGAAAATAATCCAGCACTACTGATTGCTTGATTACAGAAAAGGTGGCTGATATTAATGATTGGCTAGCAACAACTGCAGCAGATGTGGCAATGATAAAGATAGGCCAGTATACTGAAGTTGGTATAAATTTGTAAAAGCCATCATCATGATCATTGGGATGCTTGATCAGGTAAGCTGTCTGTCCCGCATAGGTGAGAACTAATGAAGGGTAGATTGTAAATAGAAAAGCTATCTGGTACCAAATTTACAAAGAAGAAAAGAGGATAAGATAATAATTGGCTGCAAAGGATGCACAACCTTCAAAGAAAGATAAAAAAAATAAATAAAGAAGTCAACCTGAATGGACTTCTGATTAAAATGACCAAGATCAGCAAACATTGCCTCAGAACCTGTCAAGATGAAGAAGTTAAGAACAAAGAAAAAAAATGTACTATGGCACTTCAACGTAATCAATTTCTATAACTAAGAGATCACTGTATTCATATGATATGAGAAGTCAATCTATACAATCGTCCTCCATTAAGTGTTTGGACAGGTTCTAGTCGCCCCCTAAGGTTATCAAATTGCGAATCACCAAGCTTACTTTTGAATCATGAACAGAATACTACATTGAATAGTTCGTGATATAATGAAAATACCTTGAAATTACATAATAAAAATAGGGCGTATTCAGTGGCATTCATTTTCATTTAACACTTTAAGCTTATTTTTATTTTGTTAATCAATTTCTCTGATAACTATTGCTGAAAGGAAAAGCAAAAGGGAATGAAAATTAAAGAATCATTGAATTGTGAAATTCATGTCAATGATATGAATTGTACTGTCTCATCCATGTACCTATTTGCAATTCATCACCTTATACAAAATGTTAGCTTGCCAAATTGTGCAATTCTAATAACTATTCAAGATTCTCTTTTGCACAATTCTCATAGGCAACATTATGTAGTCCATAGCTTGACCTATCACAAGTACTTGAGCATAGCACGTGGATTTGTGATATGATTTCACATGGACAGAAAGGCGTCTTTCAAAGATAAATTTCTTACTCCTATATCAGCAAGGATATATCATGTAAAAAGGATGAGTTAGATACCTGTAATGCAAAGGACAGTACCACCAAGTAAAAGCCATCCAGATTTTCCATTTCTCAAAAAGAAATGGAATATATAGTGCGGAGATAAAGCCTTAAATATGCTAGGATAGTGGTGTATGATGCTGTAAATTCCTACAAGTGGGGTACTCAGTGTCCATGCGCCCATTATTGGGGAAAAGAGGAAACTAACACGGGATGTTCCAAATTTTTGCAATAAGAACAGAACGATCAGAACTACTGAAGAGAGTGCTTCCACTAGCGCTGTGGCGGCATATGCAAAAAAGAAGAAAGAAATTAGAGTTATATAAACCAAAAGAGTGAATCGTATACTCAAATCTACTCTAAATAAGCCTTAGGATAAAAAAGCTTCCTTTGATGGTTTTATTAGTTGTAACCTACCTTTTTGACTTACCAAACAGCTTCATTATATAAACTGTGTTATTCAATTCATTTTATTATTCATGATAGATGCTAAAGAAGCACATGGTCACAAGCTTCTGATCCTATTTTGGTATCCCAATGGCAGTATACAGAAATCCTACACAATCAGGACTGCATCTTGCACAAGCTCAACATAATCAGAAGAAAGTCCATCTCCTAATTTGTAAAGGACATAATATCCGATAGGATAATGAAAGTCATGCAGGCTATAGATAATATTTCCATAATCTCCTCTTACACTGCAATATTCATATGTTTTTGTCTTTGAATTATGCAAGTATTAGCTGATGATGTTGCTTGCATCTGATTAAATTAAGGGTTTTGTTAACATCATCTTATTAATGTAACAAAAAGTGGAAAAGAAATTAGAAAGGAATCTTTCATTTCATCTGAGATACCAAACTTTAATAAATTCCACTGTTCACAATGAAAAACTCCCACTTCTACTTTTTTTAAAACAACAAAACCGTCAAATTAATCATGTTCAATAAGTTTGACAGTTTCCATAAATGGAAGCTGCAAAATACCAGGATCACAGTAAAACCGTTCGAACTCCAAAACTTACATTTGCTAACTGAAGGAAAAGGTGCTCTAAGTCCATCCATAGCTGACAATACTGAAAACAAATTAAGCAAAATCAAATCAAAACATTCCAAAGCCACAAAAAAGGAATCAAACTTTTGAAAAGGTGATAAAAACGAAAAAAAACTGTCACGAAACCTGAAATTGCTGGTGTAAGTATACCGTCACCAATAAGCATGCAAGTACCCAACATAGCAACGAAGAGCAAGAGCCTCCGAGCAACTAAGCTTGTTTGGAAGAACCTGGCAAGCAAAGTACTCTTCTGAACGTCCTTAGTTGTGTTCAAACCCACATGCTTGGAGGGCAGGATCCCAATACCGACATGCCTGCAAAGCAATGAATACAAGGCAAAAGTCCCACCTGCGATTCAAACAGGGTCATCGTGAATAACAATAAAATAGAAAGCAACAAATTTGCAGCTGTAAAATGTGTATTTGGGTGAACAACTGCAAAAATTGATTTTAAATGAAAATAATAACAAGTTTGCTTCAGCTTTGCAGATCCCATTCAATGGTAAGAAAGGTGTTACCAAACATATTCATTAATTTTAAAATGAAGTGATTTGCATTGCAATGTTTTAATCTAAAGCAAGTTAATAACAAAATTTAGTATAACTTTTTTCAATTTAAAAATTAAGTATCAGCTTTGGATTCAAGAATGATTTGAACTTAACTCCCACTAACCGGCATTTGAACATGATTCTGAATGATCCAATGAGAATTGAAAGAGAATGAAAGTAGCTAGTACCTTCACCATGGTCATCAGCTCTAATGGCTACATTGGCGTACTTGACAACCCCTATGAGAGTAAGAGTCCAAAACATAATGCTGTAAATGCCCAAATAGTCATCTTCCGTCGGATGCTTGAGTGGCATTGAAGGGTACACGTAGAGGGGTGACGTCACAAGTCCTCCAAACACCACGCCAAGAGTCTTGTAAGCAAGAACCAAACTGTCCCCTCTTTGGTTCCCTTCCTGCACCTCAACGACATCATCAAACAAACATGTTAGTTACTGTTGTTCATCAAATTACAGTCGTTGAAACTGAAGTTACAGTGAATACATAACCAACCTTTTGTTGCTGTTGTTGTCGCTGCTGCTGAGGGGAAAATGCATGGTTGGTTGGGTGAAGGCGGCGAGCGTCGGAAGCAGAGTCTCCGCTGACGTTCACGACGACTTCGTTTAACGAAGGGTGGTCGACATGGATTTCCATTGATTAGTCCTCGTGTCGTGTGAGAAGACACAACAGAACCTTTAACTGAATATCAACAGAAGCAATTGTGAACACCTTTTATAGACAGAGATTCGCTTCATTAGTAAACAAAAAAGATTATTTAGGTCATATGATTGGGAATTTATGAGTATTTTAAGGTTTCATATTTTGATACAGTTATGTATTATTATATAGTAGTATACATAACATTGATTTCTTATTTTATTGTTTAAAATATTACTGACTTTGGAAGAGATGAACTTAAAAATACTTTTTGATTTGTTTTTTTTATTGGATATTTTTCTTTTTCAGATTATTTATTATTTTAGAATGTCATCAAAACGTGTTAACTATTTTTAGTATATTTTTAAGAAATAAATACATTAATGAAGTTACAATTGTTGTTATACAATGATTAATTATCTGTGAAAATGTATTTTCATCAAATAATTATTCTATCATGAAAACTAATTGAATTAATTATTTTTTTTAGATGTATTAGCTTAAACAATAAATAAAAAACATTCAATTTAAATCAAATTATACATTATTATATTAAATTCAAATTCTTGATATTCAACAAAGACAATTATTAGAATATTTTATCATTTATAATAAATTTATTCCATTCAAATCAAGTTTTTTCTTACAAATTATCTTATGAGAAATATACATATTTTAAAGACAAAACTTATATAT
>Ga0123341_1005661_pt1 | contig 11176 bp, 6 predicted proteins | sample Turbeapinknodule_FD_89959 | JGI IMG/M metagenome (GOLD analysis project Ga0123341, IMG submission 89959) | Root nodule microbial communities of legume samples collected from Mexico - Turtle bean Mexico pink nodule | ecosystem: Host-associated > Plants > Roots > Nodule | place: Mexico: Nepantla... | reverse complement strand
TATATATATATATATATATATATATATATATATATATATATATATATATATATATCACCAAGAATATATTTGATCAGAGTAGATTACATTTAATCCCAAGTTTGAAAGCACTTAGTCCCTCATGATAGCTTCTCCAATCTTCATTCCTGATCTGGATTGCATAAGAAGGTTGATCACAACAAATTTCTCTTCCCCAAAACAGAGTTTCTTTCTTTTTCTCTCACTATTTTTTTTAAATCTCCTCTTCTCTTTCCTATTTTAACTCTGTTTCAAAATTTATTTAATGAAATCTAGCTCAAGCGAGTTAACCTAACTTAGGCTAGATCTTTCGGTGATGTTTTAGCTTGGGCGAGCAATTCTAGCTTGAGCTAGTTTAGTACTACACAATTAACTTAATCTGAATAATTTTAGCTTGAGCTAAATCTTCTAGCTTGAGCGAGATGCTTCCTTTAAATTTCCTTCTTTACTTTTTCTTGTGATCCAATCTATAAGTCTTTTCTTTATTTCTTTTTAATGCTTCACATTCATATGAAACTTACATAAAAATTGGGATTAAATTTCTTCATTTGTTTTCTGATTCAAAATATATAACTAGATTCAATAATTTTCATATTAGGGTAATTTTCTGACATTAAGCAACAATTAAGTTCCAAAGTGTTCAATTTTCTCAATTATAAATACATTGACACTTATGAAATGTACTAACCAAGAAACAACCATGTTGTTACAACGGTTCCAAGCTGGAAAAGTTGAGTGATTTGCACCTGAGTGATTTGCACCAGGCCATGGATATGTCCCAAGGATGAATTCAATTTTGTTTTTCGTGCTTAGTGTCGTCATCATAAATGAACTCCAAGAGTGGTAATTGGTAGCATTGAGGACCAGTGATACCAACGAAGTCCTTAGATTTTCGTTTGGATGTAGAGAAAGGTAGGTCTAGTCAGATTGTTCATTTCCTTAACTGAAAAGAACAACAAGAAAGATGAAAAAAGATGAACCAAGAGAAAAGGAAGAAAAAAGAGAAAATATAAGAGAATGCAGCATAGCTCTTCAATTGAATAACTCTGATACCATATTAGAATAAGGTCAAGACAAAATAATGCTTCCTGAATAAAGATGATGAACAGTGATCAAGTCAATTACTGTGAAAGGCACAACATGAAAGAGATGTGGTATGAAAACCCTATTGCACAACAATGAAGAAGTAACAAAAACAGTTTGTTATTTCTTATTCGTTAAAAAGAAGGTATATAGATATATAGTACGTGGACCAGTGCAAAAAGGGAATGGGACGCTTATTTAGAAAGGAAAGAACCTAGAATAAAATAACAATATCTAGAATAAAAACAATAACTAAAGACAGTAACTAAAACGAAACAGAAAAGAAACTAACTAAAACGGAACATGTTATCAAATGGCTTAAAAGGGTTTTAAATTTATTAAATATCAATGAAGGGAGAAAATTGACTACAAACACATTATTTTTCAAAGAACAATAAATGGTTAGTTATTAAAATCCAAACATGGAAAAGAAAGACGCAAAATGACTCAATCTCTGCTTCAAAAATTAAACTCTATTTAGGGAATACTTTTGATGTTCCAAAATGAATTTTAAAGTCACCAAGCATAAATCATAGATGATAGTGGCATCCTTAAGTAGGTCTCCATTGTAAGTATATGAGTAGCATTTTTTAAAAGACACTAGCCAATACTTTTTGTTTGGTCCAGAATTTTGGTTCCAAACTCTATGGATGGTAAAGTTTTGAAGGATCTATTGTAAGATCTATGTAATGTTAGGTTGCTGGAAGCTATGAAAAATAATTTATATAGATGATAGTGGCATCCTTAAGTAGGTCTCCATTGAAAGTATACGAGTAGCATTTTTAAAAGACACTAGCCAATACTTTTTGTTTGGTCCAGAATTTTGGTTCCAAACTCTATGATGGTAAAGTTTTGAAGGATCTATTGTAAGATCTATGTAATGTTAGGTTGCTGAAAGGTATGAAAAATATTTTTTTTATAAGTATTTGAGTATCCTTTAAATACTTTTATTTATTTAATTTATTCTTTATCTATCAAGTTTTTTTTTTTGAAAGTATATTGTTTTACTTGTGGATTTAATTGTAACCATGGTTACAATTTATTAAGTTTAAACTATAGATTCATCAGTCCCTTTCCCTTCATTATAATTGACTTGATTAATTTATAAAAAAAATAAACCAAAGAAATATATAATTAATCAAATTTAATCTCATCAAGTTATAATAATTTTGTAAAGCTATTTAAGCAGCAATTGAATGTGACTTTTTAACTTTTAACTACCTTAATTATTTATATCTCTTACAAAATATTAAACCAGTCAATAACAAACGGCAAAGAGAGAGAAAGCAGGAAAATATATTTGTTTTTAAACGTTGTTTCCAACTCCTATTTATGATTCTAGCAACCTAGAGATTCTCCTACCTAAGACTTTTGCCTTTATACTCCGGACAATAGTCTCTCACACATACGTGCGTGTGGCACGTGCCATACGTGTATTGCAACGCAAATATCATACACATTATTTAATTATTTAATACTACGTAACAGATTATCCATATCCTGTCCTAGCAAAACTAACAGAAAGAACAAAATCATACACTAATTAATTTCACAATTGCAGTTAACCATTTTGCTGCCTTTAACTTAGTGGGAGATGGATAGACATGATAAAATAGTTTAATTTATTGTTAAAACCAAGTACTTTTACATTCATGATACACATAATAATAAATAATTCGCGTATGCGCCACCACGACCTATTCTGTTTAACCAAATTAAAGTACTGGTAACAGGAGCTTTGAGAGCATTGATGTGATGAATGAATGAATGAAGAATTAGATGGTTTAAGTGCAGTGTGTTGAAGTAGAGCACCCGCTAGTGCTGGCTCTGGTTTGGGTTAGAACGGTGGATCAACGTCATCAACATATACTCCCAATCATTGGACACTCATAGACACACTCTCACACGTGTCAAGCGTGGACCCCAGCTTCTAATTTTACCTTCATCAGTAAGCTTAAAATCCAGGGACCCGCTTGCTGAGGTCACCGAATAAAAAAGTAATTCCACCACCCTAGTGCTTACTGACTCAAAAGCCATCCCATGTACAACATAGGTTTTGCAACACCATTTTCCCCATAATGCCCTCTTAACTGTAACTAATTACGTAGTTTTAGCCCTACCGCATCTCCATAAATACGACCACCCAAAGCTGCGTTTCTTCCCTTTCTCCCTCCTTTCTTCCTCCACTCCCTAGTTTCCAACCATGTTTTCTGCTCTTCCCGCTTCCCAGCCTTTCCAGGGAAACGCATTCCCTGCTTTGGACTATGCTTTCACGCCCTGGGATGAAGCTCAATTTTTGGACTTCAACCCCACTAGCCCCAACCCCGTCACCTCCAGTTCCGCTTCGGACGACCCCACCCCAACCGCCGCCGACCAAAACCTGGCCTCGGACCAGTCGAACCGGGTCGTGTCCCTCATGGAGGACCGAAAACGAAGAAGAATGATATCGAACCGGGATTCTGCCCGAAGGTCACGCATGCGTAAACAGAGACACCTAGAGAACCTACGGAACCAGACGAACCTGTTTAGGGTTGAAAACCGGGAACTGAACAGCGGGTTGCAGTTCCTCCTTCGCCACTATAACCGCGTACGAACCGAAAACGAGTGGCTCCGGTCCGAACGAACCCTGCTCCGCCAAAAACTGGCCGACATAAATCAAATTTTGCTTTTCCGACAATTGCAACCGTTTTCCACTGCATGGCCCTGCAATATTGGCAGAATGAACCTTTGATCACCATTAACCACATAAAGTAATACTCACAATTCGGCCTTCCTTAAGTAACTAAATTGTCTGTGTAAAATAGAGAGTAGTTAAAGGTGAAGTAGGGTGGATGGTACCGGTGCTTTTTTTGGAAACACGGTTACGGTTTTGGAAAACACATCCTTGTTCTAATTTTTCAAAACCAGAAGGGTTATTATTAGTTAGTTATTACTATGTAAAGTATTACTTGGTGTTTTAGTTATTCTAGTGTGAATGTAGCTTTTTGTGGTGGCTTGCTGATCAAAAGTTAATAAGAAATTAATAATCTTTAAATAAAAAGTTCCGTTATAAAAATTACTATGCATATATTATCTCATCCACAAACAATTTCGTTAAGGCAAGGTTGTGCTGCAGAGTCCAAATCATAGGTATAAGAATAAGAATCAAAATGAAAGCGAACCCGAGAGTAAAAGGGAAAGAAATACAACAGAAAATTAGATGACATAATATTGACCCGATCCGAGTCCAATGGCGTAAAAATACGCAAACTCAGTTCAAAGCAACATTGATCTGACGTGCGCTGCATGAATGCTATAACTAAATCATTTATAATTGGTGATATAATGTAATAAAAAATGAAAGTGAGTGATAATTGTTAATAAAGTATTTAATATAATGTTTGTCATTATTCTATAACTCAATTCTAATAGCTCTGATGCAAACAGTAGGTGCCCATATTGCTTGTGAAGCATGGCCAATTAAATGTTTCGTTAATATCCAAATGCCTTCTCCAATCTCTCCTGTTATCTTTTCTATTGTAGCGAACGTGTATATTATAAGAGGGTAATGTTATTTTTAAATTTTTTTTTCTTGCAGTGACATACACGACATAACGAAATTAAGAACCCTTCTAATTCAAAACTTAAAAATAATAAATTTGAAGGCATTTCTTTTTATATATATTATACCGAAGATATCTGAATCTTATAAATACGAGTCAACCAACATAAGATTTCTAACATTATCCTTCAAAGAGTTTGTGAATTCTTTCGTTATATATTGTCCATCTTTCTCGTCTTCATAGTGAACCTTCACTATGAGACTTTCCAACTCTACATTTACATTTCTCACCATTTCTAATCTTATCTACATTTCTCACAATTTCTAATTTTATCATATATAGAAATTTTGAAACGTTTATAAATTATTTTGGCTTAATACTACTAATTTCCCTAAGATCTCCAACCATTATTATTTATGTTTGAAACAATTTTTTATATATATTAATTCAATAGAGAGTGAAGATTAGAATCCATAAAATTTAAAACAAAAAAAAATATGTCTATACTATTCATGAAAAACGAATACGTCACCACCTTTAATCAAGCAAAAGTAAAAACTTCATCCCTCTTTATCTTAAGAGAATGTGATTGGTTTCGATTGAGAGCAATTAATGAAGAAACAAGTAATACTAATATATTATAAAGTGATGGGCGCATGACTTTAAACTCATTTATTTTAACATGAGGGGTCCAAGACTTTATAATCTGAAACGAACTAAATAAAATCACTAATCAATTAACAATTTTTTTAAAATGAAAATAAAAAAGCATCCCTACACCTAATTAATTTGATTGTCTTGCGAGAAATTGTATAATAAGTAATCACACTTATAATAATGTTATTTGTCTCTTTTCACAACTTTAGTTTCACATAACACTTCGAATTCAGGAGGTGTGGAAAGTGAATATTCTGAGGTATATTTTGTTGGAATGAGAGTCTGAACATCCTTAAAATGATACGTGTTTCGTCACAACTCTGCATTAGATCGAGGAGTTGTTTAATCTTTCTTCTTCTTTGTTTTGTAATTGAATAAAAACAGGTCAAAGTGGGCTTAAATAAATACTGTGTGCAACTAGATTGGCTATAATAAAAGATAGTCTGACGTAATAGTTGTCGAACATAATGACAATTAAAATTAATTTAATTGCGGAAATTACAATATAGATTTAAAATAACTCTCTTCCACTCAATCGCAGGAGGGGTCAGTTAATAATTTGAAGGCAGTAAGATTGAATATAGTCTTAGCCTAGGTAGTGAGCATATTAATCCCTAAATAACAGCAGAATGTGATCCAAATAAGGTGTAAAATCTTATTGCAGCTATGTTTGTGGGGTCTGAGATGTTTTCTTGTCTGGAAAACAGTGTTCAACGATATCATCTTTAACAGAAAATGCATAGCTTTTTATGCAGTATATGCAATTTTGAATTTTTTATCTCTGCCTATGCCTAAGTTTTTTTTTCAACAGAAAATGAATAAAATTAAAAAAAAGTACTTTAGGGTGTTCAACCTTGTACAAGAAAAACCACATTGCTACACACATTATCAATATCAATCCTGCAAAGTCAATCCAGCAGTTAAGTCAAGAAACACATAAAGAACAACCTAAAGATTGCCAAAGATTCAAACATTTTAATTCTAATGAGTAGTAATACAATAACAAAGTTTATGCTAGGGTTTGCCCGAATATTGATTAAATGGTTGGGAAGTATAGCTATTGTTAGTTGGGATTAATCTAGTTGATGGGAAGAATTGTTTAAGGTTGGTATATATACTCGGTAGATTGTTTTCATATTAGTATACTTATACCTAGGTTGAAGTGATTCCGTCAAGCAGATTTAAGTATTTAAATTGTATATTTGCTTACAGGTTCATCTTTGTTGTGCAAAAAAACCTTCGCTAAACGAATTTAATTGACCAATTTTCCATTTGCTCTTTGAATTGAAAAAGAAAAATTATTTGTCATCAAGGGAATTATGAAAAACCAAAAATTTTGTATAATTATAATAAAACCACCTAGACTCGAATAATAATTTTTTCTATTCCACCAACTTTACAATGCCCAACTAATATAATTGTCAAGATGGATATTGTTCAAGTGACTCAACACTCAAGTGATTTCTAAGTCATGTGTAATGTTTATCTTCATTGTTCAACAACTCTCAAAGGATAAAATGCGACTTTGTAGCTTAAACTAGAGAAAGGTCATTAGAAATCACTCTTTTCTAGAAGTATGGACACTAAAGCGTAAAGGGTAAGTGTGCCAGTGTACGTGAGATTTAAAATTATAAAATTACATGCATTTATATGAAGACGCTCAAGTCGCTGAAACGACTGATTTCATAATTCTAAAGCTTATTATATGGGATCCAAGAAACATGTTGTTCAAGGGTTACAAGAGTACTGACACTAAAAAAATTTGCTAATTACATATCGATTATTTACGTACAAAAATTTATATGTAAATTGAGCATTACATACGGATTTGAATCCGTATGTAAAGTAACGTTACATTTGAATTTTTACATACGGATGATCCGTATGTAAAGTGAGCATTATATACGAATTTTTACATACGAATTTAAATCTATATGTAAAGTCAGCGTTACATATGAATTTTTATATACGGATTTTTACATACAAATTTTTTACATACAGATCATATAATAAAAGATTGCACGTGTATCATCGATACCAACAAACAAATATTTCACCGGTCACGTGATTGGATGAAACTAGTTCTTAGAGAGTCAATAACTAACCTTCTTTAAGATCTACACTCAAAGATATGCAATTTTACTTTAATACTGATATTAACTTTATGACTTACTTAATCCAAAATCGATGATCTTTTATAACCCTATAAATATGAACTACATCCAAAATATACACATTCTTAAACCGTGTTTATTATTTTTATTTACTATATATAAAACTTTAACCATAAAATAACCAAAAAAATCAGTGCATAACACTGGTGACTAGAATTATTCCACTGGTGACTAGAATTATTCATTATTCAGAAGTACAAGGAAAGTATTTCCCTACCATACAAGAACAACACGTATATTTTTATTGCCTCAATCTCATTGATTAAGAGGTTATACAATTTTTTATTTTTGTTACAAAATGTACTGATATCTAAATTTGTCAAATACATGGGGTTCAAGAGCTTTTAAGAAACTGACGGGTGACAAAAATCGTGTTGAAATTAATTTTAAAATAAAATCAAATGATCAACCCAAAATATTACCTCAAGATTGCTAATGCTTAAAACTAATGGAATCAAAATTATTCTTATAGTAGTGGATATCCTTTTATAGGATGAATATTTTAAAGTACAGTGTACGTGTCTCGCTAGAAATAATTTAATTTAAAGTTTATAAGCACATTTAAATCATACGATACGCTACGCTAAATATTGTTTTACCTGCATAGCACTACTTTTCCCCTTAACCACCTAATTTCATCTTTAAATCTACGTAAACTCTAAAGTGAAAGAATTACTCAAATAGTCTTAAAATTAAGTATGAGAAATTGTAGTACGTAGTCCAAAGTTATATTTAAAATCAATTTGAATCAGTTGTTAGTTATTCTAAATTCCTTGACTTAAGAATTAAAACGATGAATGGTCAATAATTCAAGGATTGTTTAAATAATTTTTGTTATTTAATGGTCATGCACTCATCATTGTTTTCTTCATTATTTAAGAAAGAAGATATAGTACTTTACGAACAAATTAGTGAGTAAGAACTTTCCAACATATTTCATACTTAAATCTAGTTTTTGTTTTTCCTTTTGATGTCTTTTGACTACATTACTTAGAAGTATATGTAATTGACAACATATCCAAACCTAACCCGTACATAATCTATATTAAAAATGGAAGCTCGCATTTTTATAATAGAAACAATCAATTTTAAATATAAACCCTGATACTGGAAACATTTTCCTTCAATTAGAATTGAGTCAGTCACTATCGTGGAGTTAGGTATCAGTTCAAGCCATTTCAAATCGTCAATTCATCACTCTCGCAAGAAATATTCTGAGCATGCGATCGTCTTAATCTTTCTCCTCTCTTGGTTGCGTGTTCTCCTTCTTTACTTCCAAATTACATAGTGCACTGCTTATAAAACTTTTCTTTCTGTAAGCAAATGGGAAAACTAACGCAGATATAAAAGTTTTATACAAGGGCTAAATACCAGTCACCTTGTTTAGCAAATAAACAATTGCTACTTCTTTAATTATCCTGGTTGGTGTTTCAGGAAGAAAACTAAAAAAAAAAAACTTAAAGAAAGCATTGCACTAATTCTTTACTTTGTATATGGAGCAAAATATATTGTTTTTTATCTATCATATTATTGTAATCCACGTATAACCCTAAACTGTATGTGCATAATTGTTGAAAATGTGACATTAGATTAGTCTGTTGCACTATTAATGTTCCCCTCCAATTGGATTAAGTAATTTATTATATCATGCTTTAATTGTGTACTCAATTGTTGTTCCTTCCTTCCATTTCCATTCGTGATCGTCATCCACACCTATTGACATGCTTCTCAATAGCTGCATCAATTAATTGACCTGCACCTCTTCACATTCAAATTAGTCTCCTCCACTGCAACTTTCAAATCCAGTTATTATTTTGCCAAGTCCCTACTTGATCTAACGGAGCCTCTCCATTACTAAAGTGATAAAGTTTTTTTTATCAGCAATAAAAAATAAATAAATGAGAATCACTTCAGGAGTGGTCCAACCCTTTTACAAGAACACATAGAATTCAACTCTAACTTGGCACGCAAAAACGTCGGACAAAGAACCAACTAAACCAAGCGCTACTTAGCTTTACCGAATCAGCCGTATACAGGCCAAAAGATCCATAACGCAACAGGGGTAGGAAAAGTAAACTTCGCGGGACTTTGCAGCAATCCAAGACCACACATTTACTTGCGCAGAGGCAAAAACTTCTAACACATCTGCCACTCCTCCATTAAAGACGACCAAGTTGCTATGCTTCCAAATTTCACTCACAATTCCAACCCAAATTGCCCCCCAAACATCATTAACTGAAACAGATGCCTGACTCAACCTGAATTGGATAAAATTTTGCATAGGATCCAAATGGATTACGAACGACACTCCAAGCCACTCAAAGCAAAGACATCAGACCTTCCAAAAAAAGTGACAAAAGGAGAACAAGTGACTCGACGACTCTTCAACCTTCCCACACAACTAAAGTGATAAGGTGCAGGTTAAATAAGATGTTTATACTTTCAAAATTGATTTCTTATCAAATTACCATCTCTAAAACTTTTTGGTATTTTTTTATATCCAATATTGAATAATTACGTTAATTTAGGATTTCTTTCCTATGTTTAAATTAATAAATTTTATATGTTAATTTTTACGTGTCAACATATTTACAATAAAGAAAAATTATGTATGCTAACACTATCAATCCAAAAGTTATAAATTCCTATCAATTCAAAAGTTATAAAATTCCTACCGACGATCAAATTAACAAATTAATTAAATTTTGGATATAAAAATATTAAAACAAATTACACATTTATGAATTTGAATAAAAATAAATTTTAGAAATACTAAAACCTTTTTTGATTTCAACAATGTTATTCCTAGAGCAGCCAACAAAATATTTGTGTTAATGACCGCGTGGACCATTAACAATGCATCATGGCTTAAGACAAGATTACCAGTGAAATACTTTTTGCATGCCTCTGCTTTAAGATACTACTAAGACAACTACAACACACTTTCTCACACCATTAATGAAGAGTAAATTAAGTAAGAATATCCCAGAGTTTAATTTTAATCTTTGTAAAATTTGTGGAGTGTATTTTATACTATGTTTTGTTTGAGATGAAAGTGAGAAGAGAAGACAAAACAAAAGCTATGCATTCCTTCCATACACATTAATTTTTTTAACAAACAGATCCATTCATAGTTTATTGTGTTATCATATAATTTTAAAAATGAAAATTGAGTTTATTTTGCATGATATGATATTACCATATCATAGTTTATATAACTTAAATAAGATTGTCTCACCTCTCTCTGTATGAATAAAGTATCTGATTAAATAAGGTTGTGTCCATTGGTAGAAGTGCCTTAGTCTCTAAGACAAATTTTCTCCCATAAACAATGAGCACATATCTTATTACCCTATTCCTCTCCTCAATTTGAGGAACTTGCTTTAATGATTATCCTCAAACAAAGTCCATTACTCTATAGAATTGAGTAAATTTATTCAAAGACTATCATGGGCATAGCCCCTAGATTCCACACTAATGGCAACAAAACTATTAACGGTTAAAAATAGTATTTTTATGTTAAATTTTATTTTATTTTAAATTTAAATTTTTGAATTTTATGAGTATTTATAATAAAAAAAATATTGAAATTAATTTCAGTTTCGTTAAGTGATAAATAAAATTATAATATAAACTAGGATATTAAAACATTTTATACTCACTTATTTTTTAATAAATTTATAATATTATAATACAATTTAC
>Ga0123341_1005658_pt1 | contig 11177 bp, 6 predicted proteins | sample Turbeapinknodule_FD_89959 | JGI IMG/M metagenome (GOLD analysis project Ga0123341, IMG submission 89959) | Root nodule microbial communities of legume samples collected from Mexico - Turtle bean Mexico pink nodule | ecosystem: Host-associated > Plants > Roots > Nodule | place: Mexico: Nepantla... | reverse complement strand
TTTAATTTTTAAATTAATTTCTATTATTATTAAATAATTTTTAAATTAATATTTAATTAACTATCGACATTTTAATATCATAATTTAAAATTTGGTAGCATATGCATTTACTATTCGCATTTTGTACTATTGTTCCTCTCAATAAATCATTTTCACTATGTGCTGCTATATAGTCCTATGAATTACAAGGCTACAGCATATGCATTTAATGTTAAAACTGTGCTATAGTTATTTTAATAACCCATCATTAATGGTGTCTTCAATCCAACTTCTTATAAAAGCTGCTAGAAGAACAAATGTCTGGCAGTGGAGAAAAAAAAATTCATAATCAAAACAGAAATTTCGATTTATGATTTTTACTGTAGATGCTGACAGATTCTGAAACCAACTTTAATGGCAGAATAATATTGGTTACATTTCAATGGAGAAGATCAACCTCATTTTTCCTTTGTAAAAAAATTTCAAAACACTCACTCTTCACTAATTGAAAATATATTTATTATAAGCATGTGGAGTGGTACATATTAGCTGCATTTTTCGCGGTGTGATTTTTGTTCTATATTTCATAGATATGCATGCATGACACCTGGAACAATATAATAATATTATAGAAGAGACAATATAATAATATTCAAACACCTATGCTCAATTCAACGTTAACAACCTAAATTTGATTATCTTATATATATCGTTCATATATATTCGGTTGATCTTATCCGGATTTCTAACATAAAATTTTTGGATGCAACTAATTAGTTAATCTTATTATGAAAAATATTTGGATAACTTTGTGAGATTTAGAGACATAGAAGTATTTTCTCTGACATTGATTCAAGATTGGTCTTGGATCAATTTAAAGATATCATCAGTAAGTTTAAAGATAGTATGAAAGACTCTAATCTCTAGTCGATGTGAGATCTCCAATAGACTCAAAATGGCCCAACACAAACACTCGTTAGGATATACTCAAAATGGCTCTGATACCATATTACGAAGTGGACTTTAAGCCTAACTCAACCCCATAAAACCGGCTCAATGAGGTAGGTTTGCACCCACTTATATACTATGAATGACTCTAATCTCTAGTCGATATGAGATCTCCAACAAATATCAACTACTCACCTTCAACTTAATTTCTAATTTTGTATTTTTTATTAAATATCTCATGGTGATTTTAATAGTTGAATTGGGTCAATTTGAATTAGAAATTGAGATGAAAAAAAAATAAAATTAAGTGATCTTTTTCTTACCGATATGAAGGTAATCTCACAATATTATAGTTTTCTGTTTTTTGTATTTTCGAGAATTTCTCTACTGCTTACATAAGCTGAAAACATAAGTGAAATAATAGATGTGCAATAAATAAACCATGCATACATAAAGATCTTTTTGGTTAGTACATATCTAAACTTATTGAAATTATTCCACAAATTAAAAAAAATGAAGATACATGTCTTTAAAAAAAATAAAAAAAATAAACTGTTTATTTGATCTCTAGTCGATTACGTGACACTATATATTTATGAGTGATCCGATAACAAATGATTTGATAGGTCCAATAAACTCTTAATAGAATAAATTTTAAATGATTTTATTACTATTTTAAGAAGTGGATTCTAAGTTTAACCAAATTTTAGAAAATCAGTTTGAAGGTAAAATTTACACCAACTTATATATTATGAACTAGTCTTATATCTAATATATAAAATCTTAAAAGAAAAAATGTTTTTATATATGATTTTTAAAGTAATGACACTTGGAAGATATCATTAATAGATCCAAGTTTAAAATATATGTATTTATAAACGCATTGAAAATAAGTGAGACTTTGGTGAATGATTTCTATAATGGGGTTGCAATCCTCGGCGAACATACATTGAAACAAAGGAAGAATGTGTAAAAGGCTATGATGTAAAAAATAACGATGAAGATAGGGTGTTTAGACGTACAGTGTATGTAGTAACTAATAAGCCTCAACAGACAGTAACTCATGCTGATTCATATAGGAAAAGAAAATGACTGAATAAGAAACACCATAAATAAAGAGCTCAACAAGTAGATGACTTCATTGCACATTGAATATGTGCAAGTTCGTAGTGGTTTTTCTCCACACTTCCCAACGATTTCCCCGATGTGAACAACTCATCACAGATAACTGGCTTAACAGCACAGTAAAATGTTTGATGGCCATCTATGCTTCAAAAATAAGAAGATAGAGGAGGGAAAAATGTAGATGTGACGTCTATTTAATAAGTATTATGATGTGTCTAAAATGGCTGAGACTGAAAAGGAAAGAGTGTGGATTAAGTGTAAATAAGCTGAGTCGTTATGGATTGCCTATTGAAGTAGAATTACAAACCTTTGTATCTGCTTTCTGTTTTCAGGTTAGAATTTCACTGTATTGGCAGGAACCAAAATCTTATTTCTTTTAAGAAGGAAATGTGGATAGCTAGTATTTGTGTTCAAAAATATGAATATCTGTTAACTTTTTGTTCTAATTATTTTGTTTTCAATATATAATCCCTTTTGCTGAAAAAAGACTGTTAATACTGTGAGAGTGTTCTATTGTTACTCTGGTCCTTCAAACTTTGGACTCTCTCTCGATGCTCAAATGAACAGTACTCTTGAAGTTATAGTTGTGATCAATGATTAAGTAACAGCATAGATGATATAGAATGGTTAGCAGAGAGAACATCTTTGATTTTATATGTCATTTGATTGGTTATGAGAAGCAACTTTACTAACAAAGTGAGAAGATTTTTTAGAGAAGAAACCCTGTAATAGAAGTAGATTGAAAGAAACCTATTACTACTTAAAAGAAAAAGAGATGAACTCTATTATTTACACACTTAAAAGAAAGCATTTTGTTTGAATGATCATGTAGCACTAGAAAGAAAATTGTCTGAGGCTGAATACTAACAATTTTCACCACAGAATACTTTTTTTGGGACGTGATTGTAGCAGGCCACGTGCGTAGACCCGTGATGTGCAGTGGTGAAGAAACATGGCAGGCCCAACGGTTGTTCATGGCCAACGTAGCACAACCATGTTATTTTATTATTCTCGTAATAATGCAGGAGGATCTGACACTGACGGGTATCTGTAACCCTTTGAGAACCCTATGATTTGTTTAAAAGCTTTTTGCTACAAGAGAAATGGTGCTTAAGCAAGGACTGTGATCACCTTTTCTGATATTTTTCTTTCTCATTCTCTTTGTAGTGCCAAGAGGACCCCAATCAAAACCTTGCTACCCTATAACACATGCACAACAAGAATCACTATTCATAGATGTTGTTGTAATTCATAAAAATATTGAAGTACTTGAGAGTTGTTCCAGCAATCAAGTTAAAAGGGGTCCTGAACATATAATACAATTGTGGGAACAGAAAATGGAAGAAAAATCCTAGTACCTCCAAAGCTAGTTGTTGATCCAGCCGCGTCATTGAAGCAAAATTACATTGCATTTTGGCACAGTATTCCGTGCCCGTGATGTGACATGTCCTTGTTATAATTGGTAATGAGATGAGGGGCATCATGGCTTCTCGCAGTTACTAGTGCCAACTTCCATCAAATGCTTCAAGAATAGCATCAGATATCAGATACAATCATAAAAATACTCGACCCTACTTCATTTTTTCTGTCTTCTCTGTCAAACAGGAACCAACAGTAAATAATTCCCATCATTTTCATAATTCTTAGGCTAAACAACCACTCATTTAGTTCTTAGTCTAGTTATCTGTATGTATGTTTAATTATTCTGAAAACTTTAAAATTCAGTCTTTATATATTAATCAAACGTTAAGCAGGTTTTAAGAATCATTTCTGACTATAATTTTAGATTCAACGTCAAAGTTTTTTAATTTTAATCCTAATTGTATTCTTATTTCTTTACATTTTTATATGTAATTTCTTGCAATATAAAAATAATATGATCCGTATTTGTAATATAAGAAAGCACTTTTTGACAGTGTTATTAAAAAAAATCTAAATCACACATAGTGTATACAGATAGAAAACAATCTTCCTTACAAAAATCAGTTCTATAAGATTGATTTAAGTCTAGACTCAAAGTTCAAGAGTATCCTAGATATATTAATTGGTTAGTCACTATATACTGAATAGTATAGCAGTGATTAAAAATCATATCAGCATATAGATGAAACTTATCAAAAGTGTATAAATTAATGAGATAACTTTTCAAGGATGTAAAACAACTGAAAACAATGATAAATTAATGATTTACCTTATCTGTATGTTGCATAAAGTTAATTTGAAATGGTTATAGGATAACTGTGAGTGGAAAAATTGGATAGGGTGAAAAAGAAACAGGGTCTGAATTTAACTTACTCTACGGACTGCCATGAGAATTATTGCTACTTTGCTTGGAGATAGTACTCCTGCAATTTCATCTAACTGGATACAAACCCATTAATAGTTGTTAAAACTTGGCACCAACCTGTCAGTAACCTCGTCCACTTGTGACCCAGATGCTTCCATCAACTACAACATCTTAAACTACTATTATGTCATATGCTCATATTAATTGTGTTCACATAGCATCATCAATTACATTATTACATCCAAGAGACAGTCAATTCCTCACTTGGTCTTCTTTACAACTTATGCACAAGGACCAACCCAGTATATATATCGTAATAGAAGATGAAACTAATGTAATAATAACCCTTCTGGGAGGGAAAAAACAGAAAGAAGAAAATTATGATTAAAGAAAGAATCATGACCGACACCAGAAGATTATAGTGAGAAGCAAGACCACATGTACATATATTGAATTCCATGAAGAAACACATGGATACAGGTTGGAATATATAACTAAAAATAAACAAAAGCCTGATTTATTTCATTTTTTCAATATTATTTTTCAACCTTTCACCCATTATTGTCAGCCTTTTGCAACTAGTTAAAAAATTCTCTCAACCATATCAAACTATTCTCAGTTTATCTTACAATCTTCTTAATTATATACCTATTTTAATGCATTTTCTTTCATCTTTACTTTAAATCAAGTTTCAACACATGTAACATTACATCACAATTTCATTCTGGTTTGTAAAAAGGCAGAGGGAGGAGAATCTAGTTACTTTCTTCTTTCCAATATCAGGCCATGTTACAATCCTCAGCTTCATAAAAAGAAATAATCAACTATTCTTTTCATGGAGAATGAAACGGCCCAACTAATTCTTACAAAAAGGCTCAATGTAATCTTTCGAGCATATTTTATCTTTCATTAATTAATAATAAGAAATATGAGAGAAATTGTTAGGAATATGTTATTGTTTCTGTTTTTTGCATGACAGTGATATACTATAGGGTATTATCCATTTTAGTAATCTAAGAGGGGAACATGAATTAAGTCTATTTGTATTTCTCTTGTTCAGAGAGAATGCTCTCACCTCAAATCAGAAGCTAATATTTGAACAGTGAAGGTAAGGTGAGAAACAGTTGCTTCTGTTTTATTCTTTATGGTAAATACTGTGATTTTGTGCGATATATATGATTGATTATGTTATGGGAAAAAAAATCCAAATTGCAAAATTCAATATATAATTATCCATATTCATATTAGTTTTAATTCATTTAAATGAATTTATTTCAAATCCAAATTCATATTTTTGGATTTCAAATCCAATCCATTTAATTGGATATGGATTAGATATAAATTGGATACATTTTTAGATTATCCAAATTGCATTTTGGAATGAATTTTGACTTGACCCGATCCAAGTAAAGTCAAGACAATCCCGCCGATGTCGAGCCGAGCACGCCTAGGCCATTGTCGAGTCGTGCATTCCCGAGTCGATGTCGAGCCGAGCTGGCCCGGGCCGATATCGAGTCGAGCAAGCCCGGGCTGATGTCGAGTCGCCGGGCCCGCGTCGATGTCGAGCTGAACGGGCCATGCCAATGTTGAGTTGAGCAAACCCGTGTCGATGTCAAGTCGAACGGGCCTGGGCCAATGTTGAGTCTCCCGGGCCCGGGCCGATGTCGAGTCTCCCGGGCCCAGGCCGATGTTGAGTCTCATGGGCCCGGGCCAATGTCGAGCCGAACGGGCCCAGGCCAATGTCGAATTAATCAAGCCCGGGCTGATGTCAAGTCGAACGGGCCCGGGTCAATGTCGAGTCGACCGAGCCTGAGCCAATGTCGAGTCTCCCGGGCTCAGGTCGATGTCAAGCCGAACGAGCCCAGGTCGATGTCGAGTGGAGCGGGCCCGAGTCGATGTCAAGTCGATTGGACCTGGTCGATGTTGAGCTGAACGGACCCGAACCGATGTTGAGTCTCCCGGGCCTGGGCCGATGTCGAGTCGATTGGGACCGGGCCAATATCGAGTCGAGCCGGCCCGAGCCAATGTCGAGTATCCCGGGCCAGGCCGATGTCGAGTGGAGCGGACCTGGGTCTGTGTTGAGTCGATTGGGCCCTGGCCAATGTCGAGCCGAGCGAGCCCGGGCCGATGTCAAGTCGAGCAGGCCCGAGCTGATGTCGAGTCATCTGGGCCCAGACCATTGTCGAGTGGTCCGGGCCCAGACCGATGTCGAGTCGTCCGGGCCCAGGCCGATGTCGAGTCGATTAGGCCCGGATCGATGTCGAGTCGTTCGGGTTCGGGCCGATGTCGAGTCATCTGGGCTCGAGCCGATGTCGAGTTGAGCGGGCCCGGGTCGATTTTGAGTCGATTGGGCCCTAGCTAATGTCGAGCTGAGCGAGCCTGGGTCAATGTCAAGCCGAGCAGGCCCGGGCTAATGTCGAGTCGAACGGGCTCGGGCCGATATTGAATCATCTAGGCCCGGGCCATTGTCGAGTCGTCTGGGCCGATGTTGAGTCGATTGGGCCCTGGCTAATGTCGAGCCAAGTAGGCTAGGGCCGATGAAAAACCTTGTGGGCCCGAGCCGATGTCGAGTCGTCCGGGCACGAACCGATGTGGAGTCGTCCGGGGCCGGACCGATGTTGAGTCGTTCGGGTTCGGGTCGATGTTGAGTCGACCGGGCTCGAGCCGATGTCGAGTGGAACGGGCCCGGGTCGATGTCGAGGTGATTGGGCCCTGGCTAATGTCGAGCCAAGTGGGCCCCGGCCGATGTCAAGCTGAACGGGCCCGAGGCGATGTCGAGTCAAACAGGCTTGGACTGATGTCGAATCGTCCAGGCCCGGGCCATTGTCGAATCATCTAGGCCCAGGCCGATGTTGAGTCGTCCGGGCCCGGCCGATGTTGAGTCGTCCGGGCCCGGCCGATGTCGAATCGAGTTGGTCCGCATTCAGGTTGAGTCGGCTTAGACCCGGTTCGAGCCAAGTTAATATGTGTCCATATCAAAATGGATTTAATGTAATTGACAAAGTAGATTTAATCTAATTAACAAAATGGATTTAATCTAATTAAAAAAATAAATTGAATCTAGATTTAATCCACTTTAAATGAATTTAAAAAGATTCATTTAAATTTGATCTAATTAAAATGGATATGGATTTTAAATCCAATCCATTTATTTGGATTTTGAAAAATCCATGACCACCCTAATTTTATCCAAATACACTATTCGATTCTTTTTTTCTTTTGGGATAAAAAGACTACCGATGCAACCCCTTTTTTGGTTCTACACTTCTTTGAGTAATATCAGTTCAGTACACAACTTCAAAGATGAAACTTGATACAACATTGTATATGCAGGTCAGTTCTACTCGTTCAAGATCAATTATTGAGATTATATTTTTCAGAAACAAAAACAAAAAATATGCAAAGACTATTCTTGCGCATTAGCATCGAGAACACCTTGTCCATTTTACACGACTTCATTGACACAAATCTAGTTTTAAGAATGAGATTGAACATGAGCTAGTATCAACATAATTTCACATATACATCAAAGAAACTCAAGTTTGCTAAATTAAGAACAAATTAAACAGGGTATAGTAACATTCAGAAATCTAGAATTATCATGCAAGCACACAAAAGTGATAGCAATATTCCACATGAAATATACATAATCTCTACAGTAGAACCTAAATTGTTGATGGCTTTGATTGCGATTTCGAGATTTAACAAGACTGAGCCAAATCGAGAAGACCTTATCACCAAAGACTTACACTTTTGGTTTAATAAATCTTTAGGATTATCAAAGTGCGCCACATTTGTGAGGCTTCCACTAATGGGGTATACACTCAGTGTCAAGGATTCCTGGATATTTTAAATTTTGGTTTTTGACTCTTCCTTTTCAAGGGTTATACTATTTCAATAGAAAGTTAACTGATTGGGTTCTGAAAATTCTATAGTTCATGTTCTATTATCAAAATCAATTCCACAATCTCAATTTCCCACTTTACTGTCTAACGTGCACCCGATCAAAATCTTTCTTTTCCACGACCAAGATATTCTTTTATTTGAATCACAAACAGCCCTTTATCTATCACAAATTAAAAGACACATAGATATAATAATCAACCGCAATCAGTGTAATCAACTGCGGATTGCAGAAAACGTCAGAAAGCCAATAACCTGCTATATCATATTGCGAATAGCGGAAAGCCAATAATTTGTTATATCATATAGAGTAAATCATTACGGTTGAAATATACTATATATCCAATATATCAATTATATATGTATAAAAAATTAAGTTGTATGCAATTAAAAATAAAATACATAAAAGTTGGCATAATGTTATCTAAAAATTCATTTGGCTGGAGGCTAGCCAAAGATGAAAGAAGATGCAGGATTGAGCTGCAACCACAACAGTTATTGTGGACGCAATAGCGGATCCTTGAAATTCAGAGTATTGCAGCTTTAGCGGCTATTTAAACCACACTGATCACTGCACATTTTATATCAGTCACTATAATTCAGCAAAACCAACTTCACTCACCTTAACATTGTTAGAAATTGCAGTCAAAAGCAACTGCATTTACAACCAATTAATGTTTTAGGTAGCAGTTGCGATCCTTGATATTAGGAAATTATAGACAAATGGGGCTGCAATAGCGGTATACGGTCATGGTAATCCAAAAAAATTTTGATGTTGCAGCTGAAATAGCGGAACATTTTTGAAAACCTTGTCAACAATAGCCACTTACTACAACCGTTGTCCTACCTAAACCCTCCTAAATCTCAAAGAACATACATCCTTATTATTATTTTCCATCACCAAAATCTCCTTTTCTCTGAATCACAATCAGCTTCTTCTCTACATTATTTTAACAGATTGCCCATATGTTTATCAGTATCAACCACGATACTTTAGTCTTTAGCAAAACCAACATCCAGGGTTTAAATTGCGGTCACCATCATGATTTCAGTTTCATCACACTCAACATTGTGGAAAATTGCAGACTAATGTGGGTGACCCTTGATGTTTTAACTAAAATGGTTTAAACCTTCCCAATAACAACAACAACAACAAACTACTACAAGTATTGTCCTACTCCAAACTCAAGAGTCTTAAACCTCAATTCAAGCAACCTAGCATTAAACCCGCCATCACTAACCTTCAACATATCTTCCAACGGCATCGACACGCCAAGCTGCCTGAGCCTCCCGAATCTCGGCTTAATCCTCCGTTCCAAGCTAAAAGAAAAATACTGAGGAAACCTCTTGAGCTCAGCAACATCCCCATTCATCTCCTTCAAGAAAAATTCCACCTTGGGCACCAAATTCTTCTTCACGCTTAAAGTCAACAACCCAGGGGACCTGACGACCATGTTGCAAACCTCGATGTGGGTGAACCCCAAACTCTTCAAAAACTCCAACTTGGGCAAAATGGTGTCCTCCACGCTTGATACGAGGAGCAGGGTAGTCTGGCACGTGAGGGAGTGGGGCCCACAGAAACCTAGTTCCCTGAGAAGTAGCAGTGTGGGACGCAATTGGTTATCGACGCTGGAAACAAGTAATCTGGGGCAGCGGAGGATGCAGAGGTGGACGTCGGGGAAGGGGATTCGGACCTCATGGAGGAGGAAGTCAAGGAGGGGATAGAGTTGGGAGTAGGGGTCGCACGTGAGGAGCACAGGGTGCATGTCGAGGATGCGACCCATGGCGGTGCGTGGAACTCCGAGGGAGTAGAGGCAGCGCGTGACGGATTCGAGGACGGCGAGAGGGGAGGAGCGGAGTATGGGGTTTAAGTGGAAGGCCTTCTCCGGCTTCACTTTGAGGGCTTTAAGGTAGCGCACCTTTTCGTTGAATGCGATGCCGCGGTCCAATGTTGCTGGAGGTTTGAGGTGGCAAGAAAACTGGGAGTTTGTTGGAAATAGTTGGAGTATCGCCATGTCGAGTGGATGACGATGAAGATGTTTGTGACTTGGCGCGGTTATGGAAACACTGGTCGTTTATTTTTTAAGATACGATGTCGTTTCGTTACTGGGCTTGGCTGAACCAGTTCGTTAGAAGGACTATAATTACATTCTGCACCCCATATTTTAAAGCTACACTTCGTAAAACTAAAAATTGAATTTGCAATTGTATTATTAAGAAATATGAATTATCATACACCCTGAAATACAACATGGAATAGAAATATCTATTTTTAATTCCACAATCTAAAATACATATTTTATCATTTTTAAATTTTTTATTTATTTTTTTAAGCTGTATCATACAAAACTTATTTTTTAAAATAAAATTTCTTAATATTTTTTTTAATAATAACAATATTTTCATAAATTAAGCACACAAGACAGGTGTCATTTTTCTCGCCAGTTGATCTCGGGTTAATTGGATGGGTAAGCTCCGCTTCTAGTATGTCTCCTCTTGGTGCACTAGAACAACACTCCGCTGAGACAACCATGTTGATCACACTCCGACAATCAAGTCAGTGAGAGCATACAAAATAATAATCAGTTTCAGTCTCCAATACTCAGAAACAACATACCTTTTTCGGGGGGTCTCAAGCCCCTTTTATAGTTATCCTTTTAACAACTTTCACTCATGAGAATATAATCTCAACTGAAAGCATATATAACACAAAAATATTCTGCCTATGGACACTTTTACTCACGGTGCTAACAACAGAAGAGAATCTTGTGCATCTTTATTCACGGGTGCTTGCTACTTAGTTAACAACTTTAACAACTTATATATTCCTTAATATATATTTAACTAACAACTTACACACACGCACACGCGCGCGCGCACACACACACACACACACACACACACACACACACACACACACACACACATATATATA
>Ga0123341_1005657_pt1 | contig 11177 bp, 9 predicted proteins | sample Turbeapinknodule_FD_89959 | JGI IMG/M metagenome (GOLD analysis project Ga0123341, IMG submission 89959) | Root nodule microbial communities of legume samples collected from Mexico - Turtle bean Mexico pink nodule | ecosystem: Host-associated > Plants > Roots > Nodule | place: Mexico: Nepantla... | reverse complement strand
TATTTTAAATTTTTAAAACATTTTAAGTTTATTTAATTTTATTTTAAAATTTAGATAATTTTTTTTATTTGACATTGAAGAGAAGATATATGTCTTGGTACTAAATTATTGGAAAGGATGAAATCCTATTATTAGAAAGGAAATGGATGTTATATTATTACTTAATAAGTTAATAAATCATATTAAAATGCTAAAAAAATACATACATGTAAATATCACCAATTTGTTTGCATGGGCCCATGTATCACCTTTACATCTTTCAGGACGAAATGAACATTTAATTATATCACAAAATCTTCTGAGAAAAAAGGTAAAATAAAATAAATCAAAAGAACGAAAAATGTAAAACAGAAACATTTAAAGCGAAATAGAACATCACAATCATGATTGCTTATAATTTAATTTAATTTTTTGGTTAATTTATTTTAGTGAATGTTGAACTGAATTAATTTAATTGAACCAGCAATTCGTGATTAGCAACTTAATTGAATCATAAAACACCCTAAATATATTTTTTATCCTCTCAAATTGGAAATTAAGACAACAATATGGTTTACCATACAAGATTTTACTACTAAGATTTATTAACAACTTAAGTTTAAATCAAATTGAATTAAGTTAATTTTTTTTTAAATATTTAATATTTTTTAAATACTGTTAAAGTTAAAAATATACTTATAAAAAATATGTTATAATTTATGTATAACTATAAAAAGGTATAAACCTAATTATAAACATTGATATAAGCAAACTCAAGAAACATACAAGAATTTGTTCTTTAACAAGCCTGTGATTTCATTCCTGCAAACCATCTTACACCACTACACGTGGAATTTAGTAATCTTTTCAATCAAGGGTGAATCTCAAAGCAATGTTAATGGCTAGAGAAGAATCCGATTTCACCACCATCTGATTGAATCCATGTTTCAATTAAGCCAAAGATATTACCACGAACACCGAATAACAGCTAAATTTGGGGGGGAAATAACGCAATACAAGCACCTTCTGCACGTAAATAGGGAGAGGACCACCGTTGAATATTTCAATATTTTCAACTCCTTTTCATTGGTGTTATATATAAGTCAACACTTTCTTTTCCTCTCACTTTGCTTCAACCATGATCAAAGGTAAAGACGTGTATGATGTAGTGTCAGCTATTGTGCCCCTCTATGTGGCTTTGATCTTAGCCTATTGCTCCGTCCGTTGGTGGAAGATCTTCACACCAGAACAGTGTGCTGGTATAAACCGTTTTGTGTCGGTTTTTGCAGTGCCCTTCCTCTCCTTCCGTTTCATATCCAACAATAACCCTTACACCATGAACTTCAGGTTCTTAGCCGCGGACTCTCTTCAAAAGGTTGTGATTTTGGTTGCACTTGTTCTGTGGAACAGTTTGACAAAGTGGGGTAGCATTAACTGGACCATCACACTCTTCTCACTCTCCACTCTCCCCAACACACTCATCATGGGGGTTCCTCTTCTCAAAGCCATGTATGGAGACTTCACAGCCCCCCTCATGATCCAAATTGTGGTTTTCCAAAGTGTCATTTGGTTCACTCTCTTGCTCATCATGTATGAATATAGAGGGGCCAAGCTGCTCCTCTCAGAGCAATTCCCTGAGAAAGCTGGAGCCATTGCCTCCCTAAGGGTTGATTCAAATGTTGATTCTCTGAGTGACAGGAAGATACTAGAAACTAATGCAGAAACAGGAGAAGATGGGAATCTTCATGTGGTGGTGAGGAGCTTGTCACGTTCTGTGTCCGTTGCATCAAGCTTCACTGGGATTGACATCTATTCGATGGAACCTCGTGGTTCCAAAAGAGAAAGGGTGTTGAAAATGCATGAGAAAAGTTTTCCAAGAAGCAATAGTGTTGCTCATGATTTGGCTTGTGCATATCCGTCTCTAAAACCAATAGGGCAGTCACCAACTTCTGATGCTAATGTGAGACATGCAGCAAATAATAGAGCTGGGTATCATGAGCTTAAGACCATGGAATCTTCAAAGGGTGTTGATTTTGCAAGCGAAACTGCTGCATCAAAAGGTAACTTTATCTAACAATAATCACATTTTCACGTAACACACGTGAAATAAAAGTTTTAAAATGTAATTGTTAATAGTATAATATTACCACATGATGTTGGTGTATATAATTTCAATTGTGCTTAATAATATTCACAATATTGTAACATACTATTCACAATAATTTCATTTTTGTTCATTCTTTTATTCACAATTTTTTTATTCATTTTTTTTTATGAAAATATATCTGTTATTAAAAGAAACTCGTTTTGTACATGTAGTTGCGCATGAAGATGATGAAAATGAAGGTATTAAAGATCCTGTATTAGGGAGTGAGATGAATGAGAGCATCGAAGAAGATTCAAATAGAATGCAAGAAATGCCTCGTGCTACTGTCATGATAAAACTTATTCTCACCATGGTTTGGAGGAATCTCATAAGAAACCCTAATACCTATGCAAGTGTTTCGGGTCTTGTTTGGTCTCTCATATTTTTTAGGTATTTCTTCTATCTCTTTAATTGCTTTCTAATGTGTCTTTCTACATTGATGTGTGCAAATCACACCCAAAAGTTAAAAAAAAGTATTGTTAATAGTATATATACCATTCATCAATCATGGTTGCTTGTGAGCAGATGGAACATCACAACGCCACCTATAATAAAAGGATCCATAGAAATAATTTCTAATGCTGGGTTGGGAATGGCCATGTTCAGTTTAGGTATGTATTATTTCAACCTTCTTTTTTATTTTTTTAATTAGGAAAAAAATTGAATTAAAAAGATAGTGATATTTAAGGAATACCTAAACCTTTATAAAAAAATTTCATACATGTAGTCTCACCATACCTAGTTTAAGAGAGATCTTACAACAGATCCTTCATAACATTTGACTGATATACCATATATAGAGTCTGGAAACAAAAATTCTAAATCTTACGAGTCTATTGTCTTTCCAAAAAATAGAACAATATTATAAAACAATCAACAATATTGCATTCATGCTAGTTACATTTAAATTTTAGAAGACGTGCAAGTTCAATCCTATATTACATAAAACAGTTCAATCCCATATTACATAAGACAGTTTAATCCCATATTATATAAGACATCTGTTCATCCCTTATGTTAATATCAAATGGTTATAAGGTAAAATTTATCACATGACCACTTTTAGAGATGTAATTTCTTAATACATATAAAAATAATTGAAGTGTGTATAAGTAAACTCAATCTTCATTTTGATTTTTTTTTATGATATATACATAAGTGTGTCTATGTGGCCATCTTTACCTTAATTAAACAGGTTTATTCATGGGATTACAACCTAAAATCATTACTTGTGGAAAATCTCGAGCTATAATGTCAATGGTAATTAAGTTCTTGGTTGGTCCCTTAGTGATGTTTGCAACCTCTAAAGTCATGGATATCAATGGAGTTCTTTTAAGGGTTGCAATTCTTCAGGTGAAACAAAACTCATTTGTGATTTCTTCAAATTGATAAGATTGAATTATTATTATTAATATATTATTATTATATATTCAAATTCTATAATATATATAGCTATTTCATTGTGTAATTTTGTAGGCATCTCTTCCCGAGGCTCTTGTTTGCTTTGTTTTTGCCAAAGAATATAATCTTCATGCAGACATACTCAGCACAGCGTAAGTGTGTGAATTTATTTATATTAAAAATGTTCTATTCATCGATGGATCAATCAAATTCTAAATGAATTTCAAAAAAATTGCAGGGTTATTTTTGGAATGGTGGTTGCAGTACCTGTAACCATAATCTACTATGTGATTCTTGATCTCTAAAACTTTTCTTAGAAAATAACTGTGTAGCATTTGTTATCAAATGAGAAAAAAATTTATTAATTTTATAAAAGTAATTCATCTTAGTGATAGGTGGTTTGAATTGTATTTCACAACCTATTTTAAAATATAAAAAAAAATTCAAACGATGTAACTTTGTAAAATTGTTCAGTAACCCACATAAAGGGTGTTTATTTTTGTATCATAAAAAAGGGGTGTTAGTGCATTTATAAGAAGATGATTTATAATGAAGTCATAAAATTCGCCAATAATTGGCAAATGAAGTCATAAGATTGTTAAAAAGAGGAATTGTTTTCGAAAAGTAGAGAGGAGATTGTGGGAAAAAGGATGAAAGAAAAGGAAATTATTATTAAAGAAGATGATTAGGGATAATAAATAAATTTGTATATATAAATTTTATTTAAATGTGTCAATGTTCATATAAAATATTTTGATTACTTAAATATGAGTATAAATATAACTAATTTTTAAATTTTTAAATTAGTAAGAAATGAAAATTAATATGTAATATTTGTCTTATATTTATTTTATTTTTAATTTATTTAATTTTTTTTTTAAATTTAGATAAACAAATTACTAAATTTTGCAGGGCATCTCTGATTTGGTGGTTGTGTTTGTTTCCCATAATAATAATAATAATATACTTCACACTTCTTGAACAGTAATAATTCGTCAAAATCCAATTTTGTATGCGCATCAAAATGCATAAAAAATATTTTATATAAAAAGTTGAATCTTGTCATCAAATACTTGAACTGTAATAGATAAGTTGATGATCACTTTATCACAGAAAGACGAATACCAGGAATTTGTTAATGCCATTGAAGACCAATATCAATTTTTGTTCTCGGTTACAACAAAATGCTGCTTTAGCTCCTATAAAAAGCCAAAGGAAAAAACAATTCTAGCGAGGAATCCACCAAATCATTCATGTACAGTTGGTGTTCCAAGTTTCTCAGAGCAGTAAGTGGAATAGGGAGATCCATATATCCAGCTACATCTCTTGATCATGTATTGTAGATTGACAAGATGGTTAGATCAGAATCTAGAAACAAGAAAAAGAACCAGAATGTTTTCTTAATGTGCCATACAACTGCATTTAATGCAGGGTTAGATACTTAGTTAGACAGATTCTGCCCCATAATGTCCATCATGGGTGCTGCCATTTTCTTTGCTGAGTTTAGATTTTGGTAAAATGGAAGCCTGTTGTCGAGGTGATGGCTTGTTTGATTGTTGCCTCAGATTAAGGTAAGTGTAAATAGACATGCCAGCAATAGCTGTGAATGCGCCACAGATACTGATTTTCCCAGGATTGGATCCAAAGAGATAATAGTTTCCTAGAAGGAGGACACAGGTCTTGAATTGTCCAAGGACAACGTGGGAGATGGCAGATGTAGCCCTGCAAATTCAGGGTTGAAGAGAAAATATATGAAAAGCCCAACTCTTTAGAAGATTAGTAGACCACAGTGCATTCAGCCAAAAAAAACAAGATGACAATAATGTTCTGAATGTCACAAAGAATATCATCCAAAACATAGCACTCAAATGCAAGTGGTGAATGAATAGATTAAATTTGCTACACCAAAATTCATAGTAAAGAATCCATCCTAATATTGTCACAATTTTATAAAAACATATATACAAGTTGACACTCGATTCTTGTATTGTGAACCTGGCCATAGAGTTCAATGTTAGTAATTTAATTTTAGCACATAATTATGCAATGCCATCTAATACAAACTTAAGTCAAAAGCAAATGTGCCATCACTGGTACTTTTCAGGTTCAAAGAGTGCTTCAGACATTGGAAATGGATTACTAAACTTTACTACTACTAAAATATACAAATTCCAAAAATGCTTTAGGTCAATGGGATGCCAACCATAACAGGGATTCAGACTCTTGACTTCAAGTGATGGTCAAAAGCTAACAGTTCCACGAGGCTTCAAGAAGTGACAGAACCGAGAAGAACGCAAAGAATATATCAAATGCACCTCATGTTCTACTACAGTCTTACAATCTAGACAGCCAGTAAAATAATCAAGTGCCCTATAAAATTCAACAGGAAATATTCTATGTAAAAGAAATTGAAATATCTTTTCAAACAAAATTATTGAACAGCTAGAAATCTTACGTACCCAAGTGCTAAAGCACCAGACCACTGAAGCAAGAATCCAAGGATAGCTGATGCAAAAATCACCAAAATATTGCTCAAGTTCCAGTCAAAGGAGAGAACACCAGGTGGGTCTAAGCAGGGTAACATAGCAGCCAAGAAAATCAAAGTAATGGGTGTTGTTTTCCACATTAGTCTGTTTGATCAATCCAAATTAGACAAGATAGAAAGAAATTCTCTTATCGAAACTAAGAATTAAGAAGGGAAATGACGATAAAAATTATAAAAGGTGTAATTACTCACGACAAAGCAGTCCAGTTCTCTTGTTGCTGCAGTCTAGACCACAAGATTTTGTTTACAGCACTGGGAACAATCCATGCCAATGCTACACAAGCACCAAATACATGGAACTGCAGATCAGTCACAGTTGCCACAGCAATACCAATAGATACCACCGTTAATGCTAATGTCTGAAAAGTTTCAAATTTTCTGGTAAGCATTTAAACTTAAAATATCACAAAAGTTCCCAGAGGGAAACTTTGCTCCAGAATATAGATTGCACATATCATTAGCAGCAAGAAAGTATAGGCCAACTAAGTCAAGCAAAGCTTTTAGATAGGATGATGACAATAAGGATTCCAAAAACAATACACCCTTCGGCCCTTTACACAAGAAACAACTGAGCATATTTTTTACCTCATTATAAGAAATACCAATCCATTTTAAGAGTATATGTATATCCTTAATTTATTGTGAAATCTATTAATGAGATGCTCACGTATTCTCCAAGCAAGTGGATGCATGTATTGACTTATTAACAATACAAGTCACTAATTGGTAGAAAGAAATTATCCCTTGAATTTTGTGTAGAGTCACTAAATATTACAACTAGGTACTTTCTATGGGTATTTTAGGTTAAACTTCAAGTATTAACTAAAACTAACTACTTTCAATGGTTGAAGAATTTGTTATTTGTTTTTTTGCATATAAAAGACCGGAGAGAGTATAATACAATCTAATAAGTAAAAATCATTATTATATGGTCCCAGTGGCTAGAACCCGTTAGCAACCACAATTTTGAACTGCTTACATAGGACTTTGGATACACATATAATATCATGTCACATGAGAAATAACATTAAATATACTCAGAGATTAAGTCATCTTCCACAAAGATGCAGGTGCAAAATAGGTGCTAGGATAAAAGAAGGGTGCTTGAAAGATAGAGTTGCTTCATAAATAGGTCTCACACTTTGCCTCATGGAATGATTGCATGCATGTTGCTTTTTAATTAAAAAAGTCCTCGGTACAAAATTAGTCCGTATTTCTTCTATTTTTATTACATAAAAACTCGTATTTGGTAATCCTGCTAGACCCATATATTCCTACTTATCTTTTCCTTACGAGAAACAAATTCAACACCAAAGTGAGTGCATATACCTTTGGGAAAGAAACTTTCTTCCTATACAATACAAATTCTGCAAAAACTATTGACGGTGTCACTGCAATCTTTGCCATCTGATAGAAACCAATGCTGAAGGTATAGAAATTAAATTAACAGTATAAAAAAATACTTGAATAAAAATATGAATAGTTGGTTACCTATTATACTTCAAGCTGACATTAGCAAGGCCCGTGGATAGAGACATAACAAATCCAAGAGTAAATAAAGTAGACAGTCGAGTTGATTTTGAGGAAGGAGAAGCCGGAAGGAGAGAAAATGCTTTTAGTAATGCCATGAAGAACCAGCTCACTAAATAGTGAATCAGTGTAAGAAGTATAGGAAATTTGAATTTAACAGTTTGAAGCACCTAAAACAAACAAGAAAAACCCAAGAAAGTCAGCAAATAAAAAGCATGATACATTGAAATTTCAAAACAGAACACAGCTTAAACCAGATATAGGGAGAAATAAGAGTAAACAAACCATTTTGTTCATGAAAATAATACCAACTGCAACCAGAAAATTGAAGGAAAGTGCAACAGCTGGACCACATATGCGCTGCTGTTGACGCTTTGCACCTTCAGAGGAACGGAATTGATTAAAAAGAGAAGCTCTCACATCTTCCAAAGCTCTTCCTGCAATTAGAGGATGATTTAACTTTGAATTGACTGTTGAGTGTAAACACAAAGGAAAAGCCAACATTAACCATTGATTATCCAGATTAGTTTCAAGTAAAACCGATCTGAACCATTTATGTATGGTTGTGTGGCCAAGATTGACTCTTCTTACTTTCCATAATCACTTGTAAGGCATACAAACATATGTTCATATTTTGCATTTCAAATGTGAACTCAATTTCTACACCTACTACAAGGCTTTTGATGGGATTACAATGAGACACATACACTAGATTCTACTCTATAATTAAATTGTGCTTAGCAGGAACAGCAGTTACAGAAATATCTCCCTTATAAGCAGCAAAATAAAGGAAAATACACAACACCAGAACTTAAAAAAGTATATATTATCTCTTCATACAAGCTTAGAAAGATACTGAAGTGAGAACACGCTCTCAAAGGAACTAATCTGGACCATACACCATTATGCACAGCAACCTTCACTGATCATTACCAAAACACAGAAACACAGTTAATAGTGTACCATCTAACCAAGCCCCATTTGACAAAATGGTCCAAAATGCTCCCCAAACACAAATGGGCAAGAATGTGAAAGATAGAAACACTCATAAACTCAAGAAATTTGATGAAATAATAAATATAAAAAAAAAAAAACAACCTTTTTCGCCAGCATCGCTGTCTTTGCGCTTGAGGATCTTTCTGACACCTTTCCTGATGAAGAAGCTAAACATTTTACAATTGCAGAGGGCAGATTGTTGAGACCAAACCCTAGAGAAGAATTCCAAGGAAGCTGAAAATAAATAAGTAAATTAACGAATGAGTGAGTGAGTGTGTGTGCAAGCTAAATTGCTGTTTATGCCGTGTTTGGTTGAATTCAAAATATGCAGAGGGGTAGACGGAGAAAAAAAGGAATAAGACAAAACAAAAACAGCAATGACACGTGGCGTTAAAACCGATAACAGCGGAAAATAGCAGCTGTCGGAACTCATATTCATCATAGCGCGTGTTTCATATACTTACTTCAGATACCACTTAACACCTAAATTTTACTATATGTTTGGTTTCACCATCAAATTTTGATTCTGAATTCAAATTAAAATTCATCATGAGACACCCAAATGCAATTTTAGATAGGATCAAAAAAAATTGAGATTTATTGTTAAAATATTTTCATTAAAAAAATATAGAAATATAAATTATACTATTTTGAAATTCATTATGGTGTTTCAAAACCACATATTTTAAAGTTAAAACAGTTAACTTAGATATAATGAGAAGATTAATACTTTAAAATAAAAATAAAAACAGAAACAGGAAAGATAAGATGATTAATGAAAAGTTTAGAAGTTAGTTAATTATTTACTAGTTCTAATAATAATAGGAAGTGATAATAATATATGAATTTATTGGACCACATTTATACAAAGTTGTTGTTCCCTTTTTGAGTGCTGTGTGTCGGCAGAAAGCTAAGTTCCCCCAGTCTGAAGAAAATATCTGATATCTAAAATAAACTTTAATAATAAAATATAAAATTGTATAGCCCAATTATATTGGTTCTGTGGCTTTGTTTTTAAGTGGAAAATAGGTTAATTCCGTGAGAGAGACTCATTAGTGAAGATACATAGCAAACAAGGTGAGAATAAAGACAAATTACTATGATTTGTGGTACATAACACTTTGGTAATTTCTATAGATATTAAAGTGTTAACTCTACCTATTTATTTATTTATGTGAGGCATTTCAAATTCTTTGTTTTCTCTAATCATAATATAATACTTAATTTCTTCCGAGTAAATAAAATATGTTTATAATCAAAAATAAAAAAAAATGTGTTTAATTAATTTGAGAAAAAAGTATCAAATAAAATTTTTAAAATAAGGAAATTATAAATAAAATAAATACATAATAAAGTTAAAAAATATATATAAAATTGTTTTTTCAATATTACAAACTAAAAAAAGAGGGTTTTTTCTGGGCTGATTCATTTGGCCCAGCATTTCTAATATTTGCCTTTTTTTTGTTTTCTATGTATACAAACACCATCAGTTTTTGACAAATTCTTCCTGCACCATATCAATTCAACATGCACCCAACTTGTTATAGAAAATGACAAAAATGTCTCTTCAAAATGACGTAAATGACCTAAAATAAAAAGAGGGTGTAAATATTAATTACTTTAGGAACCTTTGATCTGAAATATTATGGATTTAAATTTTCGAAACACATTTTTGAATTCTGGAAATATTTATCCGAAATGCATTTTGAATTTTTTATTCCAAGAGTTCTTTGTCCGGAATGTATTTTTTCATTTTTGAATTATATTTAATATTGTGTATTTTTAAATTCGAAATAAGAGTAATTTTGGAAATTTAAAAAAATGATAAGGTGATTGAGGCAGCTTCTTCCTGCACCCCCACAATTTTGTAAATTCCGAAACTGACCCCACAATTTCGGGATCTGAGAGTGTGTTACGGATTCATCAATCCAAAGTGAATCATGTTGCATTCCGGAAGCAAAGTTTGCATAAATTATTGATTTCTAGATTGTTGAATCCGGAAGCCTAATTTCTATTATGGATTGGTGGATCCGGAATGATTTTTTTCAATTATGAATTTCTGAATCCGGAATGCATATTTTTAATTACGAATTGGCGGATCCGAAATGTTTTTTTTAATTATGGATGTTTTGCATTTTTTTATTTTGGATTAACACTCTCATTCATGTACTACCAGAAGCATTAATTCGAGAGATTACTGGATGCGACAATCCAAAAATTTACCGGAAGTGTCAATCCGAAAATTTATCGGATTTCATAATCCGGAATAAAAAAAAATATATACAATTTATATAGGGACACTTTTGTCTTTGCGCAACCTTGTGGGGGTGCAGGAAGAAAAATATAGGGGTGCAGGAAGAAATTGCCGGTGATTGATATGGTGCAGGAAAATCTGAGCCCATTCGTTTGGCCCAACTTTTCTATCCTTTCCCCCTTGTTTTCTATATATACAAATTTTGGGATAATTTTATGAAGAAATATATTTTGAATAGTAAAATTAATGTATTCAACAAACTATGTTGAACCATAATAATTGGATTTTTTATGTGAAGTAGATGAAAATGAAAATTAATATATATA
>Ga0123341_1005656_pt1:0-7500 | contig 11178 bp, 5 predicted proteins | sample Turbeapinknodule_FD_89959 | JGI IMG/M metagenome (GOLD analysis project Ga0123341, IMG submission 89959) | Root nodule microbial communities of legume samples collected from Mexico - Turtle bean Mexico pink nodule | ecosystem: Host-associated > Plants > Roots > Nodule | place: Mexico... | reverse complement strand
TCGTGATTTGCTCCAGATTGGGAACCAGGCTCGCCCCAGCATATTTGACTTGACTGTGTCAAAGCCATCAAATCTCTATGAAGAAGTTGTAGAGGTCGAAGAGAGAGTTCAGCTTGTTCAGTCCGAGGAAGAAGAAAAGGAGGGTGCTTCTTCATTGCTGGTTAAAGGAATTTCGGGTGAGCTTGTCAGGATTGTGAAGCCTCTTAATGAAGAAGCGCTGAAGCCTATACTGAAAAGGTTATTGGAGAAAGGAATTAGCTGTTTGGCTGTTGTTCTAATGCATTCATACACTTATCCACAACATGAACAACAGGTTGAGAAGTTAGCTTTGAGTCTGGGATTCAGACATGTTTCTATATCGTCTGCTTTGAGTCCCATGGTTCGAGCTGTTCCTCGCGGTCTAACAGCTAGCGTAGATGCTTATCTGACCCCGGTTATCAAAGATTATCTATCAGGATTCATCTCCAAATTTGATGAGGGAATTGGAAAGTTGAATGTTTTATTCATGCAATCAGATGGAGGACTTGCTCCCGAGAGTTCCTTCTCAGGGCACAAAGCAATTTTGTCTGGCCCTGCTGGAGGAGTTGTTGGTTACTCGCAAACTCTTTTTGGGCTTGAAACAGATAAGCCATTAATTGGGTTTGATATGGGAGGAACATCTACAGATGTGAGTCGATATGCTGGTAGTTATGAGCAAGTGCTGGAAACCCAAATTGCTGGTGCCATCATTCAAGCACCTCAGCTTGACATAAACACTGTAGCTGCTGGCGGTGGTTCAAAGTTGAAGTTCCAATTTGGTGCCTTTCAAGTTGGACCAGAATCGGTTGGAGCACACCCTGGTCCTGTATGTTACCGGAAAGGTGGAGAGTTGGCAATCACTGATGCTAACCTAATTCTGGGATATGTTATTCCTGATTATTTCCCTTCTATATTCGGGCCAAATGAAGATCAGCCTCTTGACATCAAGTCTAGCAGAGGAGAATTTGAGGAGCTTGCTAGGCAAATAAATGCTCACCTAAGAAATCAGGATCCATCTTCAAAAGACATGACGGTAGAAGAGATTGCACTTGGGTTTGTGGATGTTGCTAATGAGACAATGTGTCGTCCAATAAGGCAGTTGACTGAAATGAAGGGACATGAGACAAAGAACCATTCACTTGCATGCTTTGGAGGTGCCGGACCTCAGCATGCTTGTGCTATTGCTAGGTCGTTAGGTATGAAAGAAGTTCTCATTCACAAATTGTGTGGGATCTTAAGTGCATATGGCATGGGATTGGCAAATGTTGTAGAAGAGGCACAGGAGCCTTATTCTGCAGTATATGGAGCTAAATCTATTATTGAGGTCTCACAACGAGAAGCTGTTTTACTGAGACAGGTAAAGCAGAAGTTGAAAAATCAAGCATTTAAAGAGGAAAATATTTCAACGGAGACATATTTAAACTTGAGATATGAAGGTACAGACACTGCCATCATGGTCAAAAGACAAATAGCTGAAGATGGACAATTATATGATTATGCCACTGAGTTTGTGAGATTGTTTCAGCAGGAGTACGGTTTTAAACTCCAGAACAGAAACATTGTGATCTGTGATGTTAGAGTTCGTGGTATAGGAGTTACCAATATATTGAGGCCACAGGCTATAGAACCTGCGTCTGGAAGTCCTATAGTCGAAGGCTACTATAAGGTTTACTTTGGGAATGGTTGGCAGGAAACACCTCTCTATAATCTTGAAAAGTTGGGCTATGGGCATATGATGTCCGGGCCAGCAATCATCATGAATGGCAATAGTACTGTGATTGTAGAGCCCAACTGTAGAGCCATCATAACCAAATATGGAAACATCAAGATTGAAATAGATTCCCCTTTAACCAGTGTTAAAATATCAGATAAAGTTGCAGATGTTGTACAGCTCTCCATCTTCAATCACAGATTTATGGGTATAGCTGAGCAGATGGGAAGGACACTACAAAGAACTTCCATTTCAACAAATATCAAAGAACGACTTGATTTTTCCTGTGCTCTATTTGACCCTAGTGGGGGCCTAGTTGCAAATGCACCTCATGTTCCTGTCCATCTAGGTGCTATGTCTAGTACAGTTCGGTGGCAGCTCAGTAACTGGGGTGACAATCTAAGTGAAGGAGATGTTTTGGTTACTAACCATCCATCAGCTGGAGGTAGCCATCTTCCTGATATAACTGTTATTACACCTGTTTTCTTCAATGGGAACTTAGTATTTTTTGTGGCAAATAGAGGGCATCATGCAGAGATCGGGGGTATTACTCCTGGAAGCATGCCTCCATTTTCAAAGTCCATATTAGAGGAAGGAGCTGCCATTAAGGCATTTAAGCTTGTGGAAAAAGGCGTCTTTCAAGAAGAGGGGATCATTAAGCTTCTGCAGTTCCCTAGTTCTGATGGTCTGGGAAATAAGATCCCAGGATCCCGCAGGATTCAAGATAACTTATCAGATCTGCGAGCACAAGTAGCAGCAAATCAAAGAGGAATTACTCTAGTTCAAGAGCTCATTGAGCAGTATGGTCTGGAAACTGTTCAGGCTTATATGAATTACGTACAGGCCAATGCAGAAGCAGCAGTAAGAGAAATGTTGAAGTCTGTTGGTCATAGCATTTCATCCAAGTCAAATGAACTTGCGACTATTGAAGAAGAGGACTACATGGATGATGGATCCATTATTCATTTGAAACTGAGCATTGACTCTAGTAAAGGAGAAGCAGTTTTTGATTTTGCTGGGACAAGTGCTGAAGTTTATGGTAATTGGAATGCACCAGAAGCTGTAACAGCTGCAGCTGTCATATACTGTGTTCGTTGTTTAGTGAATGTTGATATTCCTCTCAATCAAGGTTGTTTGGCTCCAGTGAAGATTCTTATCCCAGAGGGCTCATTTCTCTCTCCTAGTGATACTGCTGCTGTAGTAGGAGGTAATGTCCTTACATCTCAGAGGATAACTGATGTTATATTCACTGCATTTCAAGCCTCTGCTTGTTCACAAGGATGTATGAATAATTTTACATTTGGAGATGATACATTTGGTTACTATGAAACCATTGGAGGTGGAAGTGGAGCTGGTCCTACTTGGGATGGGACCAGTGGGGTACAGTGCCACATGACAAATACAAGAATGACTGATCCTGAGATTTTTGAGCAAAGATATCCAGTGATTCTGCACAAGTTTGGACTTAGAGAAAATAGTGGTGGAGATGGATTTCATAAAGGAGGCGATGGTCTTCTTAGAGAAATAGAGTTTAGGCGCCCAGTAATTGTTAGCATTCTTTCTGAGAGGCGTGTCCATGCACCAAGAGGGCTCAAGGGAGGGAAAGATGGTGCTCGTGGAGCTAACTACCTTATAAAGAAAGATAAACGAAAGATTTATCTTGGTGGTAAGAATACAGTTGAGGTGCTTCCAGGGGAAGTTCTTCAAATTTTGACTCCTGGTGGTGGCGGATGGGGTTCTCCATTGTAAAGTTTCTTGTCTGTTGGATCGGAAAATTGTAAGAAACAACTTCATGTTTGCTGTTTTGGTCACATGGCATCCAAAGTTGTGTTGTTATTATGGATTGATATGCGATACACATCAATAAAATTAAAATAATTGGATCTCTATCTTAATATATTTGTTAAATTATTTTCAGAACTTTTACCCTCAACTCACACAATTTCCTTCATTGTTCGCCTACACAAATTTTTTTATTTCATAATGTTGAGACGTTTCTGTCTAACATAGAATCTGTGCAATCTTTCTCAGAGATTGGATCCCCAGTCTTCTATCCAGTCATCCAAGTCTTATGCAAGTGAGGTGTAGAAAGGGGTTCTTGGGAGCAAACGTGAAACTCTTCTCCTGCCGTCAGTATTTGAACCTACAAGGTTTCTCAATTAAATCTATTGATTTATTACGTTCAGTGTTCGTCTAGTTTTTGACAAGTAGTAATTTGAGTCACTTCCGTCTTTGGCGAATTTTTCCCTTTTGAGAAGTGAGTTGCAAATATGTACTTTTACTCTCTCTCGAAGCATATACATCCGGCCAAAAGAGCTTCGTACTACCTTGAGGAGATTCTCGAGAGTTAGAAGGTAGGTCATGCATATTGAGGCGCTTTTTCTCTTCCATACAACAGCATAACTAAATATATCTAGATTATAGGTAAGGTGAGTTAGACAATTTAGATAGTGTGTCTATTCTCATACTTTGTCAGCATATAGTATTTAATTCTTTATGCTATATAAGACAATGTATCCTCTGGTTTTGGTTGAATTGGCACTAGGATTCTTCTAGGATCTCCTTGACGAAATTTGGTTTTGGAGTCAAAATCTTACAAGGGTAGCTTAGGGTGCCTTATGTTTGTTGGATCATCTTCTGTTTAACTAGCAGGCTTCTGTTGTTGGGAAATTTGAGGATTGTAGTATTTTTGCTATTATTTTTGTCCTCCTTTGCGTTGTATAAGCTTATTTGGTGGAAATATTTTGCTACTAGGCTAAAATTTTGCTATTGGTGCCATAAATTGCAGATTAGGATGTATCCAATAACCTCTTTCAGTCCCAGCGGCTGACACAATTGGTCAGTCTCATTTTATATATACTTTTCTCATGTTAAAACTTTATTAGAATAACTTTCTTTTATATATGTTGTTTATGTTGTTATATGATATAAATATATTATTTGCAAAAACACATATAGAAACAGGTGCATAAACAACATACAGATATTCGAGTTTTATAGCTGACTCTCTTTTGTAAAAAAAAAAAGTATTTCCTACAAGAGAACATATTTATCATTACATTGTTTTTGTCCCTATACAAAAGTTGCCGACATTTCTATTTAGTTTATAATTAATCTGTAGCTTCCTTGGCTTAGCTATGTCATTTCAAGCTAACAACTATAGCAACCTAATTATCCCTTCTTTTTCTTTAGCATTATAAAATAGAATATTTTTTTTCTTTCTCTCTCTCTCTCGTTCACAAGTTTGCAAGTTCAACATGCTAAAGATTGTTAGATAGTAACACTTGAAACTCTAATTTGGCAAAGTCACAGGGTTTGTCCAGTACTAATTTTATTAAGTACCATGTCAATTACGTACAAGCAATTTTAAAAAGAAAAATAAATAAAATAAAATAATTTTATCATAAGATTGCTGAATAACCACTCGTTAGTCCTCACAGAAATAAAGTCTCAATCTTGAAAAAATTAAAAGAAAAGTATCCTTTGAGTTTTTGGTGGGTTGGGCCAGAAAAAAAAAGTGAGTCCAGCAACACCGACATAGGAGCCGCCATTAAAATAAGATGGAAACAAAAAAGTAAAACAAGAACCGCGTCAAAGACTCAAAATTTAAAAACATGTTTCTTCCTCTTACGTTACATTATCCTTAGTCAAAGTTCCAACCTCTTCTCACCTAACCCATCATTCATCCATTCCAATCCAATCTCTTCTTCGATTCCCATGTTGCTCTGATTCTTTCTCTCTCACATGGAGCTGTATCACAGAAAATTGAAGCCAGATGAACCTCCAGTTCCTCCTAATGATTCGTATGGAAGTCCCAACACCCACCCAAAAACCACATACTTGATCATCTGTTTTTCCGTTGCAGCCGCCGTTTTTGTTGTCCTCTGCTCCTACGCCATCTATGTCAAGTTTTTCTCTCCTAGGAACAGGTCTGTGAGGAGAACCTTGTCACGGCCTCAAACTGAGGAAGATTTCTTAGACGAGGAAGAACATGGCCCTGTGGTTGACCACCCCATCTGGTACATCCGCACCACTGGCCTCCAACAATCAGTGATCGGTGCCATCACCGTTTGCAAGTACAAGAAAGATGAAGGCTTGATTGAAGGGTCGGAATGTTCCGTCTGTTTGAGTGAGTTTGAAGAGGATGAGAGTCTCAGGCTTTTGCCAAAGTGTAACCACGCTTTTCACTTGCCTTGCATTGACACCTGGCTTAGATCGCACACCAATTGCCCCATGTGCCGTGCTCCTATTGTTACTGACCCCACAAGGGTTCCATCCATGGACCCCAATGCTTTTGGTTCCAGGTCTTTTGTGGAGATGGAGGTTTTGGAAAGTGGTGGTGGAGGTGAACATGATCATGCTCATGATCATGATCATGCTCAAGCTCAAGCTCAAGCTCAAGCCCAACATGGTGATGATTTGTTGAGGGGTGAGGTAGAGGAAGAAGTTGAAGTGTGTGAAACTGAGAACTCGGCTACAGAAGTGGTGCCTGTGCAGCCAAGAAGATCAGTGTCTCTGGATTCTTCTTCTGCTGCTAAGATCAGTCTTGCTCTTGTAACTGTTGTGTCAGGAGATTCCCATGGGAATAGTTCAAAGAGGGTTAAAGGTAGTTCTTCTTCTTCTTCATCATCCACTAGTTCCATCAAGAGGTCACGATCCTTCAATGCCAAACATTTAATATCATGGTATAGCCGCAGCCAGAGAAAGCCAAACGCTCCATTGAGAAGCTTCTGATTGATTGGAAGTTGGCTCTGTAAGTTCTCAAGAAAAATCATTAGGTACTGTATTTATAGTCTTCATAAATCTCTATACAACATACACTCAACTTTTTCTGCTGCTTATGAAAAAGATTAATAACACATGATCATGGATTACATAGAGATTAATGAAGACTATAAACCTTACAGTTTTCCAGTGTTTGCCAACTAGAGTGTAGTTTTTGACTCTCAACAAGGTGAGGGTTTCTATGTGAATGAATGAAATAGACCATGTGATGATCAAGTGTATCTATATAGTATAATGGCAAAGCAAAGGTTGTGAATGAATTGGAGGATTGTCCTTTGCCTTGTTTGGCTCACAAGGTCCCACGTGTGATGTCTGTTCTGTTTTCTCAGAGGCAATATACCAAGCAATTTATGTGTATACCTTTTTTTCTCATCGAACATGATGCATGGATGCTGAAAATAAATGCAGGGTATATTGTCTAACATTCAGCAATTAATGTAATATCTTCGAGTACTACTGAAAATTATGGAATCGTGTTTGCACATTAATAATGAAAACTAAACTAACAAACAAGGTTTAGGTTGCAAATTGCAATTGCTATCGCAATTTGATGATGAAGGAATTTTCAGAAACTCAAATTCACGTGCCTAAAACGCAGTCTCAGGATTTAAAGTTCCCTTGCATGATTTTATAATTTGTCACATTGTAACATGGTTTAAGAGCTCTTCAGTGGATAGTTGAAAAACAAAAATGATACAATACAACTTGGTCATGTAATAAAACCATGACATGAGACAACAAACAATATCCTCTCTTACTTTTAATCCACCCAAAAAAATTAAATTGAACTAAATTATTTTTTAGACAATCTATTTAGACATATCTTAATCAATTTAGTTTTTAAATATCTCATAGACTTATAGAATGACTTGTTTTATAAAATAATTATATTTAAAAAATTCAAGGTAATATTAGTTTTTTAAACATGTTAATATATATATATATATATATATATATATATATATATATATATATATTCTATTATA
>Ga0123341_1005653_pt1 | contig 11179 bp, 6 predicted proteins | sample Turbeapinknodule_FD_89959 | JGI IMG/M metagenome (GOLD analysis project Ga0123341, IMG submission 89959) | Root nodule microbial communities of legume samples collected from Mexico - Turtle bean Mexico pink nodule | ecosystem: Host-associated > Plants > Roots > Nodule | place: Mexico: Nepantla... | reverse complement strand
GTGTATTGATATAATATAAAATTTAAAATTCTACCTTGAAAGTAATTTTTCTTTCAACAATTTTTAAAAAATATTATTAAAATATTACATTATAGTTAAGTAACATAAAGTAAACAAATGACGTGATATTATAAAATTCATACAAATTATTAGTTTATATGAAATATTGATTATATGTGTACGAGATTTTTAATTGCTATTTGTTCATACCCTTTTCTCCTTGTTTTTATTAGATAATTACACGTTCTTCCTAATTTCCACCTTTTCTTTGTGGAATTAATTTTATATGTTTATTATTTATTTTATTTATTATTAAAAGAACATATAGTGGATAAAGAAAGTAACGTTGTTTATCAATAATTCAAAAGTTGATATATGGTTACACAGCCAGAATATTAATAATTGGGTGATGATAATTTCACACCGCCATTTACTCTACATTCAAATTACAACTTTATAAACTATTATTTTGTTATAACATTTAATTTATATTTATTATTATTATTTTAATATAATATTTTATTATAAAAAAATAGTTGTTAAATGGATGTAGGTAAAATAGTGCGTCAAAAGGATATTTTAATAATTTTTTACACTAAAAGAATAAAAGCAAAAATTTAAAGAAATAAAAGTAATCTTAAAATTAGGTATTTTTCATTCCATACTTTTTCTTTTAATGAATATAGAGCTTTATTTTATTATTAACTTTATTTTTATAAAATTCATGTTAGACATTATTAACTCTAAGAAGTAGATTTATTGTTTCTATCCATTATAAATCCTATTAGCTTGATGTTTAATTGTAGGTACATAGTCAAAGAAATTCTCCTTGATTACTATATTTTTCACATTAATCATCTTTCAAATCTATGTTTATCCCTTTTTGTTGCTAGTTCCATGCTAAACAAAACAAATATTTAAGTTTGGCATAGATAATCATATTCTTCTTACCTTAATTAGCTTAAATGTGGGGAACGTTGAATCAAGTGTGCAATTTTGATAGAGTTTACAACAAAATAAATAATAACCAAGTGGTAGAGACATGAACCTTTTAGCCCTCCATTGATTTTCATGGCTTCCTCACCAATTTTTTATTTTATTTTTGTATTAGCTAGTTTCGCTCTTATTGTGGTTTAATGTTATTAAACTTATATTCATGTATATCAGATTGGACCACTTAATACTTTATCATGCATGAGATATTGGTTTCATGAAGTCAACCATAATATAGTTATATTCTTATTTAAACTTCGTATTTTTTTTTATTTCAAGTGTTTGATAAAATTATTCAAAAACTATTTTAATTCCTTTACTTTTAACTTTCACTTTAATTTAAGTTGTTATTATTTGCATTCTCACAGTCTCATCAAAGTTATTATATTTAAAAAATTGTGATTTTGCTAAATAGTATACAATTTTTTCACCATTCTATTAGTGGAATTTATCACACTTTTCAAATAATGTAATACATTATCTTTCTAAGAAAAATATAACTTTTTCTTGTGCAAACAATTTCCATTTCATTTTTTATTGTTTTTTGGTCTTTTGTTGTTGAAGAAATACATTAAAAAATTAACAATTATATATACTTAAATTTAAAATTGCATATTTATCTTTTATATATGAGTTGTATTAATTCCACATCTTATATCTAATTAACATATATAACTAGCAACTAATGCAATTAATTAGGAACATGTGAATGATACAGATGGTTGCTTACTCATTCTTTAAAAACTCATTTCTCATATTAATTTTTTTTCTCTCATGCTTGAAAATATAGAAAATGAGAAGTCGTCTTTTCTCTCACCATAGTATAGAATTGCTTTTGTTGTCCATATAGTTATCTAGATAAGGTGGATTTCACAAATTCTAGAAGAGAATGACATGTTATTACTACTCGTGATGGTATGACAACTCTTTTTTATACTTCCTCTAATGATCATATCCAACGCAGCTTAAAAGTTCATCAATTTTCAGTATGATTGGGCAACTACATTTTTCATACAATGCGATGTCTAAATTTTATCATATGATGCAATGTCTAAATCCACCCTCTTCCTCATCTACTCAGTCTTCATATCCAGGTACCCCTTTATCCCATAGTTAATTATGTTACTTGTAATAATTTTTTTCTTCTCATTCTCGTTTTTTAGTTGCACTAACTACAAGAAAGAAAATTATGGACCCTCGAAGATTTATCCCCTCGAAAAAAAATTGTTGTAAATGGATGTACAAAATTAAATATAACTCTGATAGACCTTTATAACGACAAAAAACACATCTTGTTATTCTTGACAACAATCAAGTTGTGAGTATTGACTTCAATAAAACATTTACTTTAGTTGCTAAGATGGTCTATGTTGGGTATTTTTTTCATTTGTCGTTGTTTGTGGTTGCGAACTTTATCAAAGGGAAGTTCACAATGTCTTTCTTCATGGTGATCATGATGAAGAAGTATGCATGTCACTTCCTCCTAGGTTTTCTTGTGTCTTTCCTAGGAAAGCTTGTAGATTGCATAAATCTTTATATGCTATTTGTTATAAATATGTTTTATAATTTAGATTTAAGGATGTTTTATAAGTTATTATTTGAATATTATACTAAATGACAAGAAATTGGTTAAAAAATAAGATGGCATCTTGTAGGTATGACATGCCGAATCACTTTTTGTTTTTTGTATACATTACATCCAATTAAAATTGCAAAAGGCTAAGAGAACGCGCCTGTCCCATGTGCTTCAGAAATTGGAAATCAACATCGTACATGTCATTTCTTTTTGCACTCCCATAGTTTTCATGTGCACCCTCATAAAGGTGGTTAAAAGACAAAATTGTCTCATTTGTTGTCGCCACCCTTTGCCACTGTCACCACTCCTTGTCATCACTATCACCTTTGTTTGTGTGGTGTGTCATGGATAGATTCAAGGAAAAAAAATGTTCTTATGTAATCTGGAAGAGTCTCATATTACACAATTTGGAAGTTTTCTTTATGGAAAAATAACTTTCGAATAGGGAAATCTTAAAGTCTTTTTTATGCAAAAACTGACTTCCAGATTGTACAATCCGAAAGTCCAAAAAATCATCCACATTACGTCAAAAATGACTTATAGAATGTGCAATCCAAAACTTAAAAATTTTATGGAATGTGAAATTCGGAAGCCTTTTTCATGCAAAAAAAATTACTTTCAAATTGCATAATTCATTTTTTAGTATCGATTATTTGACAACCCAATAAGTGGGTGCACCAAAAGTACAACTTGATAACCAGGACCATGAAATAATAAAATATTGGATTGTGGGGCCCAGTTGTTGAGGTGAATTTTTTTAAAAATTTAGGGTTGAAAGGGTAGGTTTTGCAAAGGAAGAACAAAGCAGAGGTTTCTGAGAGTACAATTTTGATTGGATTTGTGATTTTGATTAAGTGTGTGATTTGGAATGCGAGTGTGAGTGCAATTCGAGATTTCGCTCGGATTTTGAGGTTGGTTTTGTATTATTGAGATTGCTTTTTGGATATTGGAGCTTTTTGTTGTTTTGATTTGGTAACTGTTTTCATATCTTTTTTCATCAAGTTTTCATTGGTTTGTTTTTTATTTTTAGGGTTTAATGTTTTTTTATTTTGTTTGTTTGTTGGATAGGGTTTTTGAGTGTTGAATGTTGGGGTTTGTTGGTTGAAGTTTGTATTGGTTTGGATTTTGTTTTTTAGGGTGTTTTTATTTGCATTTTTGGGTGACCGATTTTGTAGTTTGTTGTGTGTATTCTGATATAGTGGTGATAAATTACAATCTGTTCCATAATGCCCTATTGAAGAGGAATGGTGGTGTTAATTTCAATACCTTACTCAGAATTGGACATTGTGGATTTCATGGCAAGGAGTTTGTATGGTTCTGCAAGATGAGTTTGATTAAATTTTGTATTCATTATTTTATTTATTTTTTACTTTATTTTGATGTGCATTATATTTTTTGGTTTTTGTAGACTTGAATTGTGGTATTCATGGTTTTAAATTGTTTAATTAATAATTTCTTTAGGATATAATGACAAGTAATGGAAGTTAAGATGATGAAGTTGTTATTATTGAGTCTAAGGTTTGATTGAAATCATTAGTTATTTTAAAAGGTAAAAGTGATGATATATTTGTTTTGTCATGTGGATGGTTGTGCTTATTTGTTCCATGTAATATGAAATATTTTAACGTTATTGGTAACTGTTTGTAATCATTTTCCATTTATTTGAGTTCATAATAAATGAATTTTTGATATTCATTATTTAGATATGGGTGATGGAGCATTTCTTCTCTTACAAGCGCCACGTGCCAAGGAGTGAAAATAAATATCCTCATATTATGCATTGGATAGATGTTAGAGTTTGTGACAATGAAATTGGATATGGTATGCATAAAAATATGCTTTGTCATGCTTGTTGAAATTTGTATTACATTAATGTTGTTGTGAATGTAGATAATTAAGTTTGGTATTATTTATGTCAACAAATAGGTTATTGTTCAGTTATGTGCGTCGCATGAAGAGTTTCGCAATGAATTGGTTGAAGAAGTGTTTCATGAAGTTGGATGTGGAATTAGGAAGGGCAAACCAAGAAAGGATGAAGTTGCTAGAGTGATGGTCAAAGTTGTTGAATTGATGCGCATATGTAAGGAGCATGAGGTATTAATTACGATTATGGAGAAAGAGGTGAATGAGTTACTTGAATTGTTAATTGCAAGGAAAAAAGCTGTTCCGGACGATATTCCTTCCCCAGTACTTGAACTTCTTTCAGTAGATCGCAGAGACCTCCAAATGCCAAAAAGTAGTGATAAAGACGTACCTGAAGATGAAGACCAAGGAAATGAAGAAGGCAACATGTTTTCTCGAATAAAGCGTGATCCCCCAGAAAATGTTTCAAGACTGGTGTGACAAGAACACCATGGACTACATATTCAAGAAAAACAAAAGCAAAAGCATAAGATGTTAGGCATAAGTAGTTGTTTTAGTGATACGTTGTTTAGGTTTTTGGGCTTTAAAGTAAATGGGTGTGAAATGGTTAATTTACATTGTGGATATTGTTGTAATTTATTTGACACTATATAATTTATTGTCATATATATTGGTGATAACAAAGATTTTTATTAAGGAATAACTTGTTTTGTAGTTGTTGTGAAAAGTGTTATTGTGTCACTGCATGTGTTTGTAAATTGTGGTGTACAATAATAAGTCAGTGACCATTGTTTGGTGACTTGGTGGTCACCTTTGTAGTAATATTTGGTCACTCATTCAAAACAGAACACCCACAATTGCGACCAATAACAAACAACCCCTTTAAAACCCTAAACCCAAAATTACTTACCAAACTTACTTCGTATCTTCTCTGCGTCGTTGTCATCCCTCTTTGTCAATATCAACCACACAAATGGAACACACAGTACCAACCACACAAATGCCCATCGCACAATATAGAACGCAACTCTCTCCGTCGTTCCTCTGCTTCTACTTATTCCTTTGCTTGCTCTACTTTTCCAATTTTCGTTTCCTGCTATCTTGGTAATGAAAACATGTCATCTCTTGGAAATACAAGCACATTTACTCAAACGTCTTTTCGAATTCCAATTTTCTCGTTTTCCTATGCCTTGCCAAATTGAAAAAATTGTCCCCACCACGTAAGCACCCCTCTCCACGTCACGGGTTGTATTTTAGCATAAGGGAATCTGGTTGTCAAATAATCATTTTTCTTCATTTTTTCATCAACCAAAAAGGAAAAATGGTGATTTTCATATTTATGGGGTGCATAAGGAAAGTATGGGAGCAAAAAATAATAATGTGCATAATATGTGTGGTCAAGGATAAAATTGGATAAGTTGTCCCACTAACTTTACCATTTTTATGTCATTTGTTGAGATTCGTAGGGTCTATTCCTAAACAATCTAAAAATACTAGATAATTTATGTGATACTATAAGCTTATAAGTTTTCATTCTCTATGATTTATTACTTTTACAAATGAGAAAGAGAAAAAGAAATAATGTAATATCATTTATTATGTGAACTCATACTCTTTTAAGAAAGTCTTCATTATATATCATCTTTATGAGTTATTTCTTAAATTTAATATTGTTTTCTTTGTAGCTAGATCGATGTAAGAATACATAATACTTTAGTTCTTAATTTTAGGGGAAACTAAAAAAAAAGATAATCAAAAGTTCCTCAATGTAATCATGTTTTCTAAGAGTGACATTGTATATTTGATTGTGATTTATTTTGATTATGGTTAAATCCTTTAAAAAATTCTTAAATAATAACTATACATAACTCAAATTTTAGGATGAATCAATATAAAATCTTATGGTCCTTCTTATTACAGATATTTTGTTGTTAGATGATCTAATGTTCTTTTTGAAAACGTCTCGTGTTCTATTGAACATCCCTTCCAAAGTCTACCTATTATTTCATTATTTGATAATCTAACTACTTTATTGAGAATTTATGTTATGTAACATATGCTATTTAAATATTTTGTGTAAAAGATTATATTGTGTTATTTGATTATAATGTATTTTTTTGGGTGTTGTGAAGATTAGGGAAATAACAAGAAGGGAGGGTTGAATCATTTATGGTTGTTGGGCAACTTCAACTTCTATAAATGTTCATTTTGCATCTCACGAGCTTTAATATGATATTTGCATTTAGTGCAACTTTGATTTTAACTCATTTCTCTTTGTATTGTCCTTGATAACTAACAACATTTATCTCATAAGTAACGTAGTCTTTAGCACCAATTTATACTTAAAGTGCATATCATACATGATGAATAATCGGGTTAGATTTGAAAGACTCATTGTGTCAGGAGGTTCATGATGAAAATAATTTTAACTTGTCTCTCAAGAAATCTTTGATATTTGTTTTATATTTGATGTTGAACGGATTTCTTTGGCAAACTGACATTCCTTGCAAATACAGAGTAAGCATATGAATATTTATTTAAGTAGAAGATTTTCATATCCTATGTGTATCGTCTGGTCTGATGTTTAGTGTGCTATTTGTTTATTCTTATGTGCGCCTAATTAGACTTTGAAGAAAGATTGCACAATATTTTAAAATTTTTTAGATGAAATACTTGCGTCTTACATGATTTGTTGTTTTTAAGCACTAATTAAAATCTTAGGATGTCAGAATTTTGTCGTAAAAAAATTTAAAGAAGCATGATTGGTATGCAAGATGAGTCAAAAAAAAGCAGCCAACAAATTTTTTTTAAAGAAGCATGATTGGTATGCAAGATGAGTCAAACAAACCCATTTATGACATGCCAAATCTGGTGCAACCCATTTCTTTGATATCAAATTAAACAAAAGGAAGAAAAAAGAGATACAAACACAATATGTCTCAACAAAATACTGCACTCAATTCTTTGGTAACTCGTCAAGTTTCATTAATCAACAAGTGCAATATGGATATTATTCAATGATAACTCCTAACTTACAATATAAATATATTTTCAAAGTTTTTCTTCAATATTTTACAAATATTCTTTATCATAAGAGTCACTCTTAGATGTGTACAACACACGTATTTTTTTTACAAACAAGTCACTTTTAATTTACAATGCAAAAAATGTTTTAAAATATATATATAAACACTAAGATTAAATAGACAAAGGTTTCAATTTATTCCGAACTATAATACAATAAGTTCACTTTATAATAACAAAAGTTACTCTAGAAAAACATTTCAATAAAGAGTTTATATAGTGAAAAAACAATTAAGAAGAGTATGAAAAAAAAAGCTTCAAACTCGATGTATAACTATTCTATTACTATATTTTTGTATATGTATTTTCTTTTTTTTTTTCATTTTCTTTATATACTTGATGCAGAAAAAAATAGTTGTTGAGATTGATTGTTTTTCTTTATGATCTTCTTCAACTTTAGACTTACTTTTCATGAAAGTGTTCGTCCCATACAAATAATGTTGATGCATTTTAATACTTAATATAAAATTATAAATGTTGCATTATGCAACTCTTATATGAAATTATTGGATAAGATAATTCATGCAATTTATTAGTCTTTGTTAATGTATTTTCTATTAAGGAAATAATAATTATCAAATTATACGCAATTATTGTATGCAATATTGTACGATATTGTACAATATTGTACCCAATTATATGCAATTAATTTAATAATGATAGAATTCATGATTAGTGGATCCTTACCTAATTAGATTTTAATTTGGAGAGAGAAAGTCTTCCTACACTAGTATATATTTCTTATACATGAAGTGATGTAAATATACACATAAGAGAATAAAAACTTCTTCTTTCTTCTTACCATCTTCTTACATACAATTTTCTTATATGTTATCAGAGCACCGATCTTGGTGTTCTGACAGCCTCTCCATTTTTATCCGTTAAATAAGAGATCATGTCTGGCAAAGAAGGCACCAGTAACGAGTCTGATAGAAACCTCGTACAAGGCTTCACCGCCGAGCAAATTCAGCAATTGACAATGGTTATTTAATCATTCAACAATAACGGTAAAAGTAACACGTTTGTTAGCGTTGCAGGTATGCTTGCTCATAATTCGTCTATTAATTCTGCTTTTACAAAATCATGGATTTTGGATAGCGGAGCAACCAATCATTTTGCATTTGATTCACAATTTTTCACACACAATTCATCATCATTTATTCCAAATGTTAATTTGCCCACAGGCTCAACTGCACCCATCTCATCTACAGACACAATTAAATTCAATGACAATATCACTCTCAAAGATGTTCTTGATGTTCTTTGTGTTCATTCTTTTAATTTAAATATCATGTTCGTTAGTAAGATAACGAGTTCACTAAATTGTTGCGTCGTTTTTACTCCACATGGTTGCTTTTTGCAGGACTTGGCTACGGAGAGGATGATTAGTTTGGGTAAACAACACGCAGACTTATACTACATGTCTCCTCTTCCAAACCAAGTCCACGCATCTCAAATTTCGACCGACCCTGATTTATGGCACAAGCGCCTCGGACATCCTTCTCCGGCGTGTCTACAACTTGCATCTTCCTTACTACCTATCAGTAAAAATCTCATTCCCATTCATAATAATTGTAGTATTTGTCCTAAATCTAAACAGACAAGGCTACCATTTCCTTTAAGCACAATAAAATCTCATTCTCCATTTAATCTATTGCATTGTGACATTTGGGGTCCTCATAAAACTCCAACTCATTTTGGAAAATGTTTTTTTCTCACTATAGTCGATGACTATATTTATGAATCACATGTCTGAAACCCAACATCTCTTAAAATCATTATCAATTTCAGGCATCTATTAAAACCATCTGTGTTGACAACGGATTGAAATTTATTTCTATGCATAATTTTTTTCTCAAAAAAGGTATTGAATGTCAACGCACGTGTGTCTACACGCCTCAACAAAATGGAGTATTAGAACGCAAACATAGACACATTTTAAACACAGCACGAGCCCTCATATTTCAGTCCCATTTACCATTATAATTTTAGGGGGAATGCGTTTTAACCGCCACATATATCATTAATCGCTTGCCAACACCTTTACTAAAAAATGAATCACTTTTTGAGATGTTATATAATCGCCCACCTTCACTTTCTCACTTAAAGACTTTTGGTTGAGTCTATTATGCAACTGTTGTTTCACCTAAGCAAAAATTTGATTCGCGCGCTCGACAGTGCATCTTCATTGGTTATCCTATCAATAAAAAAGCATACAAATTATTTGATATAGATGCAGACACTTTTTTTACAAGTCGGGATGACATCTTCTATGAAAGTGTTTTCCCATTCTGCCAACAGTCCCATACACAATCCTCTTACCCACTCTTGTCCAACATTCACTCGATCAACCTTCTTCTCCTACTCATCACAATGCACCTGAACCTCCATCAAACCAACCTTCTTCTCCTACTCGTCACAATGCACCTGAACCTCCATCAAACCAACCTTTTTCTCCCACGCCAAGAAGTTTAGCACCCATTACCAAACCTTCACCAACTGACCTTCCTGTTCGACGATCCAGCCGCACATCAACCCCACCTTCCTGGCTTCAAGACTACGTAACGGGATCCCAAGCCAATCATTTGACCACTGCCCAAGACCGGCTGAATGGAACCAGGTATCCTATGCATCATTTTCTTTCTAATTCACGATTTTCTTCTACACATAGTGCATATCTTGGTAACATCACAACCACCAAAGAACCTCACACTGCTCAAGCTATCTTTGATCCAAATTGGCAAAAAGCAATGGATGAAGAGTTTTCCGCCTTGCAACTAAATCAAACGTGAACCTTGACATTGTTACCTGCTGGGCAGAAACTCATCAGATGCAAATGGGTCTATAAAATAAAGTATCACTCAGATGGCAGTGATAATAAGTGTCTAATTTCAGTAATATTTCATATTAAAATATACGCACTTATGAGAATTTATTGCTAATTTACATATAAAATAATTTCTAATTTATAAATTTATACCTTTTTATATTTTTTATGATCTTTATTTGAGTAAGAGTATTTTATTTCCAAATTTGGTGTTAATTGCATATTTCTAGGGAAGATTGGAGATTTGGATTAAAGATGAATGATTTAAGTTAAAAAGAGAAAGCTAGAAGGTCCTAGAATGGAAAAAGATGCAAAGAAAGATTGGGCATTTTTTATGTTTTATTACTTAGCCCATTAGCGTGAAACAGGAAGGAACCTAACCCTAGAAAATTAGGTTAAATAGTGGGCTAGAGGCTCAACCTTAAGGTGTCAGATTGAGAAGAAAACACCGTAGAGTAAATTGTAACCCAATTGGGAGAATGGAAAGTGCTAGAAGTAAGCGTGGCTAATTCTACCCTTTGGGATTTGGAGTAATATGCTCAAACTCTTATGTATTGAGGTGATATCTTATATATTAATATTCAGTTATTGATTGATTATTGATATTGTTGTTTTACTTTTAACTTTCCGTGACAAATTGAGAATCCTAAATCTGACTGGGAGGTATTTTTAGGGTTTGGACCTAAACAACAATACTTAACATATTTGAGTGATAGGAATAGACTTGAAATGTTAATTGCTATTAAACGTCTGAGCTTCGTTCTAAGTTGTTCTTATAATTATGCGAGAGATCGATAGTTAGGGGACATTCTTAAGGATTTTATATGCGAGGAATC
>Ga0123341_1005652_pt1 | contig 11181 bp, 8 predicted proteins | sample Turbeapinknodule_FD_89959 | JGI IMG/M metagenome (GOLD analysis project Ga0123341, IMG submission 89959) | Root nodule microbial communities of legume samples collected from Mexico - Turtle bean Mexico pink nodule | ecosystem: Host-associated > Plants > Roots > Nodule | place: Mexico: Nepantla... | reverse complement strand
TTATTAAATAAAAATCGATTTTAAAAGTAAAAAATAATTAGTGACTATATTGACTAAATTAGATAATATTTTAAAGACTAATAGAATGATTGGTATAGAGTAATTTCTATTATTAATAAATAATTTTTAAATTAGTATTTAATTAGTTACCAATTATTATTAAATAGTTTCTAAACTGATATTTAATTAACTTCCAACTTACTAAATATAATTTTTTTAATTTCTAAGATAATATCTATTTTAATTAATATAATAAAAAATAATTTTTATTTTTAAAATTGATTTATATGTAATGATTTTATTATAGTATTGAACCTTTAAATCTTACGTCCACCTCATCATTAATCAGAAGTTGATTATGGAGTCTTGTTTTTTCATGAGGTACATTAATTATATAAATCACATAAGTTAAAGAGATAAAATATAAAAAGAAAATATTAAATGTTGTAATAAAGAAAAGGAAACGAAATAGGAGTGGAACGAAAGCGTGAATGTCTGATTAGTGTTTTCCTTTTAATTCACGTGAATGCCATAACAGCTAGAATTATTATGTGTTGTCATTTAGCACGTCATCTTATTCTTCAGGAGAAGTTTACTTTGACACCGAAAAAAAGTTTGCATCAAGAACAACATGATTAAGTCTAAACAGAAATGCAGAGTTCTGGAAAAGAAACAAAAACAAAGCAAACCCAATTGCAAAATTCTTTAACTGATATGTACAGTTTCCTCAAGACTTGTCCATTCTAGTTTCCAAAGAGCCATGGAAAATCCATCTTCTCCCGAAATTCCGGTTTCAAAATACGAGAATTTCATTACGGTTCTTAGCATAGACGGGGGTGGTATCCGAGGAATCATTCCCAGTGTTCTTCTTGCCTACCTTGAGTCTCAACTTCAGGTTAATATATGTACATAAGCAAATGGCACTGATCAGCACACACACATGTTTAATTCTAAGTAATGCTTCTGAATGTGTATGCATGCATATACTTGTGTAGGAGTTAGACGGTGAGGATGCAAGGCTTGCAGATTACTTTGATGTGATTGCTGGGACAAGTACAGGGGGTCTCGTTGCTGCCATGTTAACAGCTCCCAATCCAAATGCCAACAAGCACCCTTTATTTGCTGCCAATGAAATTGTGCCATTTTACCTCCAAAATTCTCCGCAAATTTTCCCTCAGACAAGGTCCAATAATATATATATTACTCTTATCATCACATGCACATGATTCCTGTTCACTGACACTGTTGTGTAAATATATAGTGCATAGACTTAACAATTATATGGTATGAGTGTGCGTGTACACATATCCTTTGGTTATTACACTCTTTCATATTTCACGTGCATGCAGGGGTCTATTTGGGTGGCTGAAAAACATAGTGAAAGCATTGACAGGACCTAAGTACGATGGGAAGTATCTGCATGAGTTGATAAGAAAGAAGTTAGGGGACACAAAGTTTCACCAAACCTTGACAAACGTTGTTATTCCAACTTTTGACATCAAGACACTTCAACCTACCATCTTTTCCTCGTTTAAGGTCATTAACGAGATTTTGAATGCTTAGTTATACATATATAGTTAGCTTATTATGTTGTTGAAATTGTGTGAATGGAATCATGTTGTGCAGATTGCCACGGAGGCAACTTTGGATGTAGGACTGTCAGATATCTGTATAGCCACTTCGGCTGCTCCAACCTTTTTACCGGCTCATTATTTTACAAAACAAGATGAACAAGGAAATGTCGTAAGAGAATTCAACCTCATTGATGGTGGTGTGGCTGCAAATAATCCGGTGAGACTCTTGAGACAGAACAAAAGAGATAAATGAAGGCTTATTCTATATAGCTGCTAATAATATATAATGAATGGTTGTGCAGACTTTGGTTGCAATTAGAGAAGTGACGAAGCAAATCATAAGGAAGCCAAATGAAATAAGTAGCAGCCCTTTGAACTATGATCGCTTTCTTGTTCTCTCATTGGGGACTGGGTCGAACAAGAACGAGCACAAATACGACGCCAAAATGGTGTCAAAATGGGGAATTTTAACTTGGGTATTCAGATCTGGATTAACGCCCATTATAGATTGTTTCAGCGAAGCAAGCAGTGATATGGTTGACTACCACAACTGCGTGGTTTTTAGGGCGCTTCAATCTGAAGACAACTACCTCCGGATTCAAGTAAGCTAGATGAAGTTCTGTGCTCAAGTTTTTTCTCTAAATCTTATGGCAGTACAATGTTAAATTAAGGGCATTTATAGATAAATTTTTGAAGTACTTTTGTCTGGTTTTATTGCTGTCTGTGTATTTAATAATGGTCGTAATAATAAATTAATTCGGTTGGTGCAATCAGGACGATACCTTAAAGGGGGATTTAGCATCTGTGGATATAGCTACTACAGAGAATTTGAATAATCTGGTCAATGTTGGGAAGCAGTTACTGAAGAAAAGAGTTACGCGAGTGAATCTTGATACAGGTCTCTATGAACCAGTTCCAGATAAAGGCACCAATGAGGAAGCACTCAAGAGGTTCATTTTGTTTGTAAAATGTTTTTAATTTAATTTATTTTGTAGCAGTAAGCAACGCATCAAAACAAATTTGATTGATGTTTGCAGGTTTGCAAAGTCACTTTCGGATGTAAGAAAGAAGAAAAAGTCCAACTCACAAGATGGGCATCAAACCTGATAATGACCATCTTTGGTTGAAGCTTCTCATAGATTTGCTACAATATCTGAGATTACAACATAAGTGTTAAATCTGCTACTATCTTAAATGTTGCTACTTTCGAAACTTGAATAAAAGAATTCAATTTAAATTTGTTGATAATGTAAAAGATTATTTAGTTTGTCATAATTTATTTACTTAAAAGTGTTGGTTATATATCTTTACCCGCAAAAAATCCAAATTTCCAAATAATTTATCTCGAATTCAAATTTATATTTTTGGATTTTAAGTTTAATCTATTTAATTAAATATGGATTAGATATAAATTAGATAATTTTTGAATTATTCTGGATCATGTCTTAGTTAAATAAAATAAATATAACTAAATTCATGTGCTATTTCCTAAATATAACTAAATTCATGTGCTATTTCCTTAATTCAGTGAAGGCCGTTCAATTCTTTCCAAATTTTTGTACTTAATTAACTTTTGTAAATAATTATGCTTTATAGTTGTGATTTAGAATACTTGCTAAAACGTAGTTGAAAATTTCAAATTGTTGAACAGGACACATCTAAATGTTTGCAATCGTTCTCAATGTCTAAAAAAAATGCCATGGTAAAATTATCTCCCAATGTTATAGAATTTAATATCTTGCTCATTTCTTCACTATTAAGCTCTTTCTAAATTCTTCCTATTACTATTTCTAAAACCATCAACAATCAATTTGGTTACCCTTTTCTTAAAAATCACTCAATATTCCTAGACCCATTCTCTCCCATCACCCCACCCCAACCCACTCTAAACTGGTGATTGTCGAGATTCGTATGGACCTCTGCCAGCAGCTTCATGCATCCTGGCCACATTTGTGCCAGTATTTTTTAATAGTTTATCTCCTTGCATGCACAAAACCCATGAAACCCCAGTGTGTAGACCTACAGCCATTGAACAATCCATTTGGTATAAGCTTTTCCAAGAGCACCAACATCCCTCGCCACCCGCCCTGGTAAGTTCCAGCAGAAAAAAAATTGATCTGGAACTAGAAGTAATTAAACCAATTGCATCTAAATAATGAAGTTTCTACATGTGATACACAATTATGAAATGTTGTATCTGTCAGCATTGAGTCATAATCTCAGCCCCATCGGGGGTTATGAGAATTGTGTGTTCAAACTGTGCGGAAAGGCTTCCATCTTTCGTTACGATTGTCCAGTCGTCATTCCACGTCACATGATTGACGCTGCCAATAGTCAGCATTGGTTCTGTAAAATTTACCATGTACACAAAAGAGTTACCGATAGTGATATAATAAAAGAATGATGATAGGTTCCCAACCATACAACTTTATACCACCAATTTACAATCATTTATTGAATTTTTATATTTTAATATTTTATTATTAAAAGGATTTGTAATGTAGTTGTCAAAATACATTTTTCCTATAACAAGACCTATCACAAGAAACTTGGCCGTATAAACGTAAATTTTCCATAAACACTTCCAGGAAAATAAAATTAAAAAATAAACATTTTATAAAACTAAAATTAATTTGCACATAAATTAAAAAGACAAATCTCAAGGAAACAAATGCGAGAAAGTTTTTATAAATAAATTTAAACAAGCAAATTTCAAGTTGTTGAGAAGCTTGGGTCAGCAGATCCAGTGAAACAGAGAAAACATCTGAGGTGGTTGGGAAGTGGACTGATGTGAGCTCCAATTTCACTTTAGGTCCACAATTTCATTCCACTAGTTCTATAATGGGAAAATGAACTGGAAAAAAGTGTTTTAACTGAAGTCATTTTCATCAGTGCCAACAAAATTGACTTTTTTTATACTAGAACCCATTCCATGCAACATAATCAAGAGGCAAAAGTGTGCACAGTTTCTAATTCCTCAAACAACAAATCTCAAGAGTTCATAGCATTCTATGTTGTACAAAATAAAATTACCAATTGTAAAGGTTTGATTCAGCACCATTCGTCCACTTCCATTGTTTCCTGCAGAAAATAACAGTGATTGTTACAGACACCAATAGTTAGGAAAGCTGATGAAATTTTTAACATTTTAAATATAAAAAATAGGGTGGCAATAAAAAAACCTTTGAAACACTAATAGTTCCATGAACAAATTAGTAACTTAAAACTGAACAGCTAAATTAAGTAATATCTGCAAACAGCAATGGAAGTTAAGTGAAAGTTAAATTGTTTTACAGAAAGGGAGCAACAAGAACATATAATATGTTTTATTAATTATATTATTTACAATAAACTTTTTCGAAGAAAAATAATAACTTCTGACTTATTCAATTCATTAATCAATACACAATATAATTTGACAAATCCCAAATCTAAACTTAATTTTTCAATAATTATTAATGATAATCACTTTTCAAATTAAGAGACACACACTGACTTCAATATTCCTTAAGCCAAAATGATATTCACAAAACTAAGCACAGGTTTGTTGCTTTATAGAATTTATGTAGAGCTAATAATGACAAAAGGAATAAAGTTAATTACTATAATGGAGAACAACTGGATCAGCGTGAAAAACACGTCCAATTCCATGGCCAACAAAGTCTCTGACAACACCATAACGGTATTTATCTGCATGATCACTAAAAAGAAAAGAGAAGACGTTAATTATGAATCATTATATAATTAAGAATAAACTTTTACTTGAGTTACAGTCAAAAAATACTAGCTCATATTGACACGAATGAGTTAATAGCTTAGATACTGCTTGAGGAAGAAACAGTTCAAGGTGGATATAGCTTGAGGAAGCCATTCATGGAGGAAGTAAACTCCTCCTAGCTTCTCGTTTTCTAGCAGAGATATAAAAGATGTAACAAAGACATGGAGTAAACTCATTTGTTATGCTTGCAACTTTTTTATCCTTACCATTTAAATCTATTTATACCTTTTTAATGATTTTTATGTTACGCTCTAACAGTTTTAGTAAACTAGCTATTTGATCTTAAACAATTAAAATTAATAAAAAATATAGAAGGGAATTCATAGAAAATATATAACAATTTATACAAAAAAATATAAATAAGTCTTTTTATATCGTTTAACATATATCACCTACTTCAACTAGTTTTACCAAATACTCAGCTAGCTCAACTTTTAGCTTGCAGTTTATAAGATTATCGGCTAATTTTGTTAAACTGAGTCTGAGAGTGGAAAAGGTGGTTTTTGGGAACTAAAATTATTCCTGACAAGTTAGATGTAAAAAGAAAACTAAGGGTCATGACTCTAAAGCTATTTATTACATTGAATTTTATTGCTCAAGTGTTTCTGGCTTTCTGCAGTATAGGGAAAATGAGGGAACAAGGGAGAGAACAAATGGAAAAGGGGAGTGACATCTTACTGAATTGTTTTGCCAATTGTCTTGAATTCCACTCCCGGTGCACATATTGATATTGCTTTATCTAAGCATTCTTTAGTTATCTGTATTAACAAATAAACATTCCCCATTAAGCAAAAAAAATGACGAGGACAATATCTCAATTCTCAAGAACAAAAATAAAACATTTCACAAAAGCAAAGCCACATAAGAGACTTCTAGAACAGTACTTTAATTCAACTAGAAGCATAACACTACGTTGTAAAAGAAAAGTATAAACAAAATTCATAATAGTAGACAAGAGGTCAGATAAATAATATTATGGGGAAATAACACTTATAGGAATAATTAAGTGGCATGTCATAATGTGATTAGACAGTATAAAGCCATAAACAAATAATAGGGATAGTCTTCCTTATGGATCTTGAATACAACAAGAACAATAATATGAAAAATCTAATACCGGATATTCTACCTTATAGCTTTACATCTTGGTACCTATAGTTACTGCTCTGCTATGGTAACATAAAAATGTCATCAAATTCAATAAAGTAGCTCTCTTTCTCTGCTAATATTACAAAGTTCTAAAACAAAACTTAACATTATTTTCACCAGTTATCTATGCCTAAGAAAATCCAGCCACTTCACAGTCAGTCCTTTCTTTTTAGAATGAAAACCAAAGCAGAAAATAATAAGAATTCCAGGCCAATCCGTTCAAAATTAAAAATTGAAATTCCAATTTCCTCCATAACCCAGCAACACCAGAATCGAAAAAAAGAAAGCTTCAGCCTTTTTTGCTTGTCACAACTCACATGCCACTACTAATAAATAGTAAATATAGTCGTGTAGCTTTTTCACTCTTGGTGGGAAAGAATACATAAATTATACTTAAAAAATAAAGGAAGAAAGAAACAATGAAAGAAGTACATTATATTAAGAAACAGATTGAAGTAATAAATTTCAGAATTATAAAGAGTGTGATGCATTATGAAGAAACAAATCACAGCCATTGGTGGCATGAAGACAAATCAGTACCTGAACTAGTATTTTAGCCTCGTCGTCAACACCTCCACAATAGAAAGTTGCTGATGTGTCCCCGTGATAGCCCTGCCATTCCAATCTTTACATTTCATTCACTAAGCTATAGCTTAAAATGTACAAATATTAAAAGATATAATTGCAAAACAAATAAAGAATGGCAAAATAACTGACAAAGCAGTATGCTCAACAGCTCAAATAATGAGATGCAACTCGAATTCTAATTTTCACAAAAATTGATACAGTACAAAGTTTAATTGAAAAAAAAACTAATTATGTGCGCATAATAAATAAATTGCAGCCTCTACAACCCCAAACAATACACAAGAGGGTATCAACATAGTAAACAGAGATGTTGATGATGTCATCAGGATGGCTTAACGAAAAGAAAAATGTAATGGGAACAAGCCAAATGGCAAATGAAATTTTATGGCCATTCCATTCTCACCATCTCACAAAAGCAAAATCAGCCCCATAACCCACCCCCGGAAAAAAAAAAAACTTACATTTAGATAAACAGTAACATCAATGTTGATTATATCACCATCCTGCAAATAAAGAATGCGTCAACAATTTTTGTTAACACAGGATGTTTAATTTGGAAAGAAATTGACCAAAAGCACCTCAAGGGGACGGGAATCTGGTATTCCATGGCAGATGCATTCATTTACAGATGTGCAGACACTCTTTGGAAAACCACCATAGCCAAGAGGAGATGGGTATGCACCATTATCAACTATCATTTGGTGAACTGCTTGGTCAATTTCATCTGTTGTTATGCCTGGCTGTCAACAGAAGTACAACTTTTTTGGATAAAAACATAAAATAGGCATTACTATACAAAATGATGAGGATTTCATAGATTTATATTATACTACTCTTTAAAAATTGTATACTTATAATATCCTGCACTAATCAACAATAACAAGCGACAGTGTTTCCTTCCTAACTTCCTTAGGTAATTTGGACTTATAACCCTCATAATATAAGCAAAGAGCGAGACCAGGGAGTGGAAAGGACAATATATCATCCAAAAAGAATGAATAAACTTTTTTTTTTACATAAACATTTCATAGCAAACAGCCAAGCTTTTATGTAGGATGTATACAATTAAAGAATGTGCAATTATTAAACAAAAGAATGAGGAGCTCACCTTGACTAGGGTGCCAGCATATTGAAGAACCTGAGCTGCAAGCCTTCCAGAAGCTCTCATGCATTCTATTCCTTTCTTGTCATGCACTTGAGGTCCACTCACAATCCCTGCAGGAACCATAGAATCCACATAAGGAGGCCTCAGTATATGCTTCGGCACCTGTCGCGGTGGAGAAACTTTTCCAGGCCTCAGTCGTTTACGATTGCTGTTAGGCACTTCATCCACATTCCTGCAAAGCCAGCCATCACCAGAAACTTCATAACCAAAAGGCAAGCATTGTGAAATGGACAAAATGTAAAGATCCTTTCATCCAAGAGTTCAATAAATTGACTGACATAAACTTCTGAAAGGTATTACAATTTAAATCCTACAGAAAAAAGAAACAGAAATCGAAAAACAAAATAGCAGTGCCGTAAACCAACACTTGACATCAGGGAATAGAATCCTTGAACAATATAAATTACACTACAACACAAACATCATTAGTTGCGTCCATTCTTTTTGCAGAAAACGTATACGCGCACATACCTTCTATTGAAAAAGAGATTGGTTAAGCCAGAAAGCGTTCGAGATAACTGCATCGAAACATGCTTGCTTCCTATTAAAATAGATACACATCGATGTTAAAATAAAAAAAGGAAAACCTAGAAGCTAAAATGAAGAAAAAAAAATGGAAGAAGAAGCAGAAGGTCGGGGAAAAGGGAGAACCAGGGTTGAAACGGAATAGTTGAGGAAGTGATTGGTGCCTTGAACACCGTACGAATCGATCTCCGATGAAGGAGGATTTCAACCTCATTTGCAGTTGCGGTGACACTCCACTAGTCATTCTTCTTCCTTTCTAGTTTCTTCCCTGCTGCTCCTCTCACTCCATTCTTGTTATCCGTTAGCGTAAATTTTTTGGTCCCTTCAATTTTCTTTTCCATATTTTAAATCTTTATTATTTTTGTTTGCCCAGACCATTTTCGGTTCTCCCCATGGGCCCTAATCTTATGCTCATAGGAAAATGGGCAAATTCTTCATACACTTCCATGATTTCATCATCCACCCTGTATTTTCTAAAATACCAAAATTACCTTTCTGAAAATTAACTTAGGTATTGATGTATGTTTTGGAGTGTTTAGTTTGTTCTGGAGGTTGAGGCGTGAAGCACAAACTCAATCTATCTATCACCGTCTAGGCCCAAACAAGGCTTAATCCAACTCCGGGAATTTCTTCCTCCACTCCATAATTTTTTTCCTGTATCTTCACAAATTTTTCATTTCCAAAATATGCAGGATTTGTTTTTTCTTTATTTTCGAATTGTATAATTTATATCTTTCAAACTCTAAAATTTAAAATACAAGGAATACATTCTAAATTCTATAATTCATAATACAATTTTCTATTTCAAAATTTTAAAGTTCAGGATGTACTTTCTGTATTTGAAAATTTATTCTAAATTATAGAATTTGAAATACAAAATTGTATGTGTGAATAAAATAAAAAAGAGAAATGTCAATAAAAAATATTAAAAATTGGCAAAATTATTATTTCACATGTTATATGGAGGTGCAGGAAGAAAGCATGGAGGTACAGGAAGAAATTACTCCTAACCTCATTAAAGAGTGGCCCATTGATGAAAAAATGTAGACTGAAATTCTGTCGGGGTTATAGACCCTCTAGATTTAAAAAAGGAATATCTATAACATATACTACATAACATAAAGAAATGAAAAGAAAATCCCCATATAAAATACTTCTTAGAGTTTAACAAAATTAAAATATCAAAATTTTGTTGACGCGAAAGGCTTGCACGTGCACGCCAATAAACACAAGAACAACTCAGCTTTTTTGTTTGTCACGAATTTTTTTGTATAGAATATTTCAGCGAAAGCGTGGATGTTTCTGACCTTGTTTACTAGTTTGGTGGATATATATTATTTATTATTAATGAATAAGTGTTTATAAAGAAATTGGTATCTGATAGGACGACTGATTGACTCCGTCACTTGTTACGAACACCACTTAATCGTAATGAGAAGGTTACATAACGACACGTGATCGATCGATCCTGACGACGAGTTATGCATTGATCAAATCAGCATGGTTAATCCATAATTAAGGGTTGTTTAATACAATCATAAACATGAACTAACCTCCTAATCCGGTCCATCAACGAATATTCATTAGGGTAATATAAATAGCACACATTCAAAGGAGAAAGGTAAGTTATTATCTACAATACTCTGACTGACTTGAGCGTTAGAGTGTCTTCTGCAAGTACCATTCCCACCTGTGGGGCCAGACGACCGAAAGGAAGAAGGAGAAACATAAAGCTCGAAGCGTCAATGACCAACCGAAAGTAGAGACAGAAAGAATTGTTCTCTAGACTCCAAACTCGTTCGAGAACATTATCATTAACCAATTTTGCTATCTCCTCTTGAAAATATATAAATTATCATTAGTTTATAATTGAAGTTATAGTAATGAAATGAGAGACTAAAGGAGAAGATGGTAAAGGTTAAAGAGTTGATGGATGGAAGTGAGTTAAGAAAAACTTGGTGTATTAGGTCCCCCGCCCAAAATGCGGCCAAGCCCATACAAGCACGACAAGTCCTTTTCCCCTTTCTTTCCTTTCATGGCCACACTTTTTGGAATCCGATGCCCACTTCCCCTATCCTGTGGCCCCATCCAATCCTTTTCCTTTTTTTTTTTCTTTTCATTTTTATCATTTTACCTTCACTCATCCATCAGATCACAATCACACATAATATCTAATTCTCTCACACACCAACAACTATTCTCCTTTACGTCTTTTTTACACTTTTAATCATCCTCTATAAACTCAAAGAAAGATACATTTTAAACGACAAATGAAACTTTTCAATGTAGAACGGCCCAGATAAGGTTATATCATTTTATAAATACAACGATCTCTAATTTTTCGACAACTATATATCTAAATGCCCTGCAACAATCCATGATTTGTTCGGATAGGACAAAGT
>Ga0123341_1005648_pt1 | contig 11184 bp, 3 predicted proteins | sample Turbeapinknodule_FD_89959 | JGI IMG/M metagenome (GOLD analysis project Ga0123341, IMG submission 89959) | Root nodule microbial communities of legume samples collected from Mexico - Turtle bean Mexico pink nodule | ecosystem: Host-associated > Plants > Roots > Nodule | place: Mexico: Nepantla... | reverse complement strand
TGAGAGAGAGAGAGAGTAGTGTAGAGAGTAGAAGCATATAGTGTGGTAGTAGAAGCATTGAAAAGGATGTGTGGATATAATATTTGAGTTTAGACTTTGCTTATTAATTATTTATAATCAACTCAACTCTCTTTAAATACACTTATACATACTATAATACAATTTCTTGGGGCCTCTTCTGTTCCACTTTTACGTGCTCTCCACATTTTTTAAATTCTCTTTCTCTTTCTATTTTTTATTTCTATTAGGATGAATGATACCATCAAGAACACAAACAAAACGTGTAAGAATGAATAGTTCTTTCATTTTCTTAGTTACGTATTCCATAATTTAGATAAACGAGTTGCTAGCAGCAATTGCTTTTACAATCACAAGATTTACAACTTCCATTGATATTTTATAGTATTCATGAAAGATTAAGGTATAATGAATAACGTAAGTGGCTGTCCTTTGACAATTTAGGTGCAGTTTGAATGAGCGTAACTCAATTATTTGAATATAGGCAAAAAAAATGATATTGCGTGTTCTCTGGCAAGTGGGTAATGAAGTAGAGTGAAATTGAAGAGGGTTTGCATGGAATTGGTGAAAGTCATATCGCAAAACAATTGATTGATTATCCTCGTTCTAGTACTTTCTCCTCTAAGTTAAGGGACAAAAGGAACTGGTAATACAGGTAGAATGTCTCACTATTTGAGCATTTGAATGGTTAACAATGACACCATCTAGTTGACTTTGACCTTTGACTATGGCTCACAGGTGCTACCCATTACATTTCTTTTGTCCTTTCTTTATTGGCAATTAGGAACAACCTTTTAGGTTTAACTTAACACTAATTGCATTTATTGATTAGACTTTGCGTGTATGTGTGTGACACTTAAATTCTTGTACAAATTTAACAAATAATATGAAAAAGATGGCAGGCTTTTTTGTGCGTGCGTGTTGGTTAAGATAGTGATTAGTTAGACATGATGTTATTGGGAAATGACAGGCATTCCATACTTGGAAAGTTGCTTCAACTGGTGAGGCTTTGTGTGGAGGGTATAAGGTCAAAATTTCCACAATCAAATTTCTCATCTATAATCTGTGCTGGTGGAAATACTATTCACCTCTATTTCCCATCCATTCGTAAAATCTATGCCTTTTTTCTCTCCTAAAACATCATTATTTCTCTCAATAACATCTATGGTTACATTTTTCAATGGAGGCTGGTCAAGGTTTTGAGTTCATTAATAATGTATCTTATACTTAAATGTTAAAAATGATGAAATTATTGTTATATTTTTTATTTATTTTTATAGATGTATTATCGATACGATGTGAACTCATATATTGTTTGAGTTTGAGTGACATATCGAGTTGTGATAAATGAAGATGATAAGAGTGTTTTTTAATAATTAGTTATTACCTATGCAGTGATATATATCAAAATATAAGTAACAAGTACACAATCAAAAATCTCCTTTTAACCATATTTAAAAATCGCCTTAGCAACCATTCTTTAATTATTGTTCTTGAAGCTGCATTGAAAACAACACCTTCAGCATCTATAATTAAAATTAATCATTGTCAAATATAAACTTTAAGATTAATAATATACAATGATCCAAAATTTCATATGAATAATGTTGTTTAAAATATATGTAATAATATACTATCAAAAAATAATTATATTTTAAAATTTGATTAATAAGACAATTTAATATTTAACAATAATAATGATAATATTATTATTCCTCTCGTTTTGTATTTAAACAAAAATTAAAGGGGTAAATAAAATTTGAGGTCAAACTTAATCTTCATAGTAAATATCAAATAAGAAACTAAAATTCTCTTCCTGCAATATATAACAAAATCTACTAAATTTCAATAACCAAAAACTTGAAATTTTTAAAATTTAAATAGCACAATTTGTTGAGGTTTAGATACTCTCACCGTAAAACAAATCATAGCTAAAAACACAACTAAGTGAGGGTGAATTGATTGAAAAATGTTCTTTAAAATTTTCAAGGAAATTTTTTTCTCAAAATTATTGATAAAAAAAAACTTTCAGTAGGATTGTTTATGAACACCAAAAACACTAAAACTTTTAGAAAATGAATAAAACTAAAATCACAAGAACACAAAAGAATTTTATACTAGTTTGATTCTTCTAGAATATACATCCATTAATCTAAACAATTCAAACTATTTTTTTCACTACAATATTAAAATATCAAATTACAAGAAACACCTATATAATTAGATCAAGACAAAAACAATCACTCCTTGAAACATCTTTTGAAGAGATTTGAAATACGTAATGGAAACTCTCAATTATCTACTGTACTCACCAAACACTGGTGCGATAAAAAATAAATTCAAATTACAAGAGAGAAGCATATCACCGGATCAGTGATAAATTACACAATAACTCAACCTACAATTTAATCTTAAGCAATCTTTCAAATCAAAATGTTCTTTAACAATTTCTTATTACATACAATAAAGTTCTCTCAGTTCGAAGTATATAATAACCATAATCTGCAAAATATATAACTCTTTCATACAATGTTTCAAAATATATTCATTTTTATATGGATTTTAAATATTTACATAAGATTAAAACAAAATATTCAAAATAAAATAAACATTTCTATCATTCAGCTTCTCACTGAGGAGTTCTATCATCAGTAAACATCATCTGCTTCTATGTAAATACACAATCATCACATATTTAAGAAAGCAAACACAAAACAAAGAACAAGGTAAGCTAACTATTTTTAAAACTTCTCATATAATTATAACTTTAAATATTAACATAAAGTCATCAATTCTCATACATTTTCGCAAATCATCAAGTGTCTATCATAAATCATAATTTATTTTTCCTATGTCAGACTTCTACTGACTCACAACAGATAGACACTTGACTCTACTTATGGAAGACTCGTGCATTGACTTAGACTCAGAGATCTTCACTTGTCATACTATCTTAGTGTGAATCCACACATTTATGCACATAAATAATCTCAATATCATATCACCTATTATGACAAGGTTAATTCATATGAACTGAAAGACCAGATTTTAATTCACATGGCAAACAAAATCATATGAACCTCCTTCGACTCCCAACACATAATAATCTTCATCTATATGACTCCAATATATCAAGAGAGTCAGGATATCTTCTTCTAAACGAATCCCTAATCAATTCACATCCTAAACAATCTTAACACAATATTTTATTTTCAGAAAATACTATGTCTTGATTAAGATTCATATTCCACATCTCACAATATCCAAAATCACACAATTAAATCATACCAAAGCTTAGAATTTCAAACCACACAAAAATTCATCCAATAATCACATAAATATCTAATTACAAGATTTTTCAATTGAATATACATAAAACAAAATTTTACATAATTTATAAGTAAAACTATAAAATAGAAATAAATTAACCTTTTAAAAGCATAGATAAAAAATTCGCTTTTAAGTATTTTTTTTTTTTACAAAGTCTAGCTAGAGCAAAAATCATCTCACTTGAGCAAAAAGCACCTAGAATTTTATCTCAGGTCTCGCCTGAGCCAGATTTCTTCTCGCTTAGGCAAAAATGGACCCGAAAGCACCTCGTCTTTTCATTCTATTCTCGCTTGAGCAAGATATTCAGAAAAGTCTACATAACTCTGCCTAATTCCATCATTCAAAGTCAAACAAAAAAACAATTTCAACAACTCATTCACTTCAAGAGCAACTTACATTATATCAATTATAAAAATCAATCAAATTTTTAGATTCAAACAAAGACCTCTACCATAATTTATTCATAACAAAATCAACATTTTCACATTTTATTTCAAACAGTACCCTACATTAATCATAAATAATAAATCATGCAAACAAGATTTGGGACTGATAACCACGTCACCTCCACATCTAGATCTTCTAACCTAGAGTTCTATTTGAAATTAAGGCTAGCTTCCCTTACCTGAACTTGAGCAAATGCTCACTAAGAGCTCCAAACCTACTAAAAGCTCAAGGGTATCTTAACCTACACCACATAGTCCTTATCCAAAATCTAACTATATCACTAGGACTCTGAGCTAACAGATACTGATTCTAAAGATAAAAGCATCACATGCAAGCTTAAACTAAAGGCAAACCTAACTAGATCAAAACTAACTCAAACGAATAGGAGTCAAAATGAACTTACTCTATATGAGATTTTGATTAGGCAATCTTGTAGAGTTCACCGTGAGGAGTCCAATGGCAGACTCCGATCGTTAACCTGATGAACGAGGAGTTTAGAATCTTAGAAAGAGGGCAGATGAAAAGAAAAAAAGTTTTTAGAGAGATGATGGTTCTTTTAAAATGAAACCTGAATAACTGAATTTATATTTATGTAGTTTTTTCACTTTGTAATAAAATATGCAAGTGTCATTTTAAATTGTACCACTTCTACTCTAAGACTAATTTTCTCGGTCCTTACATTTTAATTTCATATAATTAATTATATATTAAACTTAATTGATTAATTATTCATATTTCAATTTTACATGGTAGACAAGTTATAAAAAAATTACAATACTTTTCGCTTATAGCTTTGTGTTTACTCAATCGTAAGAGTATGCATTCAATAGAACAATAATTACAAATATTGACAATTTAAATAATAATTGGTATCTAATTTATTATCAATGTTTTTACTACTAATTTTATTATCTAAATTAGTTGGTAGCTAGCAGGAATCAATTCCGCTAATTTGTTTCGGTACGAATATAGTCTCATATCGCTCAAAAGTCGAGGTTCTGGTACGAATATAGTCTCATATCGCTCAGGAGTCAAGGCCTAAGCTAGTTTATATACTTCTTCCTCCTCCAACACATCAAGTCACCTTTAAAAGATAAAACTGTGATGGAGCACCGACTTCCAAACTAGAAAATATCTTGGATGTAGTGATTGAGATGCTATCTCTCGGACTTGAGATCATAACAATACCAATAATTTTTTTAGACTTTAAAATAAAAGTATCTAATTTGATCAATATAATAATTAATTATTTTTTATCTAAAAATTAGTTTTTATTTATTGATTTTCATTATAATGTATACTTAAATTTTTTAAATTGTAATTTAATTATATACAAGCTAACTTTAATATGGAAATTTATTGGTTATATCACTTCACAAGGAAAGGATTTGCATAATATCCAACAATACGTAGTTTTTCAACCTTGATTTTTTTAGTACGAGAACAAGACAATGGTTTTTTTTAGCAAAAAGGACAAATCTTGTTTTTGAGTTGTCATTTTGGATAACTATATAATATTTTTGTACGAAGAAGCGACCATTATAAATAAACTGTCAAGCCTAATTTACAAAGAGTTTTATCAATGATTCAATGTATGTCGCTCGTACATGTGTGTTTTGATTGAACTTTAATCTTGTTTTTCCTTTCTTCTTTGTCTCACCTCTCCCAATTGAATTAAAAATGGATCATGCATCAATCTACACCTTAATCCATGGAAGGAAAGAAAATTAAAGTATTCATGTGACTTAATCAATGGGGATTTGTTTTACCAACTAAGAGAATAAATGTTTCTCAACGCATTGGATTTTGAAAATACTCATTAGTTTAATTAGTAGCAACCCTTCAATTTATTTACTTGGATTCCTGTCCTATGTGATTGGTTTGTACAGCAAGCAAATTCACCTAAGATCCCTTGAAAGTGACCCAAGAAATAAAAAAACCTCAACCAAGGAATAATAAGCTAGCTATAGCTAGTATTCAAAACTTAGCTTGATGAGAATGACTAATAGCTCAAGGTTGGTTTGGATTCTAATTCTTGAACTAATTAATAATGTGTTAAAGCTTTGAGTGTGATTGGGAGACATAACGAGGAAGGAGAAAATGGAAATTAAACTTGATTAATTTAGTGTTACACATTAATTAATTTCCTTCTTGGGTAAAGCATGTTGAGTTTTCACCATAGGCTAAAATGAGGTAGTTGAGAATAGTCTAAGAGGTATGAGAAGAAGAGGGAGACAACATCTAAACATAATTATGAAGAAAAAGAGAAGTAATTGGTGCTACTCAAGGATATAAAATCATTAAACAAAGCACTTGAAACTGCTATACTCTTTTTATGCTCACTACGTCAAATACTAATAATTGTCTTTGAAGTTTTTTAAAGAAATAAGTAATGTGATAGTCGAGTCACTCATGATCCACCTAGCTAGCTCAATTGGGGTCGCATTCGCATGGAAAATGCTTTCACATACCTAAAGTCATATCAACTTTTATTTCTAATCAAACCCCAATCGGTTTTTGGCTCCACCTCCAATAATCTTGTTTCTTTCCTCTTCTCACCAATCAATACCTAATCTTTTTTTTTTCTTCAAAATTGTTTTCTCATTTTTATCCTAATTCTTCCAACTATTTTATTTTCAATTTTACTTCATTTTTAATACTATTAATCCTAATATAGATATATATTTTCTATCACATATTTTCAGTGTAAATTATGAAAGCTGTTACACTTGCTATTTTCATTGTAAGTTTTCAATTCTAATTAAGAAAGAATAAAACGATTTTCGACTAATCTCATTTATACTTAAATCATTTCTGTCTTTTTCCAATAGCATCGCAACGATATTGTTGTATCTAAGAATAAATGGGAAACTTTGAAGTAGTGGGACTCTGAATAGTGGGAAACATAAGTTTGCTTTTAGAATAAAAGGTTTCAAAGAAATTATATATATATATATAAGTAAAATGTAGCTCAATAATGCGTCATTTTCAATTAGTACACAATATAGAATATAATATATGTAGCTTTTATAAATACATATATTATTTATAAAATACCGTCAATAATTCCATTTTAAAAATTATAATTATAATTTTTTTTCCTAAAATAAGAGTGTCAAGAAGAAAATTATGGATTGACTTTATTTCTGATTGGAAATAAATCATGAAATGGAATTTATTAATTTCAAATTTAAATAAAATTATAGTGAATTATATTTAAAAATTCCTTTAAAGTTAGATAAAAGTTAGACTAGATCATCACAATTCTTCAATTTAGAAAACTATACTTAATCAGAACAACAAACACCTTTCTCCAAGTATTTAGATTTTAATTTGACATCATTAATTAAAAACAATTTAATAAGTTGACTTTTTGGAAAGGAAAATTTCTATCATTTTGCTAATTAAGTTTGTGCTCACAACTATTCCATTTTATTATCTCTTTTTTTTTTAAATCTCAAATCTCGGTAGGGATTAAAAAAACATTAGGAAAATTCAATTAAATTTCTTTTGGAGGTAGGGTCTAAATATGGGGATAGAGGGGGAGAGTCATGTTAGTAATTAATCTAGGTGGTGGAGAGACATTAAGGATATAGCAACCAGATCTTTTGAAAATTGGTTTTGGGATAATACATCTTGAGTAGTTGAAAATCGAGAAGTTATTCAGTTATGGAATGATAGGTGGTTACGGGACAAAGCTTTATCTGAAACATGGCCTCTCAAATGCAAAAGTCAAATCTATAGGTGCGTGGGTTAATGGAATATGAGTGTGGAAGTTGAACTAAAGAAAGCATTGGTTCGAGTGGGAAAAACCAATGGTAAAAAAATTTATAGACAATATAGAAACAATTCATCTTCATAGAGATAGGGTCAATAGATGGAAATGGATTAAATTTGTGTTAATTTCATGAATCTAGGGGAAGATGGAGATAAAGGGCTAGAGGAGGAATGTAAAAGTTAGAGACGAGGAGAAAAGACAAAGTTGGGGCATTCAAAACTCACCCAGACTCGTTCAAGCAAAATAACTACAAAGGCAAATTTGCTCTCTGGAGCAAACTCGCCCAGAACTCGCCTAAGCGAGATCACTCTAGAGACAAAGTTGCTCTTTGAAGAAAACTTACCAAGGACTCGCCCATTCTCGCTAAATAATTGGTAGCTAATTAGATACCAATTTATAAACTATTTATCAATAATAAAAATTAATTTAGATACCAATAGTTTTTTAGTTTCTAAAATAATATCTAATTTAGTCAATATAGCGGCTAATTATTTTTTGTCTCTAAAATTGATTGAAAATGAAGCACAATTTAATTTTGAGTTAGTTAAAACTACGAAAGTAATCTTAATTAACTAAAATTTATCCAATGATTATTAGTTACGAGATATTGTATTATCATTAAACTAATTATTTCATAAATATCTACAATTAGACAATCTATTTTATAAAGAGTTTAGTACATCAAGATCTACAAACTTCCACCTTGAGATGGTGTATTGCTCAATCATTAAACTAATTACTCCATAAATATCTACAATTAGACAATCTATTTTATAAAGAGTTTAGTACATCAAGATCTACAAACTTCCAACTTGATTTATGATCTCCTTCACCTGGAACTACTACGAAATCTAGATTCAACAAGATTATACAATGCATGAACTTGTTCTTGAGAATTGGTTTGATGAAGACAATTATTGTATTCTTTTTAGTGTTGATATTTTTCACATATATCTGCTCCTTAGCACAAAGAAAGTAATATGTGACTCAATATATGTTTTCCTACCATGTTGTACATGTTCATTCAGGCTACTGCAAAAGATGACCATTTTCCCTTGAGTAAATCTTAAATCAACTATCAAACCCTTCAATCATATACCATTCTTAGTTATTTGTACTAACCCACTTTAGTAGTAGATAAGTCTACTATTGGTCTGAGAATAACTTTCCAACTAACTAATGCCTCCAATTGTGATCGCATAAGCAATAATGGACCTTCCAACATTCAAGTCTACGACATAGTCAAAATATGAGAACCTTGTTGGAGCACGTTGTGAATCACCCTGAAGATAATTTCAATATCCTCAGTTCCTTCAAGTATATTAGAACTCATCACAGTTTGTCAAAGATCTTTCCCAAGATTGTTCACATATATACTCACTAGTTGTGTGGAAATACTTCAACAGAATAATGTAACTCATGCATTAATTTTTCAATCTCAGTGGCCTATTTATTTTTCCTCTTTTACATAATAAATCACCATATAAAAATGATTTATAATGTAATGTCATATTTTTCTCATAAAACTTTTTGCTTGTTAGCCTTCCGCTAGTACTAGTGGTGTTCAATGAACAAAGCTTAGTTCCAGAGCCAAAAAAATGTATTTTTCTATGTTACAAAGATGAGGTAAAAAATTTTACTCTTTTTTTATATGAATCAGAAAAATATTTTTGTGACACGAGATGTTATTTTTTATGAAACCCATTTTCTTTTTCTATAAGGACAAAATTGATACCAAGTTGGACAAACTTGATCCGTTTAAGTTTATGCTCTTTCTTCCTTCTATTTTTGATAATGATATTGTTGTGCCTACACCTGTTAGTGATATTGTTCCTTCAATTTTAAAACTACATTACCATCTAACACATTCCTCCTCAATATCAGAGTTACATAGAGTCTATCCTAGCGAGAGTCTATTAAACTTATTGTGCGGATTGCTGTCAGACCATCCATAAATCTCTATTATGAGATCATGCACGAGTTGACAACTTTGATGTGTGACAAATGTGTTAAAGATTTCATATTCAACTAAAAATAAAACTAATTCATAATATATAAGTAAGTGCAAATCTTATTTAAATTAATTTTGTAAAGTTGAATTAGACTTAAATTTTATTTCTTAAGAATTAAAGTTGAAGAAGTTTACATTTTTAAGCCTAAAATGATATTATTTAACTTGTACTTAAATTTCTACATTTCATGGTTTCATTGTTATTTTTATTTTTATTAATAAATTATTCAATTTAATTTTTTTATTTTCAAATCAGTGCGATTTTGTCCCTTTTTTTAACCGGAGACAATTTGATTCTTTTCATCATAACTAGCTTACGTCGTTATTATATGTGAGCGTTTTAAACCATCACTAACTAATGATAATTACAAATAATTATTTAATAATTAAAATTGAACAGTGAATGTCTGTGATCAATGACGGTTAAAACCTTCGCTAATTGTAAATTTTAATATTTTATTAAATTAATTTGAATGGAGGAGTAAAATCCAAAAGATTTTAAAAATAAAAATAAAAACGAATTATTTATTAATACTGGAATGGAATTAAATAAATAACATTAAAAAGGTGATTAAATCTAAAAATAAAACATTTTAAAGTTGACAGTCATGTAATATCAATGTCGTGGTCAACATTTTTATATCCTTTTATCTGTTTAAAATAGTTTAGTTTAGTTTTGAACACTGTTAATACAAAGAAGACGTGGTTGACATTATGAAAAAGGCTCATAGTTTTATAATTTGATGAAAAGATGATAGTTTTTTTTTTCTTTTAAAATGTAAACAGAATACGAACTCAAGTATTTGAAATAACTTGTTTGATTGTAATTGGTTGAAAGTTTAATAAATAAATAAAAAATTGGTGGAAATCACAAAAGCTCAGGTCTGGTGCTTTCCACCTAAAAATTTGCATTTCAGAAATTGTTCTTGTCAATATTAAAACAGAAAAGGTATTTATTATATTAAAATGTAAAAAAAAAATCCTCTTTATTTTGTTAGAATTATTCATAATTTAATAACGTAATGGAAGGTAAAAAAATTAGAAACTTATGAGTGTAAATGAGCAATTTTTTCTTTTCTTATCTGGGGTACAGTGAGCTTTAAAAGGTGAATGAAACCTAAACCTAAACCTAATATTCAATAAAAGTGTCCATTTTGTTTATAAAAAAAAGGGGGTGAAAAGATGGGGTGACAGTGATGAATAAAGTATTGAAGTGAAATTGTTGTAGAAGGGGCAAAGTATCTAGAGGTAGGAGGCTATAGGTAGGCATAAATAATATAGTTGGTTAGCAGTGCCTACAAGTTATGGTGAAAGGTGAAAGATGAAAAGTAATTATTGACTTGAGTGAACAACTAGTAGCACTTCAAGACATCACACTTCACCTACCAAAGGTCGTGGAGAGGGAAGAAAATAAAATGGAATATATATATCACCTCAAATATAATTAAATTAAATAATGCATATAATATAAAACATTTTTGTTCCCAAAATAGCATTAAAATATAACGTACTTTTAAATTTCACTTTAAATTTCAATTTAAATTATTTCAGGGCCGAAAATAAAATTTCTAATACATTTATATATATATATATATTATAC
>Ga0123341_1005647_pt1 | contig 11185 bp, 9 predicted proteins | sample Turbeapinknodule_FD_89959 | JGI IMG/M metagenome (GOLD analysis project Ga0123341, IMG submission 89959) | Root nodule microbial communities of legume samples collected from Mexico - Turtle bean Mexico pink nodule | ecosystem: Host-associated > Plants > Roots > Nodule | place: Mexico: Nepantla... | reverse complement strand
TTTTGGTAAACTGAATTTCTTATCAATAGTTTCCTGAGATAAATTCATTCTTGTTTTAAAAGTTTACGAAAATTCTCTTTAAACAATTCACCCCCCTCTAGTTTAAAGCCATCCATTCTAACACTAGAGTGTTATGGTATTATCATATGACTCCCCAATCAACAACAAGGGAGACACCATTTAACCTTATGTATGAGACCGATGCAACGATACAGATTGAGATTTTTGAGCCTTGTCTCTGAGTAACCAATCTCTCCCCTGCCTCCTTAGAGGAAGGCATTCTAGCCAACTTCGATATGATTGAGTAATTTTGCGGCAATCCGACTTTCCATCTAATGTGTAGATTTTCTTCTTCATTGTTTTGATTTAAATATTTTCTATGGAAGATGAATAATATTGTGGAAGCATGAAGAATTGTAGAAATCTTGGAGAAGATAAAAATTATGAGATAAATCTAAGTGAGGTTAGATCAACACTACTAGGAGGAGTCTAGAAATTTATCTAGTAAGAAGACAACTATAGAAAGAACTTTGAACAAGTAGATAGTATTTCTTTACTCAAATCAAAGTTCAAAATACATGTACAAAAAGACTCTTATTTATATGAGAAAGTCTCTCAAATGAGAGTGTGACAAGTGTCACCTGCTTATTGAGAGAGAGTGACAAGTGACATGTCTTCATTGGAGGAAAATCCTCTTCATTGAGGAGAGAATATGTGGACTTTCATGCCATCCTTGCCTATTTTCCCATTTGCACCCTTCTTTTCCTATTGTACACCCTACTATACTTTGCCCCAAAATGCAAGGCTCAATAAATCCTGACTATTCTATAAAATTTTACAAGGCTAAGAAAAAGAAAATAACTCTATAATCTCTTCATTAAAAATGGATCTTCATCTATCTTCTTAGCCAAAATTTTCAAGGATGGATGGTTCCAATCATTCCTTCCCTCATGAGAAGGATCTGTCATCGTATCTGGATGATGCTTAGTGACAACAATCTCTGTTTATTTGTTATTTCCCTCATAGGTCAAATGTCAAATGTCAATCTACAATAAACATCAAACAAACACGATATAAGTTTCTTTATTAAAAGAAAAGAAAACAGAAAAGAAATAAGGCCCATTATTATTTTTATAAAATTTTTGAAAGAAAGAAATAGTGTCTTTTTCAAAAACATTTTTGTTCACTTTCTGTTGTTCATTGCCCAAGCTAGGCAAAAACATCACAAAAATGTTATTTTTGAGATTTTTGAGAAGAAGAATTAGCATTATATATTTTTTTGAAGAAGAATTAGTTTTAAGGATTCTTTCTCAATTATGCTTGTAGGGGTGTCATAAAAGACTCTTCTTCTTTTCTGGTTTCCCCTTTTTGTTTTTCAATCAAAATATCTTCTGACTTTTCTGTGAAGGAAAAATTTATATCTATATCTAGTTCAACTCGAGACACAAATTTTTCTTCAAGCATATCCTTACAAGATTTTTTTATAGAAGATAAAATGTTATAAATGTCTAGTTCAGCTCCAGACAAAGACTTTTCTATTCTTTCCTTTTATATCCTCTCTTTATATTTTTCTTTCTCCTCTCTTTCTCTTTTTTCTTTTCTCTTCTTTCTTTCTAACAAGAGCTTGCAATTTTTCTTTAAACTCTTTTTCTCTTCTAACATATTCTTTTTCTCCATCTACAATTTTCTTCCTATTTTAACATGCTCTTTCATTTCTTCTCTAACCTTCTTTTTTTTCTTATAGGGAAACCATGCAAAGTCTACTGGTATTTTCAAAAATTTGATTAAGCTTTATATCTTATTCTAAATATGCCTTGACATTTTTATTTCCATCAAAATAGGAAATGTATATTTCAGTGTGTCTCTACAAAAATATAAACTTTTAGGCTCAAAACACACTTCTTTTCTTCAATACTTGAAGTAATAAATCTTTCTTCTATGACTATACTCTTCATGCCTATGGCCCTTGCCTTAATTTTGATTTAAGGTCATTTGTGAAAGAGATGATGCAATATGTCCCTCATATCATCTAATTTTTTTTTGTACTTTCTCTATGTTTTTTCAAATTTTTTCTATATATTCTTGTCTCCTCCCTCCAACCATATTTCCCTCCCGGATCCCTACTACTACCTCGCATACTTGATACATGAAAATGATCACTCATAAAGAGTGGTGAGTTACAAGGACTGCTTAAGAATCAATGTCTTTCTTAATTAGAGGAAACTTCAAAACGATTTTTCTAGATGTGTGCAAGAGTCATAGAGACCAAAGAAAGGTTAACTATTAAATTTTGAAATATACACCTTAGATATCATGAAGACTTGGAAAATAAAAGCAAAACAAGAAATTAACTAGAAGAAAGTAAAGTAAAGCAAGAAAACCTATACAAAATTTCTAAGTAAAAATGCAAGTGATACTTTGACCCCCTATTAAGCGCCTATTACAATGTTTAACTTTGGGATTGCTTTAATGACATTTTCACAAAAACAAAACAAACAAAAACTACTAATGAAAAATTAACACAAAGTTTTGTGATAATATGAGAAACAAAATTTTGATGTTTTGATCTTTGTAGTTTGCCAATTTTTCCTCTCAAGTATTTATCACTCTTCCTTCTGAACTTCCACTCGTTTGTTCTTTAAAGAGTAGTCATCCATAGCTTGATCTTTTTGTTTTCCAAGATGCTACCTAACAATGTTAGTCATTATTTTTCAAAGAACAAAACTAAGAGATAATTTCCATCTCAAGATGTCAATAAAAATTTAAAATTAAAAATAAGCTCAAAATTAAGAAAGTTAAACTCAAGACATTAGATATGAGACAAACTCAAAGATTGTCCAAAATTTCAAACACACAAAAAAACTAAAAGCTATCAAGAAAATAGAAACTAAAAAAGATTTACCTAAAAAATGGTTTTAGAATAAATTAAAAAAAATTAAAGAATATCAATTTTTAAATGATGAAAAAAAATATGGCCCAATATGGTTTTAGCCCAAAGAATAAATTTAGCAAAAATTGGAATGTTAAATATGGACCCACCTAATGCCAATTAAAAACTTCAAGTTGATTGCAATTGACGTGGACTACCACCAGTGCTGAAAATTCCAATTGAATTTCTTGAGTACCAAGCCAATAGCAATTACTGGCACAAATCAAATTCTCTTTTTGCTTATTTCAATTCAAAAGATAGACACGCCATTCACGCGTAAACACTGTTGCCGCATCCATAAAATTTCAGCATCAATTTGAAAGTAAAAACTGCACCGAAACTGCACCAAGACTTTCGCCAAGAAAAGCACCAAGATTTACTAAAAAATAATGAATTAAATTTCAATTCGATTAAATCAACACCGTTTCAAAGGATCTGCTGCTGCGTCAAAGAATTTACCAACACCAAATCTGCTTTTCAAGTGCTCCTGCTCACTTCAATTTAATTGCCAATTTACGAGTATTCACGTTTCTTTAAAATATAGCATCCAACGAACTACTGCACCAACATTCCAATTGATAGCAACACAGCTAGACTCCCAATGTACCAATGCAGCAAAAATTGATTTTGATTTTCTATTACGTGCAGCACTGGTTCAGTTTGTCTCACTCCAATGTCTCACGGGTCCCACAAAAACTTTCCAATTGTTATCCCATAATTTGATCAAAACCGTGACTCCTACTGCACTTTCTGCTTCACTGTTTCACGTGTTTGTTGGTTTGCTGGAACCCACACTAATTTCACAAATCACCAACTAGGTCCCCAAGTAGATTTACAGTACCAAATTCACAAATTAGCATCCACCAATTCAAACAATAGCACCAAGCTAACGTGTTCTATTTCAGCAGCTTAAAAAAAATTGAATCACAATTTCACTGCTTCACCAAAATTTTACCAATACTCCACAATTTGAGTTAATTCACAGAAGAAACAGAATGCAACAATTTACAGCTTACATTGTTTCAAACACCTTAGCTGCAGTTTCAAGCAAAACGCAAATTTCTTCAACAATCCAGCACTAAATCTGAAATTGAAAACTGCAACAGTCTAGCACGAAAATCTGCACAGATAGACCAATTTACAGCACCATAAAAATTAATTCTGTTAACACCATACAACACATTTTCATCATTCTGCATCAAGACAGAAAACTGTACCAGCAAATTTCACTGCTGTTCCGCTGGAATTTCTTCAATCAATTTACACTCATAATTGAAATCAATTTTCAGCAGTGTACAAATACAGAAAATACAGTTTATATTGAAAATCTGCACTCAAACAATTCAATTCACTTTAGAATACCAAATGTTTTATTAATGCTTCTGTGAATTGCATAAACAACAAACAGCTGAATTGTATTTCGCACCAACACATTTCTTCGTTTCAAGCAGCAAGTTAAGAGATGAATTTTTCAGTGAGGAAAAACAGCAAACATTTGAATCTCGTTTCTCACCAAAATCACTATCAATTTTCTGATTCAATTTCATTTGACCATTTTCAGTCTTGCGCCGGAGAAAATGGAGAACAGAAATGAGATTTTACCATTTTCAGTATTGCGTCATGTGGACGTCCATGTGTTTCGTCCTCTAATATACGCTAGACGTTTTAGGGTTACATAGGCTCAAAAAAAACCAATTATTATCCTAACTAGTCACTTTTAACCCTAACTAGACCTATTTTACTGTTGTCCAAATATTTGGTCCATTTAAGCTAAAGCTTCAAAAAATAATGTTAACTGGTCAGCCGAAACTCAGTCTTCTTGTGTTCCTTTGACCAAAACTCTAGTTTATGTTTTCATGAGTTGGAGGTCTTCTTGGATATTCCTTCATCCTAAAGTTCTCAATGATTGGGCCTACAAAAATAAACAAAAAGCTCAATTAGACCCATATTGGCAAATAAATCCATAAACAACCTCTAGGTCTTCATCCTCCTTATTATGTCATTGTGTGTGACTGGGGGACTCTGCCATCATCTTGTCCTTCTTAAGAGGATTTGTCCTTAGATCTACATGGTTGATCTCAAACAACAACCTTAATCGTTCTTTGAAAACTATGATCGTCCTCCAGGATCAAATGACCATTTGTTGGAGTCATTAAACAAATAAAATGAGTTAGTTTTAGCAGTTGTATAAAAATCAATTTTAAGTTGTTATTCTTGTTTTTCTTTTATTTTTTTGCAACTTTTCACAATATTTCATTAGAGAGGAGTACATAATTTTCTTTTATATGTTTTTCCTCCCTTGTTCTAAATTTGTATTACTAGACTCTTTAGACATTTCCTTTAATTTTAGAAGAGCTAGAGATTTTTCAGTTTTTATTTTCCGTTTTAAATTTATTTAATTAAATAACACCTGAGAAGTTGTCAAAGGATAAAAACAATATTTATTTTTTCATGTGTGAATATAATCTTGTTGGTACGACCTTTATGTATGGTGTTTTTAGCAAATTGTCAGGGTCGTCCCAAGACAAGTTTCCATAGGCACTACATCACATAAAAAATTATCTTTATAATTGCCTATAGATAACTCGACCTTCACTTTTTGATTCATTATCAATTCTCCTTCATTAGTTAGCCACTGAAACTTATAAGGTTTGGCAGGGGGAATGACAAGAAGTTTTAACTTTTTAACCAGTCTAGTACTGCAACAATTATAGCACGACCCGCTATCCACAATGAGAGAACAATTTTTTCCTAAAATTCTACAACGTGTGTGAAAAAACATTCTCTCTTTGTGAATCACATAGAGGACTAGACTGATTGTCAGGGTTACGTTTAATCATGAGCAATTCACCTTCACAAGGATAGTTTATCTCACTTGTTTTATTTTCATTTTCTTCACTCTTACTAGTTTCTTCTTCTTAGCTACTATATTCATCTTTGTTCCTTAAGATCATAGTTCTTCTATTAGGACATTCATATGCTTCATGACCCCTAGCAATACATTTAAAACAATGAATTTCTCTAGCTCGAGTGTGTGAGATGTGCTCATATTTAGATAGGTTCTGGGAAGGTTCTAAAGATGTTTCTTTTATATGTTCTACCTCCCTTTGAAATTCATCCTTGTCCTAAGGTACAATTTATGGACTTTGATTTTGACTTGATTCTTTCTTCAAAATTTGTTTTTTAACTTTAATGCAAAGTTGAATCAAGTTATTTAAATCCCTATAATGTAAAAGTTCAACTTTGTCTCTTATCTCAAAATTGAGACCACTTAAGAGCCTAGATATTGTAGAATTATTTTCTTCCCTAATCCCTGCCATTATAATATATAACTCCATCTTTTTCCTATATTCTTCTACACTCAAATCTTTTTTTACGAAGTCTTTGGAGCACTCTTAAGATCATTCCAATATAAATTAGAGGTTCATTATGATGACATCTATCTTTTTCTAGGAAAGTCCACCGACACGCAGAACTTTGAAAGCTTTAAAGTGGCCAGTGGTACTTTTCTTTCCTTACTAACTTGGTGACAGGTAAAAAGTTGTTCTACATTCATTTCCCAATCTAGGTAGGTTTCAACAGTTTTCTTCCCATGAAAGTGAGGTAAGTCCACTCTAGCTTCATGTTTGTGGCTTTCTTTTTTAGATCTTCTAGGTGTGGGTTGATAATAGTCATTAATTCTAAGACTTCCTTCATCAATAGGAGAGTCACCAGACCTAGAATTTCTAGAAGGTTGATTTTTTTTTATATTTTCTAATATAGTCATCTCTTTTTTTAATCATTCTCAACTCCTCCTCAAGAATTGCAAGATGAGAATCTCTTTCTTTCTTTTCTTTTATAATTTGATTCTCATGTTGTAATATTCTTAGTTGAAGTGATTGGAGATCTCTAGGCATTTGTTTCAAAAGAGATTTTGAAGAGCTCCAATCACTTTCACTAAGATGAGAAGTTTGTTTAGACATGATCAAAGCTTGTGTTAAAAATAATTCCCAAAGAAAAAAATAGGCTCAGTAAGATAGGTAGTTTCCTAGGAAAGGCAGGTGGATCTCTATGATCACTTAAGTACCAAGCTTTTCCTAGCAAGAGACTATCCCAAAACACTTCACAAACCTTTCTCTAAGAGATTTATTAGAAGCACAAACAAAGATGAAAATACTTAAGCAAAAAAACACAAGATATGCAAAACAATTGAAATTTCCTAAACTAGAAAACTTTAAACTAGATGGTTTCCTAGGTGAGGCTTCTTGGCACCTTGGACCTTGAAGACACACGCACCGAACTAAAATGACAATTGATCCACTAAGTAATCAAAGTTTAAAAAATTACAACCCAAAAGAAATACAATGAAAATTATGTCAACATTTTTTATGCATTAAAAATAAATTGCCTATTTTATGCACTCCACAACTTGTAGCTCCTTTTGCTTTATATTTTGTGTATATTTATGAGACTGATGCTACTTTGCCATACCTCTTTAGGATATTCAACCTAAGTCACTTAGTTTTACCTCTTTTAGTGATGTGGCTTGCACCAAAACTTCCAGGTCCATAACACACCAAAGCAAATTAGGTCATTTCCACACAAGAGAGCTCAAACAATTTAAAAGCAACAAAACTAAAATTTAAAAATGAGGACTCCTGCAAAGTGAGTTTGTAATTAACATGACTTGAAAGAGTAATAAAAAAAATTACAAGATAAAAATTAAATTTCACAAGAAAAGGTAGCACTCAAATGGAATCCTAAAGAAAGACACTAGAATAGATGAATAAAACAAAAATTGCACTACAAAATTGTGTAAATTTTCTCAACTTGTCGAATTTATGCTGGGCAGATTATTTCAAATTAGGACTTGAAATTTGACCCACTGAAACTTAAATGTTTAAACTCAATATTGGCACTGGAATTTCACACAAAAAAATGCCCCAATTAATTGCAATAAAATTTTCAAATTTGCTACTCAATTCAAATTTTCTTATGTCATATTTTTGTACATTCTGTCCTTTTTTTCATTTCCCATTTTTCTTTTCTATTTTGAATTTTGATGTACTTCTTTTTTTCAATTTTTATTAACACATCAAGGTACCCAAATACAAAATTTCATAATTTTTAAACAACACATTTAATTGTAATAAACATTTTCAGCTAACACTGAAATTGTGAAACAAAGGAATCCTAAACTAGAATTAAAATCAGAATTGAAAAGTTGAAAAAACATAATGGAATTAAACAAAATTGGAACTTGTATGGAACTAAAAACAAGTATGAACTCAAATCTGGAAATATTAAAATACACCAAAGCTCAAATTCATAATTAAACTTGTACTCAAATTTAATCAACAACCAAAATTAACAACAAAAGTACTACATAGAATTGATGACAAATTGGATGAACATGACTTAGACCTTACTTGAATTGATTCATAAATTAAAATGACTTAAACAAATTGAAATGCACTGATTGAAATCAAAATAAGACTCAAATAAAATCAAAAGCAAAACAACATACTCAATAGAAACCTAAATAAATGCAAACGGAAAAGCTCAAGAAGAATTAAACCGATTGGAATTTAAAAAGAAGCATCATGAATTAAAATTGAAATTAAAACAACAAGAAAATTAAGAAACACAATGAATAACATGTAATATACAACAACACAAAAATTAAAAGAAGAGAAGACACTTAGCTCTTTAAGACACTTTCCTTGGAGTTTTTGGAGGAGCAGCGGAAGCTTGGTGTAGGAAATGTGACTCCAATGGAGTTATGGATTCCTTGAAGGTGTATGAAGAGTAGAGAGAGTTATTATTTGGGCCATATCACTTGAAGAGATGAAGAAGAAGACAAAGGTGTCTATCCTAGAGAGGTTTAAACAAGGGAATGTAAGAGCTAGCAACTTGGCAGCATAACACTCAAAATTGATCTTATTGAAATTGATCCAAGCACCTCAATTTATAGGAGAAAGAACTGAACATTTTCAGCCATGTGGACTCATGCTTTCCATGTTCATTTCACACCTTCCATGCTAAATCCTCTCCAAACGAACACCCATATCAGCTAGATCTTTACGAGCATTTATACCATCTTTTGTTTTTCCTTTAATATTCAACAACGTGCCAACTATATTATTACATACATTTTTTTCCACATGCATTACATATATGCAATATCTAACATCTAACTTTGACCAATATGGAAGTTCAAAGAATATGGATTTTTTCTTCCAGATGTTTTTCACAATGTTTTTCTTCTGTGTATTTCCAAAAGTCACATTCACATTGTAGACTTGGTTGTCCTCCTGAGATCCATTAAAAACTTTCTTTAACCTACGATAAGGGTGATTACGTTTCATAAACCTTCGATGCCCAATGTAATAAGTTTTTCTCCTATGTTTCACTTGATGGTAACTTGTGTTCTCTTCACATATCAGGAAAGCACTATGTCATTTAACACTATAACCGCTCAAATTCTCATATGCTGGAAAATCGTTAATGGTGAAAAATAACACTGCAAATTGAAGTTGACCTTCTCATATGCATCAAATAATTCAACTGCTTGATCCCATAAAAACTTCAAGTCTATTATCAATGGACATAATTAAACATCGATATCATTTCCAAGTTTTCTTGGTCCTGATATCATCATAAACAACATCATATATTTTCTCTTCATACACAACCAATACAACAAATTATAAATAATTACTAACACTGGCCACGAACTATGTTTGCTACTTAAATTACCGTAAGGATTCATACCATCTATTGCAAGACCAAGTCTAAGATTTCTTTAATCACTCCCAAACTCAGGAAACAAAGAATCAATTTTCTTCCATTGTGGTGAATCGACAGAATGTCGTAACAATCCATCAGATTGTTTTCCATTTGCATGTCATCTGAGGTTTTTTGCATCATTAACATTGGAAAACAAACCTTTAAATCACGAAATGATTGGAAGATACCATAGTGCTTTTGTAGGATGACCCTTTTTCACATAATATTCCTCACTCTCATAATCCTTCACTTTGTATCGTGATACCCCGCATCTTGGACACTTGTGCAATGATTCAAACTTTTTTCTATACAATATGAAATCATTGGGACATGCATGTATTTTCTTGTACTCCATACCCATCAGACACTATCTTCTTCGCCTCATAATGACGGGTTGTCAATGTATTATCATTTGGAAGCATTTTATGCAACAACTCAAGCAACTTAGTGAAACTTTTATTGGTTCACCCATTTCTTGCCTTAATATTAATTAATTTTAATATTGCTGAAAAATGTGTGAAACTTGAACAATCGGGGTAAAAAGGTGTTTCAGAGTCATCTTTCAATCCTAAAGCTCGAAACTATCTGGCCCAATATCACGAATCATGTCCTCCATGCAATCTTCAGAATGTATATTTGAATATTGATCTTTAGATAAAAGTGTTACGCCTACAAACTCCTCGTGCCATATCCACTTTATATAATTTTTCAAGAAATCATCACAGAGAACCTGTTCTTATCAACCTAATTTCTAATCGTCTCTCATTCACACAATTAACACATGGACAAAAGTATCTTCCATTTACAGCTTCTACATTCCGTTGAGAAAACTGTAGAAATTATTTCGACCCTATTTCCATAAACATCACTTACACGACTCTCATTTATCCAACTCTGATCCATGACTATGTAATATAAAAACTAATTTGTCAATATCAACTAATTTTTAGTTGATGTAAACAAAATACAAATTGTCGAAGGTCGATCACCCCCGAACCCAATACCTAAGCATTCAACATATAAAAACTAAAACAACACTTATTCCAAACATAATACATTATAAAACACATTGCAAATTGTCGAGGGTCGATCACCTCGAACCCAATACCAAGACGCTCAACACAATACAATTTATTTTAAATACAAATAAAATAATCATCTATATAAATAAGTGTGAACTAAATTAATAATTAAATTTAAAATTAACATGTTTGAAAATAAAAAACTAACCTGGAGTAACTGACAGTAGTGAAAGCAATGTGGTAGCAAAAAAATATCTATAAAAATAATTAAAATTATATTAATAGTTAAAATTAAAATTAAAACTAAAACTAAAATTAAATTTAAAATTAAAATTAAAACTAAAATTAAAATTAAAATTAAAACTAAAACTAAAACTAAAATTAAAATTAAAAATACAAATTAAAAGTAAAATTAAAAAATTTGAAAATAAAAAACTCACCTTGGAGCGTGAACGGAGGAGTTGTG
>Ga0123341_1005646_pt1 | contig 11186 bp, 5 predicted proteins | sample Turbeapinknodule_FD_89959 | JGI IMG/M metagenome (GOLD analysis project Ga0123341, IMG submission 89959) | Root nodule microbial communities of legume samples collected from Mexico - Turtle bean Mexico pink nodule | ecosystem: Host-associated > Plants > Roots > Nodule | place: Mexico: Nepantla... | reverse complement strand
TAGTAAATTATTTAAATTTTGAATTAATATTTATTTATATTGTATCTCTACTTATATTAACTCTTCTAAGTAGTTTTAAATATATATTATATAGATAATATCACTATCATTCTTAAATTTTGGGTGACTACATTGTCTACAGCAAATCATGCATGATTTGTTTTGTTCTTTTATTTTTAATTTTTATGGATGGAGATGTAAGGTTGAAAAAAACCCTCATCTCACATCTACATGAATCCTTACATTCATCATAAAAGATAAGGTAATATTTAAACATGTCATTTATCAAGCATTTAGATGTTGTCTTTTTCTACTTGGCCAATCATATTCAATTTTAATGCATATTTTGGCTTCACATTTGATCGAGTATATATTTTGTTTGAAGTTCTTGAGTTTCATATCCACATATGGAAAGTGAAAAAAAATATATTTATTTTCATCAACTAACTAGTGCACTGAAATGCCACACCTAAATTGAAACTGCTTTAAATAGTTTTTATTTTCAAGCTTCAAATACCAAATCAAATGTACATTTATTGTACTAGAAATATATCCTTTTGTTATATATATAAAGTTACTAAAAGTTGTTTCATATTTCTAAAATAAAGGGACAAATTAACTTTAAATCCTGTTTGGTCTAATCCATTTGTTTACGAGTGTTTCACTACTTTGTGTTTGTGATGAAATGTAGTTTCTACTTTTGATGTACCTTATCTTTTGAAAAGGAGTGCAAGAATGGTTATAGTTGAAGACTAGGTTTTTTATAACCAAATATTCTTTTAGTTTAGTAGAACAAAATAAATACGTTCTCTTTTTAAGTGTATCACTCTAAAAAAATAGCAACTCCCAGTAAGAAAATTACCTATTTTTATATGCATGTTTCATAAATGAAAATACCCTCAAAAGTTTGCTCAGAACTAAAACTATATGTAAAAGAGATAAAAAAAAAAAAGGTCAGATAAGAGAAAGAAGAAATAAAGTTTTAGCATAATATTGACGGACATGATAATAAAAATAATAAATAAAGCTTCACATGATGATCAGAAAGATGATATCATTGAGAGTAAAAAACTTTACCAGAGTATAATGATGTTACGATTTCTTTTTTGATAATGGTGAATTAAATTTGATTGTAAAAGTTAACAGTGGTTAATGTTATAATGGTAAAACTATTAAAGCATACTTAATAAAATGAGGGCCATAGATCATCATTTTTTTCATTGCTAATCCAATCTATTTTTTAGCATAATCATAGACTACTCATATCTATATACTAACTTGCTTTAGGGACCACGTTTTCAATTATTTACATCTAATTTCTTAAAAAACAAATTATTAGATCCATCAATTTTTTTAAGCTCAAAATTTTACATCAGAGCAAAACAAAAAATATATATTACATTTCATAACATATTTTTATGTTATATATATATTTTTTTAATTTAAGTACCTCACATTTCTGGAAACATAAAATGCAACAAAAGGAATATGAGGTACTTAAACAAAAGTTGATCCATTACCTGACAGTTATAAAACCATCAACTAATGGATGTTAATTATGTGAAATAGAAACAAAGGCGTAAAGTTATTTAGGAAAACTTAATTATAGTGCACAATAATGTAAATTAAGATTAGATGGAGATTATTTATTATGTGTAGGTAGTTGCTGTGTTTTTGTTTTGGGGGAGCTAGCTATCTTTTTCTTTTGAGTGTAAGGTGTTAGGTCTGAAGCAGTTGGAAAGTGTTGGACCCTCGCAAAAAGAAAAAACAATAAAATAAAAAAAATATAAGGACAGTTGGGACCTTATCCAATTGCATGTGGACAGTTCAGTTTGCTAAATTACCTAAAACCATTACACAGGTAAAATGAAATTACTAGAATCTACCTCTTATTGTCTATTTCATCTTTCACTTTTACCCCTGCATTACAAAGCTAAATCAATTTAGCCTGCAATTTTTCAGACGCTTCCTTACTACAAAAACCACCCACAACCAAAAATATGCTGATCTCTGCCCATAAGACCAGATATGCAACTTCAATGTAGATTCCTCAGATTTTTTCTGCACCTACCTGCTGACCTTAGATTCCCTCTCAAACCCTTCTTTCAAGTAAAAAGTTCTGATAAAAACTTTTTAGAAACTCAGTTCACAAGCCTTGCAATGGAAGAACCTTTTAGTTTTAATGGTTTAATGTGATGTTAGATAAATTAAAAGTAAGCACGATTTGATTAAAAACATCTTCATTTCGTTTTAACGAAAAAAAAATTCGTGCTTAATAAGGAAAATTGCTAGCTTATAATTAAAAGGTCACATGCAAGAGTCATACGAAGATCCTTTCAAACAAGGAAGAAATATGATGAGTCTTACATCGGAAAGCTAACCCTCACCACTACAGTTGTTCTTTTGACCTATCATAGTCCCATGTCATGTGGTGTTATGAATATAGATGAGTCCCAAGTTAGTAAAAATCTATACACCAAATCTGATGAAAAATACAAGCTGGGTCCTCTGCATCTAACTGTGCCTGGAAGTAAGCACTTTTGAATATAGTAAAATTTTAACAACTTTGGATTCGAAAAAGTTTGTGTAGGCTCAACTTTGTGCTTTAAAAGGTAAACACAAACCGAAATAAAATAATAATAACAACAATAATTATAAAGGAGGTGACAAGTAAGTGAGAGAGGTGCAGAATATAAAAAGGGTTGTTCCTCACTCACTCTCACTCACAGCCAGTCCATATGCCAGTTTGGAAATATTCTTCCCATATCCATTTAATGCTGCCATTAACACCTCTGGCAGCGTCTAGCATTCATTGAGCTTCTGACACTAACTTCTTTAATTAGGCCTTTCACTCCTTTCAAATTTCTTATTAAAACCCCTCCCTTCCATTTTCCTCTTGTTTCTTCTGGTCTTGCTACCCCCACCAGATTTTGCTCTTGAAACCTCACAGTCAAAAAATGATGCAGGACTCAATTGGGATCAATATTCCTGCTTGCTTTTCTTCTTCAGCAGAGAAGCAGCATGGTGATGATCATGGAGCTGTGACCCGTTCAGGCCAGAGCGTCTACATGTCTGTGTACAGAACAAAGGTTGCTGACCACTGCCGTTTGATCACCATCACATGGTGCAAAAACCTCTTGCTTCATGGGCTTTCGGTGTCAGTGGAAGGCCCTGAAGGAGAAGAACAGTACACCTGCAAGGTGGAGGTGAAGCCATGGTACTTTTGGAGGAAGCAAGGCTCCAAACGCTTCATAGTGGATGGCAAAGCCGTTGATATTTTCTGGGACCTTAAGGCTGCGAAATTTAACGGTGAAACGGAACCAACCTCGGAGTACTATGTGGCAGTGGTTTGTGATGAAGAGGTTGTTCTGCTCCTCGGTGATCTAAAGAAAGAGGCATACAGAAGGACGGGGTGCAGGCCAGCACTTATTGACCCCATTTTGGTTTCAAAAAAAGAACATATTTTTGGGAAGAAAAAGTTCTCCACTAGAGCCAAGTTTCATGAGAAGGGTAGGTGGCACGAGATTTCAATTGAGTGTAAGAACAAGGGAAATAATGGGGACTCTCTGAGTGGGGTTCAGCCAGAGATGGAGATAAGGATTGATGGGCACTTGGTGATTCATGTGAAGCACTTGCAGTGGAAGTTTAGGGGCAACGAGTCAATTCATCTCAGCAAAATGAGAGTAGAGGTATATTGGGATGTTCATGATTGGCTATTTAGTCCTGGTTTAAAGCATGCTTTATTCATTTTTAAGCCAATTTTATCATCTAGTACTACTGCTTCTTCTATGTCATCTTCCTCACCTTCATTAACCTCCTCCTCACCTCCGTTATCTACTGATCAGACAAGGAGTTCTGGATCAGTAGAGGGATTTAGTGTGAGTGGGTCATCAGAGTTTTGCTTGTTTCTTTATGCTTGGAAGGTTGAATGAAGGAGCCATGCCAACTTAATGGCATATATGACCCATCAACACCGGCAAAATAAGGCTGAAAATGGACTTGGTCTCCTAGTCATAATGGAAAGGTGAAGATGCAGGTGTAGATTGGGTTGAGAGAGAAAGATGGAGATGGGTTTGGTTCAGATGGAGAAAGGAAGTGGGGCCAAACAGTGGCTTGGGAGTTAGTTACAGCTGGGGTTGAGCAAATGCGCATAATTGTGGACAAGACAGATTGTATCACATTCACAATCACACACATGCCCAATAATTCTCCATCCAGAGGCATCTACGTCTCCACCTACATTTTACCACACTGGAAAATGCTCTTTCTTGATCCGATCTTGGTATGTGTATGTTTCCTCCAAAATCTATCAACCAAAGGTACATCTTACCTAAATTTTGTATCACAAAAAAATATATGTAGACAGAAGATTAATGAACTGAATGTTTGTATTGGCCCATATATTATAATGTTCATGCATGTGACGGAAAATGGTAACCCGCAAAGAGAGGATGGGTGTTTGCTGATGATGTAGAAACAAGAGTACAATAATCCGATTATGTGCACCTCACGCACATTAATACACATGCTTCTCTTTCCAGTTGTTCGATTATCAGTATCATCCTCATCATTACTGCCTAAGTTCGTTACTCTATTAATTCCTTATTCATTCGGAAACTCTGTATAAAAATTATAGTACAAATAGCCAGGTAGGTGAAGCATTGCAGAAAATGAATAACGACCCTTAGAAAACATTTGTTAAGGCCTAAAATATATGATTCTGATTTTGGTCCAAGGGTAGGACTTTTTATGTTCATTTTATTTCTTCTACCTCACAGGGCTTATTATACTTATACACCCACGAGAAGGGATATTATTAGAAATTTACAAAACGATGCATGTAGCAAAAACAGTGTATTAAAATGATTGCAGCATTTGTTGCAAGATAAAAAAAATAGTAGATTTGTTCTTTGGGGGTCAAAAGAAACGAGAAGTGAACTACAAAGTTCGTCCTTTTTGGGAAGCAGTTGAAGTTTTTTTTGACCAAGGAGATTATTAATTCACGTCAACGTCGCAAACAATGATAACGAGGTCACACTGAAAGATTCAAAAGTATGCGGCCAGTGACTAGCTGATTTATAGAAGAAAAATATTGGTAGGCCCAGATGTTACTGTTTAACACAGGTAATAGTTTAACCCGCAAAGTGACCACAACGCCATAATTAAACATAAAGCATAAATTTATGGCAGTTATTGAGAGATTCCTAAGTTCTAATTCAACCACTTTGAAAGATGTTAATATGGCTTCTGCTGTAACTCAACCATTTTTTCTGTAAAAGTTTGGTTCTTATGATTAAAATATATATTCGTGAGATGAAGCACATGTAGATAAAGCACTGAATCCAAAGTTGTATTATTTGGAAATGGTCGAAATTAATTTTTGACCAAACTTTATTTATTTTCATGCCAAGCCAAATTAGGATGAAGTGAAGTATGTTGATGAAAAAGATATAGTAGTCATTTAAAGTTCTTTCACAATTGCCCATTGGAGTAAAAAATGATTAATAAAAATTGAAAAGCTAATAGGACATAGTAGAAGCACTGTGTATTTGAAGAATTTGCAAAAATTAAGTTGGCAATGGCATACATGGATGATGAGATGTATTCATTTTGAACCAAAACCAAACCACCTTGCCAAGAAGAACTTGTTTTTCCCACGTGGGGCCTCCTTTTCCGCATGTTGTGGTGTTGGTGGCAGAGAAGGAGATAGCAAAGGTGGCGTAACGAGTTTGACTGCAAGAATAGTTTATGTCATCATATTCATAGATGGAAAAGGCCAATTACTGAGTATGTGTTCATTAAGTAGCGGAACTTCATTGATGAAATCAGGAGTTCAAAATATGTAAACATAACTAAAAAGCCATAATGGGAATAAAGGGAATATAAGGAAAGAGAATGAAATGTAACCTGGATTTGGGGAAACCTTGCAAGCTTTAGAACTTCTTGTGTCGAAGGAATTTGTTTTTGAACTTGATATAGAGCTTGACTTTCTCTCACCAACTTTATTCTTCATGTTTCCTTCACTGTTTTCTTCACCTATAATTTACGAAGGATAAAAAAACTACTCTTAACTGTTGAGAGAATCGATTGCAAAATATCAGTAGCATTTCAACCAGATATATCGCTCTGTAGCTACATATTATAATGCTCAAACTATGAAAAACCGCTGTTATTATCTTCATTAACAGGGTAATTACTAGTGTATATATAATATTGTAGCCCTGTTTATAAAATAATCAAGGTTCCATATCCATGGTATTAAAAGCCTTGTCCAAATTAATCCTTTTGTAGTCGAAAAGTAGGAGATGGAAAAGTATTAATTAGCATGAACATCTCAAAAGAACTGGACAACACTGGTTTCCTCCTTGTGACATTCCACATAAATCTTTTATGTTTTTTTAGCTTCAGGTTCCAGGAACAGATCAGATAGGATTTTTGTGATTTAGATTAGCTAATTTGTAAAGAAAAGAAAAGGGAAGGTATCACAGATAAGTTTTTTTCCGGCATTGTTGAGTAAAAATTTGCTTACAAAATAAACATAATAGATTATATTGCACAAGATAATAAGTGTTTTATTGGGTTTGTCAATAATTAATTATGTAACTCTGATTATACGTGTTTATTTTTTCTATTATAAATAAATGACATTAAAAATAATAAATACAACTACTAATAATAGATAAAAATCATCACTTTTTTTTACTATTTTTTACTTTTTTTCAACTAGTACAAATAACGTTATTTTCTATTTTAAAATCACCTTCATAATTTTTTTTACTTCTTCACTTTCGATCACCAATTTAAAAAAAATATATCAGTATAAAAATCCCGTTTAGTCCTAATGTAGATCTATGCAGCATTGTGAGTGGAATTGACATTATTGAGAATTGAAATCACATTGTCACATTCTTAATTCCATTGGCTTGTCAAAATCACACTCAGTCTCTATCCAACAACTTGACAAGATAATTCTTGTACCAAAAAAATATAGCGTAGTCCATCAATTGCACTTACTACTGAAGATTTCAGGTCATAAAGAAGTTTCACAGTTTCTTGAATTTTGCAATTTCAAAAACAGGAAGACCAAAAGGTCATGCTTATACATTTTGGAATTTAGAAAAGCAGCCAATACTGTGTATGAAAATGTTAGAATAGATACTTACTTTCATCAGGAGACTTGCCGTAGTTATGGTTCAAAGCTTCGACAAAAGAAGCCGTTTTCTGGTCTTGCATCACTTCAAGGAACCAAAAACAACTTTATTCATTGAACTTAATAATCAATAAAATCACAATAACTCAATTTTAATACAGAGAAGAGAAACATGAACTGACATTGATCAAATAATGCATATCTGTAATTTGGGGCTGAGCCAGCCAATAACAACTGGACTGCCTCTGCATCTCTTGTCATCGATATTGCCGCAGATGATTTTAGATTCTGTGTGTCCAGCAGAATACCGGCAAGCTGCAAAATAAATACAAGCAATGTTCAACACCAAAGCCACTTCAAACTAAACCAGTCTTTAATAATTTTCAGAAGCATCTTTTGATAAAGTAAATCAGTGGTGCCACAAATTTGGCTGGAAACTAAGATCACCATAAATTTACCAATAGTTTCTTCAGCACAGGGTTTTCAAGTAAATCATAGGCATCCTCACAGTAATTATCAGTAACAACCGTGCATTGGGATCCAACCTTGAAAATCAAAATAACAGATAAAATTAATTCTAAAATTCATCTGGGCACATTGCCTTGGAATCAAACTTGATTTTAAAATTGATTTTTAGATTCATCAATAATTGATAATCCAACCTCGCCAGTAGTGCTCAAGACATCTTGTCCAACCACGAGGACGCTCAGTTGGCCAGTCATCAAAAGGCTTTCCATGTCCACCTGCAAACAAATTCAGTGTCAGTTCACCAAACTAAGAAAAACACATCAAGCTTGAACCTACTAATCATACGTACAATGTCCTCCAGAGTCCAAACATCTTTAATTATCAAATAATATATCAAGTTTGAGATAATTTCAGTAGTGATGTCTAATCTAAATAATTATCAAATAATATATCAAATAAACAAAGAGAAGAGCTGCAGTTACTTTGTGTGGAGGAATATAAATCGTACATGCATCTGACAAATAAAAGCTAAAAAGTATGGAACATATGTATGAATTCATCACACACTGTCAAAGTCTTGTCCATGCAAAAACAACTTTGATATATTTTCATATTATTTGAAATTTTACTCTCTATTTTCATAGCCCAGAAAACTTAGGCCTACATGGGACTAAAACTTACATCTTTTCATGTAAGAGCCCAAACTTAAAATAAGGATAAGGAAAATAACCTTTACTTTTATGCATATTCTGTATCATATATATTTTAAGTCGAATAAACTTTTTCATGCCAAAACTAACGAAAAGACGGATAAAATCTGAATCAATTTTGAACGGAACCTCATCAGTGAAAAGCAACGAGGTGGCATCAAGACCAGCATGGTGAAATAGCCACGCAGCCTGCTTCAGCTTCCACATGGAGCCACGCTTCACATTCATGACAGGCGCTACCACCACGCCACCTTCCTTCTCTCTCTGCCGGTAATCCAAGACCCAGGCGTGGCAAATGGCAGCCACCATCGACGCCGTGCCTGCACCGCCCCAAGACAAAGTCAATCACTCTCCAAAGCAAAGCTCCCACGTCACAAAAAAAAAAAACACGCTCATCACCAACCGTTGGAAGGCCCAGAAAGCACGATTTGCGCGTTTGCATGGCACTCTCCCGTGGAGATTTTCTGCAGCAAGGTCCTCTGGTCTTTGAGAAAGCCGTTGAGGCATGCTTCCTCTCCCTTGGTGACAACATGCCTCGACGCCATCCTCTCCCGCGAGCACGTCGAAGACAATATGGTCCTCCGGTGAGCGGACTCGACGAGGTTCCTGGGCGGCGAAAGAGGAATGGAATCCTCCCTCGGATTCTCCGGCGCAGAAGTCTTGAAGGTTCGCCTGGAGTTGGGAGGTTGGATCCCCTGCGAGTGAGGAGCAGCAGAGGGCTCGGTTTGGAAGCGTGACTTTCGAGAATGATGCTGACGTGGAGGGAGAGATGTTAAAAGGGTAGAATCTGGAGGAGAAGGAGGTGGTTGTGTGTTATTGTTGTTGGTCGGTTTGAGGATGTTGGAGAACCAGTTGTGGACGGCCGTTGCAGGGGATCCATCCGATGAAGGTTGAGCGAAAGTGTCGGATTTGTTACGAGTGTGTCTTGCTGTTTTCGACAGTATCTCATCACTGATCCCTACCCCTGTTCTGTATCTGCTTCATTCACATTATCATCTATCATTATTACCATTATTATTTTGCGCCATTGATCTAAAATATTATTCTTCAGTGAAACATTTATAACTGAGTCTTACGATTTTGCTTAAATATTCTGATTACCTTCGTGCAGACCTAGTTCTAGAGAGAGAGTCTCTGTGGTCCAATGAGGAAAGGGGTGAGGGTGGTTGTGCTGCTGCAAACCTTGGGGACCCTGAAAGACGACCCGGAGAGCCACAGCGGTTAGGAGAGGAACCCATGACTAGTCGTGCCTCTTGTAGCCACTCTTGCGTCAACCTTGCACTGTTGCTTCTAGTGCTGTCGTCGAACCCTTCGTCCTCCTCCTCATCCTCCTCCACGCTCACTCCTTTATTACCTGTGAGGTCGTAGGCTTTGTCGTCCACGTGATCCACTGTCCCGAAAAACATGTCGTTCATGAAGTCGCTGAGGTCCGGCGCCGTGTTCTCCCTACGCCGTGCCTCCGCCATCTTTTTTTGTAGGCTTAGAGACCCTTTGGTTTCTCTGCCCAACCTTCGATCCATTAATTCTGAGCCACCCACTCGTACGTGCTGCCTTAAGATTAACTATGAGAAGACTAAAAAATTGCTTATAATTTTCTGTCAGATTTGGGGATTTTGGGGTGTTGAGTTTTAAAGATGGACAGAAACATAGTGGTAACATAGAAAACATCAGTTTTGACTGTGGATGCAAAGAATTGGCCGGCGCTGGGGCTGTCTTGTATATATTTATATTTTATTTTATGGATAAGAGATAGAAAGAGAGTAGAAGGAGAAGAGCTCAATTCCAACTTCAGCTTCTATTTTGTCCAACCCAAGCTTGAGTAAAGTTTCATGGTGTAGCTCTCAGATACCGGCTTAACTAGGTAGACGGCATCATTATTGTTAATTATATTGGATAAGTGATAACTGAATTTGCATGAACAATTAATGTAGTAAAAAGCAGAAGTTTTAGAAAATTAGAGTTCAGGAAAAGACAGTGCTAATCAGTAGGTCAAAGGAATCAAGAGATTGGAGTAAAATTTATTGTTCATGGTGAGTCCAGGTGCATCACTCACCCACCTTCTTTTCTTGTTTCTCCATCAAATCCTAGACTTCAAGCCAATCGTTACATTGAAGAGATCCATCTTCTTGATTATGAAATAGTCAGCTCTTCGCATCTGTAAACCGATCATTGTTGCCTAGTTTTGTCCATTATTGACAGGCTTCCTTCACCTTGTTTTTTTTAGCAAAACCATACAAAGAATATTGCTTGAAAACTGTCTACAAAAAAGTTAAATACAATAACCTCGATCTTATGAGCAAAATATGATTAAATTTTTTATTTGAGCAACATTAACATATGTTCTTCAGTAGTGTTTGATAAAATAATCATGATGAAAAGCATTTGTCAATTTTTTTTATTATAACTCCCTTTTTTTTATATTAATTCATTCATTATCCAACCGTATAGGTCATAGGTTAGCAAAGTTATAGTTCTAACTTGTTGTATAAGTATACAAAATTGTGTATATATTGCCCAGTTTAAAATCAATATTGAAAAACAAATAAAATAAGAATTTTCGGTATGAATTTAATTATTAAAGGACATTAGTTTTTCTTTTCTTTTCTGATGTTAGGACCAATTTTTACTTATTTGTAAGTCATGCTTCTAAAAATTATGCATTGAAATCAGAGAGGAATGATCTCTAAATAAAAATTATGTATTTTTCTATGGGTGTCATTCCTTTTATTTTTCGATAAGAAAGAGGTACCTTGGCTAAAAAACATGTTACATGTTTAAGTATAGGCCTATTTTTTTAAAACCCACTTACAAACTCCAAGCAAATATTTGGCAATTTCTTACTGTAACATATCAATTCT
>Ga0123341_1005644_pt1 | contig 11188 bp, 3 predicted proteins | sample Turbeapinknodule_FD_89959 | JGI IMG/M metagenome (GOLD analysis project Ga0123341, IMG submission 89959) | Root nodule microbial communities of legume samples collected from Mexico - Turtle bean Mexico pink nodule | ecosystem: Host-associated > Plants > Roots > Nodule | place: Mexico: Nepantla... | reverse complement strand
CTATCTAATTATAATGTTATATTTTAATTGATATAAGTTGGAGTATTTTTTTTACGGTTTGATAATTTAATAAAAAATATTTCTTTTACTTAGGATAAATCTCATAAAACCAATTTTAACTTGTTAAAAGTAACACAATATATCATAACATAACATTTACTCATCTTAAAAACTTATTTCATAAACTTTTAATACAAGCAGTCCCAAAGATTATGTGGATATAATATTTGTTTATTTTCTTTGTCATAGTTTTTTTTCTGAATGAATCACGTACTTCAATAGGCATTTAGTTTAATTTATTTTAAAAAATATTAAAAATGATTTTTTTTTCAAAACAAGTTAATAAAAATAAATAACTGTTTTTCTAACTTTAATAATGGCGAAAATAAATAATTTAGAAGTAGCATGCAAGAATAAAACTTAGAAAGAAGAAAGTGCGAAGATAAAGCAAAACCCTATGAAACTCAAATTTCAGACATAAACTGAGAGAGATAACATTGCATCGTTGCAGTGGCGCGCCCAATGGCTCTGGGAATCTCCAACATTCTGCACTGCCCCAAATTGAGTTTCTCTCATAACAATCTTCGTCCCAAAATTTCAACCTCTCTCAGGTCATCCATTTCTCTCTCGCTCTCTCTTTCTTTCTATCCATTTGCAAGAATCGAAGAACGAATTTAGTTTTCGTTCGAATTCATTTGTTTTTTCGGATACCACGCGTTTCTGATCTTATCTTATCTTCTTGGACCTCATTTCTAGGGTTAATAAAATGCAATTCGGTGTCGATTTTCAGGTTTCCCCAGACAGCAGCATGGAGTGATAGAAAGATTATCTGTGCTGCTGCATCTGCGGCAGGGAGCTCTAATTCCGATGGTGACTTTAATCCTTATGAGGTAAAGAGTAAAATCCACTCTGTAATTAGTTCACACTTTGTTGTTCGAATTGTATCTTAGTTTCTGTGATGTGATGTAGGTGCTAGGTGTAAGCCCTATTGAGAAATTTGACATGGTCAAGGCAGCATATGCAAAAAGAAAGAAGGAGGCTGAGATGAAGGGCGATGAAGCAACTGCTTCCAGAGTAGGTCCACTTTTTCTTTTCATTTTGTTTTTTGTGTAAAATGGTTTTCTTAACTATCGGCACATATAATATCATGGAACAGTCTGCATTGTCATTACTGACATGGCAACTAGTTTCCCAAGTTTGAAATGGGTGAGGTTGATTTCTTGCATTCGTATTTGGAAGTCAAGATTATGCATGAGCTATGCAATGTGTATAATATTGTTAAGTTTACTTATAATCCTTGTCCTCCAAAGTAAAACTCACATATGGGATACAAGAGTTCGATTATTCCTTTATTTTTTAGGTTCTTAGTGATGTGTATTGATATTTGATTTTTTTTCCCCAAAGTTGAATGCACTAATGTGTGGGATATTGTGCGCTGTGAATGTATAATTCAGCTGGAAAAGGCATATGACAAACTCATGATGGCTCAGTTGACTAATCGGAAAAAGGGCGTAACTTTTGGATCATTTAAGGTAATGTAGGGGAATCTTTCTTGCTGTGTACTTATTGTTTAAGTTCCATTTGAGGTTGAAGCTATTTTTGTTAATTTAGTTTTGGATGTGGTTGATGCTTTCAATATTCACTGGACTTCCTTTGAGGAAGTAGCCATCATTTTGTAGAACATCTATTTTTGACTGTTTTTCTCTGAGGAAATAGTGCCATATTAACTTGAACTCTTTATATTTTTCAGTATTTTCTTTGGGCTGTTCTGGGCGGGGGAGTTAGATATCACGAAGTAGCTGCTAGGATTATGATTTATCAATTCCTGTCTTAGAATAATTGACAATTCTATGCAGAGTGTAGCACAAATATGATTTTATGCTTAGCATGGTAGTGAATATTGAGAAAGTATAAACCAGTCATGATTTTGGCTTCAGCAATGCAATGCTTCTGTGTTTGTTTACAATGGGTAGTTAGTAGATACTGAAAAACACACAACTATCTCCCTAGTATGTACTTTTTATGAAAAAAAAAATCATTTAAATATGTACTGTGCCTTCTTCCTATATTTTTCCCAAGCATCTGACTCAAGATAAATGGTAGCTAGTCGCGATTTTGGCTACCATGCTAGCGACACACTCATTTGAGAATACTCTTTTTACACTTAGCTGAAATTGATTAGAAATGACCTGATTTTATGGGTCCCACTCCATATTTAATGATCTCCATTTATAATTTTGTAGTCTCCATTAAATTTTAATCAATAGTATAAAGTGCAAGAAATAATGTTGTGAGAGTGTATTGCTAACCCTGCCCTAGATTCCAATTTGTTGTGTGGTTTGCATCTCCAAATCTTAATCATTAATTAAACTAATGCAGGTTTCAAAGGAGATTAAGTATGCTGACAAGCAGCCAGTTCTACCTTGGGGGCCAAGGTTTGGTGTTGCTTCTTATGATTAGTGACAATGCAGTTTTGTTGCTGTATATTGTTATGGCTACCGTTAGTTTACTAAATTATCTTGCAATTTACTTTAATGGATGATTTAATATTTAACTTCTCTAGGTTGACATGTTTCCTGTCTAGTAATCAAAGTTGGGACGTCTATAGGTTGCTTTACCGTATGGCAGTTATCTCCCCATTATAAATACCACCCTCCCTCCCAATTTGTGTAAATCTAATCTATTTCAATAGCTCCTTTAGAAATATGAAAAGAATAAATGTCTCTCTAAAATAACCTGATTCAAACAATCACTTAACCAAACCATCAAATAAATAGTATTAATCAGGATATCCAAATACTCTTGTATTACAAGAAGATGATGTTTGGATTAGTTTTTTTTTAAATGGTTTATGAATACATCACTTTGGAAGGATAAACTCATTTTTCTTGCTTGCATAGATGGATTTCATTTATTTATCGTGTTTTACATTTATTCAAATTATTGTTCCCCCCTTATCACTATCACTCTATTGATAGCTACTATGTATCTTTTGATGTTATTTTGTATGTAATTTCAGGTTTACCAAATCAAATCAAAATGACACACGCATAAACTTGGCAATATCTGCTGTTTTTGTGAGTTGGATATAAAGGGTTATTTATTTTTTTTGGGAAAATATCAATACTCAAACCATATCAATCTCGTGCCTTAAAATGTAGTATTTAAGCTGAATTGTCTACCATCTTTCTGCAGACAGCATGGATCCTTGTCAAGCAAAGTGCTGAATATAAACCTTTGCAGTTTTTAGCCTTTGCCTTTGTTTATAGGCTTTTTGAGAAGTTAAAAACCTTTGAATCTCCTGTAACCCGCATATATAATGTGAGTTTCATCTTCTATGACAGCATATTTGTGAAATTAATTTTTTTCCTTTTTTGCACCATGTTGAATTATTAGTAAAATTGAATAGTTCATGTTATTGTTGGCTACAGGAAGAGGGTGAAGACACAGGAGAAGGATTGCGCATGGGGAAACGACTGCTCCGATCACTGGCTTTGGTTTTTGGATGTGTAGCTATTACATCTTTGGTATGATGATTCCTTAGATCTTTTGGTGTGATTCATGGATCAGTACTTTGATATCCCAAATTTTGGCTTCTGTTACAATTAATGTACATGTATGATTTTTTTTTCCTGTAACAAGAAAGAGAAAAGAAGGGAGAGGGATCAATTAATCTTTTTATCCTCTTTTCTTATTTTACTTTATGTGAAACCAGATTGTTGTTCATCATGGTATGATGCATCATTTATGTTATTTTTTAATCTTTGTTGAATCTCTGTTTTGGAAGAAAAAAACCACGGTAGCCAAACTACGGAATTTTGATTTTGTACTCTATCTGACTTCCACTAGTACCAAATTAGGCAAATGACGACCAAACTGATTTATACCACGTAGTTGTAGTTTTTTTATGAAAATTGAATATCCTATTTATTTGTCGCTCAATATTTATCCTTATTGAATGTGCCCTACCCTAAGTTTTCTTTTTTCTTATCATCTTTACACAATAGCGTGGGCATGTCTCATCTCATAATTATTTAATTTCCCAAATAAAAATTAATACTTTCTGGTTCTTCTCTTGCAGGCATATACTTTTATTTTGAACATAATCGAGTTTGCAGGTGGTTTTATTCCTGCTCTTTTGTACAACAATCAGGTAAATACTATAAATAAATGAGAGCAGTTTTTCCTGGCTTAAAGTATATTAAGATAGAACTGTCCACTATCCTCGTGAATGATATGATGTGTGCCCGGCAGTTTTTTTGCCTTTAAAACATTGGAACATTCTTTATGTGAGTTGTCTTCCTAAATACATTTTATTCCCTATTTGCCTAATGCAGTTAAGAGATGAATGATCACATGGTTATACGAGTATTAGCTTTTAATACATATGATGTAAATGGATGGGTTGCTATTGAAGTATGAAGTAGTTGTGAAGTAGGATAAGGATAGCTAGTTCAGTGGCCATGTTTCATAAATAGCATATGAATTTAGATTGGGTAATAAAATAAAATTTACGAAGCACAGGTGCAATGTTAGGAACTTTTCCCCTTGAACAGTTGAAGGTATCAAGTAATATTTCATGAATTCATTTTGGTCGATTCCAATTCAACTGTTAGTTTATCCTTTACAATATAAAATTTCCATGATGTTATATTTTTCATTATCTATATAATTATTAGTTAACATTCATTTTGGTCCTCTAAAGATATATGTGAGGTTAGATTGGTTCTCAAAAGATTGTTGCTTTGATGATAATTAGTGGCATTGGTTTTCATTCAAAAACCAAATTGATGGTAAAATGTGAAATTTTAAAACCAATTTGATCATGTTACTGATTTGATGTATTTATAAATGGAGGACCAGTGTTGTGTTGGTATCATCTTTGAAAGACCAATATTGTCATTTAAACTAAATTTACACGTATCATGCAACTTAGTCTACGAGTGATGGTGGACCAGTCTGGTTTCTTGTCTGTCTCATAACACAGAAACTGTTTCTTCAATGACACATTTTATGGCATGCATTGGTTTTTTATTTACTCCGGAAATAATATGCACACCTCTCTTGCGACTAGTTTTATTTGAAATTTTTTTGGTTGCTGAATGCCAACCCTAGTTAGTATCTATCCCATTGGTCTGCGTGTATTGCTGCTGAGTTGACAGCCCTTATGGTATCTGCAGGAGTTGATAATCACCACTTCATCGGCAGTCATGCTTTATATCATGGCATCTTATTATAGATAGTGGAGCGTATCTTGAAGACTAAGAAATCACGCATGGTCATCATCCTTTTCTTTCCATTTTTATCTTGCTTTTCTTCCTAACTATAGTGTTTAGCTCAAATTTTGTCAAAAGAGATGTACTTTTTCCTTGTTTTAATATAGTAGGGATTGTGTTAAACTTTCTTATGCTGCTTTTTTCTTTGGGCTGTCTTTTATATTCATTTTGACTATTCGCATCTCATAGTGGTATATATAGTCATGCACTCTCGCTCCTTTTTCTCGTTTATTTATTCTATTCTATTGCCAAATAAATAAAATACTCATTTCGGTCTTGGGCTACCATAATGTAATGCAAGATGCCTTATTTGACCGTCTCCATAAATGGGATACTTCTACAATTTCACACGACAAAAATGTAATCAGGTTGCGAATAAAAAAGAATTTGGTTAAGTTTCATACGATGAAGGATTCAATAGCTTTTTATTTTTTGTTTTTTTGCGCTATGAATTTGAAATATCAGTCTATACTTGTATATTAAATTGGTGGCTGATTACATTAGAAGATTGTGTCAATGTGGATATTGTGTGGAAAACTCATAAGGTGATTCAGTTGCAGTTGGTATTAACACTTTGAATACATTTGGGCTTTGTTAATGAAACCTTTTTCTTGGTTAAGTATACCCCTGTTTCAGTTTTTTTACAACAATACCCTCAAAAGAAACAGTTGCAGTAGCTGACAAGATAAAACAGATGCATTTTTGTTTTGTAATGTTCCGTTTGGTATTATGCCATTCAAGGAAGCTCAAAAACAGGTGATGAGAGAAAGAAAACTTGTGGTAACAAACACGATAGGTGGTCCCATGAGGGAGGTCAGTGTGCTTTTATTGATTCGTATGATAAATATAAATACAAGAGTGATTGTGAGAAAGAGTGGTTGTATTATTATTATTATTATTATTATAGCATCAAATTTTTTAAATACAGTAATTATATCAGATATAAAATATTGTCATATAAAATTTAGCGTATGGTGGAGTTTAAATTAGCACTGGAAAACTAAGAGTTATATCCAGACAAACCATTTATCATACAATAAGACTGAACAGTATAAGAGATGTCATACATATTATGATTGGGAGAGAGAGACAAAAACTAAATATTTGTGTATAACGTTTCAAATTTTATTAGTGGTTGTAATAGCAACGGAAAAACGACAAAATGGATGAAAACAAACCAATAATTGGTGGAGAAATCCATTTTGAAACTGCACTGCACTGTGCTATTAATGTAGTTTACTAAGAAAAAAAATGAAGAATACAAATGTTATTATTTTATTAAAAATTGATGAGAGTAGTCTATTAGAAATTATTTTTTGAAGACTTAGAGAGGTTGTAAAAACAAAAAACACTTAATTATGCATAGGTTGTTGTCTCTCCATTTTTATTACAAGAATCAAATGATTCCTTTTTTCTTCTTCGTAATATTTTAGTAATTAAACTCATTTATTCTCCATCCTCCTCAAATAATGAAGTATCGCATGCACTTCAGCACAAAGTTCTTGAAATAAGTGTGTATAGGTAAAGTTACCTTGATCACACTACTTAACTTGGGTTGCTTACAATCTTGTTGGAGTACCTAATCTAGGTAATTAATTCCGTTCAAATTTCTGTGAGTTTACTCTCTTCCTTTCTCTGCCACTTATTCTGTATCATGCAAAACAAAGCACTGACTCCATCTTTCTAACTGGAGTTCCACTTCCCTTGTTTCTCTCAAGTTCTTTGCAGCAATATATATAATTGAGAGTAATTAGCTGACCTATAACCACATGGCTTTTGTGATAATTCTTCATATATTTTGTTGAACATACCTGTTCGTTGAACCTAGTTCTCTGAAAAAGTATTTTATTTTTATGAAATTCTTGTCCATCTTAAATTCAATGAATAGCTTGAGCATGTAAATGCTCTATTTTCCCCTTTTATTCATTGAAACTCATGGAGACTATTTCAAGATAATTGTAGTGTACCACGGGGAACATACATGTGTGGTAATTATGGAATTTGAATCCAAGAATGGTTGCAGAAAAGGTCACTGTAAACACACATTTTGAATAAAACTGTTGATATGATTGTGCGTTTCAATTTTGTACCAAGAGCAAATGGTGAGAATGGCTCAAAACATTGATCTTTTTGCTTGTTTTGGTGGCAGAGAAAATGGGAGCTAAGATAGTGGATCTTCGGTCAGATACAGTTACAAAACCAACTGAAGCAATGCGAAGTGCTATGGCAAGTGCTGAGGTTGATGATGATGTTCTTGGCCGTGACCCCTCCTGTTTTCGCTTGGAGACAGAGATAGCAAAGTTGTTTGGAAAGGAAGCTGCACTTTTTGTTCCATCAGGCACTATGGCCAACCTTATATCTGTGCTTGTGCATTGTGACATAAGGGGAAGTGAAGTTATTCTTGGAGACGATTCCCACATACACATTTATGAGAATGGAGGCATTGCAACCCTTGGAGGGGTTCATCCAAGAACAGTTAAAACCAATGAAGATGGAACAATGGACATTGATTTAATCGAGGCTGCAATCAGAGATCCAAAGGGAGAGTTAGTATACCCAACCACAAGGCTTATTTGCTTGGAAAATACTCATGGAAAGTAAGCAATTATTATTCTGTCCAAATTTTTCTAGGTAGTACAATATTACAACAATAATAACCAAGTCTTTTGTGAAATCAGCTACATGAATCAAAGGATACTATTCAATTATGTTAAAAGCCAAGCATTAAAAATATCCTGTACGTAAGCAGTATCAATGATTGGTATGTTTACCTGAATGCAGCTGTGGTGGTAGATGTCTTTCAGTTGAATACACAGACAGAGTAGGAGAGGTTGCTAAAAAGCATGGATTGAAGCTTCACATTGATGGAGCCCGAATATTTAATGCATCAGTTGTAAGTAAATTTTCTGTTTTGTGATGATTTTGATTTTGTTCAAAAACTGAGTAAAATCACTGCAGAGATAAACTTGTGCCTGAAATGCACCTAGCTAGATGAATAAGTAGTTAGTTCTTAAAAATAAGTCGAAGTAAATATACAACTTGAGAATGGAATTAAAACCTTTCAATTTTTATCTAATGATGATGATTTGAGTGACTACATAAATGCAGTATTTCCTGATAAAAAGGAATCTGAGTTTTTTTTTTTCCAGTGAGTACTTTGATATTTTCAATTGTATGTTCTTACTGTTGTGTTTTTATTGCAAATCTTGCTTTCAGTTCTTTTGTGCCTCATCATCATATGCCTTTTTGTTTACCCTTTTTGTTATCATGCACCTTCAGGCACTAGGTGTCCCCGTGGATAGGCTTGTTCAAGCAGCTGATTCAGTTTCGGTGTGTTTTTCTTTTCTCATATTTCTTTTTGGGACATGGAAAGGCTATTCTGAAGTAACTATTTTTAAAGAGAGTAAATGAGATTGTATCTAGGCATAAGTAATAATTAAGGATTAAGATAACAGTATACTTTAGATCAAATTAAAGACATACACATCTTAATTTGTTTCATCACTTCAGAAACAATTTCATTTTAGAGGAACATTCATCAAGATATAGGAAGTTCTAAATCTAGAAATGGAACTTCATTACCAAGTCCTAATCAAACTTTGTTGTGAATCATAATATTCTTGAATATATGAATTTTAGGTGTGTCTTTCAAAAGGCCTGGGTGCTCCAGTTGGATCTGTTCTTGTTGGTTCCAATAGCTTTATCAGCAAGGTAATAATATTTTGGGGAATATAACAGTATCTATATTCCATCTCTTTTCTGAAAGAACTTGATACCAGCATAGTATATATATACAATTTTAGGCTAGACGGCTCAGAAAAACCTTAGGTGGTGGAATGAGGCAGGTTGGCATCCTTTGTGCAGCTGCACTTGTTGCTTTACAGGAAAATGTTGAAAAGCTAGAAAGTGATCACAAGAAAGCTAAACTTTTGGCTGGTAAATGCTATTCAACTTTAACTGTCCTTATCTTTTGTCCCCTAAATTGCACTTGCTTAATTTTTTCAAAAACATTTCCTTTGTCTTAGATGGATTGAATGAAATTAAAGGACTGAGCGTGGACACCTCTTCTGTGGAAACCAATATGGTGAGTATTTAGCAGAGACCATTAGTAAGAGTACAATTGCATTGCTGTTACTCAAACAAATTAGATGCTAATGATGTGATTAGGGAGTCAAATTCTTAGCTTGAACAAGTGTTATAATTAATGTTTGATTGATACCATGATGCAGATGTTTGTTGAAGTTGAAGAGGGCTTAGGAACTACTGCATCGAAGCTATGCAAGGACTTGGAAGACTATGGTATCCTTCTCATGGCAATTGGCTCATCAAGGTGTTATTTGCACTTACTATTTTCTTAATCTGCAATTAATTAATTAACTAAACTTTTAATTGTTCTAGCCCATGCTTATATAGTGACCTAAACTAGAAACCACCCAGTGTTGAATAACATTTGTGGATTCTAAAAATCACTTTTGTATTTCAATATTATGAAAGCTAAGGAAATCTTATGTACTTCTGATGAACACAACAGCAATAGTAAAAAGGAAGAAGAAAGAAAGAATTTTCTGTAAAACATTTGGTGGAGAAAAAGTGATGCCTTCTAAATCATTGGTTTATTAATTAATATAAGAATTGCACTTTATGCTAATTATGTGCAGTATTTACTTTTGCAGATTGAGAATTGTGTTCCACCACCAAATATCTGCAAGTGACGTGCAGTACGCCTTGTCGTGCTTTCAGGTGATGACTAGGAATCCATTATTATTAACCCTACACTTTTCACTGCATCTTCAATACTACTTGAGAAAATTCAAAAATATCTGTTACTCAAAATGACAACTTTTGAAATTTCAAAATGTGCATTAGAATTTTCAATAACATCTTCCCAAATGTGTTTCATTTGTTCATTGTATTAGCATGCATTTTGCATTGCACTTTGGAAGATGAAACTGAAAACTCTTTTGTTGAATACTGTAGCAAGCTGTGAATGGAGTACGAAATGAAAATGCAACTAGTGGATCAGACTGAAATTTTCAACTTGCTGCTGCATGAATAACTATTACCAAATTGCATTAACCTTTGTGAAAACCTTTTACATTGACCTTGTATGTTCATGATGTAAACGTCGTATCAAAATTTTCTGAGCATGATGAACCTGCAAGCATGCAGAGAAATAGCAGCAGAAAAAAAAAGATTGCAATGATATTTATATACTTACTCAAATATTTTTTATTTTGTCCATCAAATCAGATAAAAGGGTATTTTTACTCTTGCCTTATTTTCTTTCATTAAATTTTCTTTTAATTTGTCTGGGCATCTACATTTTGTAAATATTTTGTTGCTGTAATCAACAATAAGTTTCTGCACAGTCCATAAAATTATTATTTTTACATCCTCCATAACTCTTATATAAAGAGATTGTTTGTTTTACAGGATCTTATTACGTTTTCAGGAATCATGAATGTTATTTATTAGTATATTTAATATATTTCATCATTTTAGGAATATTTTAAAGTTTTAAAATGATTGAAATAAAAATGAAAGTTATAAACATGGTTAACATGAGTGATACGTTAACTACAACTAAAATCTATTCTGTGCTCACCTCTTTCTACCTCTTTAGTACTTTTTTTTTATCCCATTTCATTCATACCTTATTTTTGTCACATCACTTTTATTTTTCTCTTTGTGTCTCATAACGAGTGTATTTACACGTATCAAAAGTATATCAATCATTGTTCTAAAGAGAACATGGTATTATCATTCTTAAAAGATCCCCTGCTTCCAACTTCCAACTCTTGTGTCCTTTTCATATTTAAACAAGAAAATGAAAAAAAAAAAAAAACTCTTATGTCATTTCAAAAAAACATTGACGTTACATCTTACAAGACTTGTGGGCTCCTGTGCTTTCG
>Ga0123341_1005642_pt1 | contig 11189 bp, 8 predicted proteins | sample Turbeapinknodule_FD_89959 | JGI IMG/M metagenome (GOLD analysis project Ga0123341, IMG submission 89959) | Root nodule microbial communities of legume samples collected from Mexico - Turtle bean Mexico pink nodule | ecosystem: Host-associated > Plants > Roots > Nodule | place: Mexico: Nepantla... | reverse complement strand
CTTTGAGATTGGGAGTAATCTGCTCAAACTCTTATGTATTGAGGTGATATCTTATATATTAATATTCAGTTCTTGATTGATTATTGGTATTGTTGTTTTACTTTTAACTTTCCGTGACAAATTAAGAATCCTAAATCTGACCGGAAGGTATTTTTAGGGTTTGGACCTAAACAACAATACTTAACATATTTGAGTGCTAGGAATAGACTTGAAATGTTAAGTGTTATTAACGTCTGAGCTTCGTTCTAAGTTGTTCTTATAATTATGCGAGGGATCGATAGTTAGGGAACATTCTTAAGGATTTTATGGGTGCCTCCTAGCGATCTCCAGAGTCCCGATTATAGAACGACAGGTTGAGTCACGACTCCTCCACTGTTTTCTAAGGATGAGTTGTAGTCGAATGGTCGATCAACTGGACCAAGGGTTTGTCACGGTGTTGACTACCGAGTGATACATCGGGTTGTTGTTGTTGTTTGGACAGGGTGCCCTCGGTCAGCTGTCTCTTCATATCCTCGTTCTCCTTTCGAAAAGATCGAATCTCCTCCTCATTCTCGTGTTTCGTTTCCGCCATCTCCCTTTGAAGGACATGAGCAAAGCCATCTACTCAGCCTCAGACATCGTTTGCCATATTTCTAGTAGACAATATCTTCTTCCTTCTTTCTTCGATTTCTCTCGACCCCATTGTGCCAATTGTTCTCTTTCTAAAGGGGCTGAGAGAATTCCTACTAGCTGAACAAGTCACTTCTTCACTTCGAACGATATACATTCCTTCTTGTGCTCCTTAGACTCGATTGGTTACTCTTCCTTCCTCAACTCTAGTTCCTCACCTTCAATCAAGTTCTTCTTCCTTCGTTTGCTCTCGGTCGGGAGGACAATTGCAAAAGATGTTTTGACGCTCAAGTAAGTGTTCGGTATTTGGTGCAATAAATGTGTAATAAGGACACACCTTTTTTCTTGGAAGTTGTGCTTATTTATATGTTTGTAATGTGTCTGGTTACTGTTAGACCAATATTAATCTATGGATCATGATTAAGAATATATTACTTAGTTCTCTGTACAGTTTAATCTTATTAATCATCTCTTGATTTTAATGTATTTCAAACACGTCGGTCAATGAAAACCAAGTAGTAATATTTTGCACAATTTTTTCTTCCTTATTTTTTCATTAATTTTATTTCTTTCCATTTTATCTTATATTTTTTTTTTCTCGAGAACACGGAAAGTCTTTATGAGTTACAATAAATGTGACATTTAATGGAGGTTATTACAACGTCTCTTTTTCACATCTAAACTGAAAATGTCTACTAATGAAAGGCTTTAAATAAGCATGTGCAATTGTACTAAACCAATGGTAATTTCTTGGGACAATTTCTCGAAAATTTAACCAAAAATCACAAGTAATCCTAACCCAACCACTGCTTTTGTTGCAACTTTAATTTAAAGAGAGAGATAAAAAAAAGTGATTGATATTTTCACTTAATATTAGCTATTTTATTTTAAAATACAATATTTGATTTATAAAATACAAAATATAATATATTCATTGAGATAGGAATGCCAAAGAGAGAGAAAGCGTACACTTTAATTGACAAATTAGTTATCAACAAAATCCTTCACGTGAGGCCCCACTTTGACTAATTAATGCTGTAGACAGCAAAAAATTGTTTATTTAAAAATACTGTATATGTGAACGAAAATTTTAGGTTCTTTATTTAAAACATTCCTTATAACTTCATTCAATTTAAAAAATATATATTTTTCATAATTTAAACTTGGAAAAATAATAATTTTAATCTTCTAAACTTAATTTATTCTTCTAACTTTTTGTGATCCATTTTAATCTTCCAAATTTAATTTGGGTTTTACCTTTTTTAGTCTATTTAGTTTGTCTTCAAGTTTTTTATTGACTAAGTTCTGCTTACGTTTTCACCGTTTTCGTCCTTTTACTGATTCAGGAAAAGATTCCAAGTTTAACAACTTTCAAATGTGTTTAAGAGAGATAACAAAGTAGCCAAATAAAGACAATTTGAAGATAGTTATAGATATTTTAATAGCCAAAGTTTTGAAATGAAAAGTAGAAAGAAATCATAATCAATAGCTTATCAATTTTAAGAAAAATTGGGAGAGTGAGGGTACAAAATTAACACCATATATTTTTTAAAATTAATAACTAATTAATAGAATAAACGTTGGAGAATAAAATTAAAATAAAATAATAATAATAATATAAAAATAAAATTGCAAAGACCGAGTCATTCTTTGTAGTGGGAGGCAGAAAAGGAATAAAAGGAATAGCAATTTCCTATAAGGTTCCAAAAATATCTTTGGTTAGACTTTATCGTCGGAAATACCCTGCAGCGTGACCTACTGTAACTACCGTGTGACCTATGATATGAGCCACAGAAACATTGATACAAAAATAAAAATCAGAGATTAGAAGAAAGTTTGTTAGAGTCACCCAATAGGAGGAGGGGTACATAATTATAAGCAATTTGTTTGGTCTGTGACTTGGACAACCCTGGACCAAACCTTTGTTTTTGTTTGTGTGGTGTTCCTTCACCAACAGCTCAGTCTTCTTTACTCCTTCGGCATCTCTTGTAATGGCAAAACATTTTTGAATCATCAATGTAAATATTATTCTTCTCATGCTTTTTTTTTTCTAACCGTTACTTAATCTGCTAAACTTTCTCTCTCCTCTTCTATTTTCTCTTCTATTGTTATTATATAAACTTGGGTGCATAACTAGTTTCTCATAAAAAAAAAATAATAAAGGTACAGAGAGGAAGATAGAGAATAAGGATCCCTGAGTGTATATGGGGTTGTCTCTCTGAACAACTCCATCATAACATCACGGAGAGGGATTCTTTGAATTGGGAATTTTAATTGTAAGATCATATATTTGTATAGATCTGAACATCTCGTTTTTTTTGGTGTTGTTCTGACAGCAGAACAATGGAGGGTGAGAACAAGAAGTACATCACATCTGAGGAGTTGAAGAAGCATGACAAGCCAGGGGATTTGTGGATTTCCATTCAGGGAAAGGTGTACAATGTTTCAGATTGGGCCAAGGACCACCCTGGTGGTGAGGTTCCCTTGTTGAACCTTGCAGGCCAAGATGTGACCGATGCATTCATAGCCTACCATCCCGGCTCTGCGTGGAAGCATCTTGATCCCTTCTTCACCGGGTACCATCTCAGGGATTTCAAGGTCTCCGAGGTGTCCAAGGATTACAGGAAGCTTGTGTCGGAGTTTGTGAAAATGGGTCTTTTTGAAAAGAAAGAGCATGTCACTTTGTTCACACTGGCCTCTGTTAGTGTCATGTTTGCGGTTGTTGTTTATGGCGTTGTAGGGTGTACCAGTGTGTGGGCTCATTTCGGTTCTGCCCTCTTGTTGGGGTTGCTTTGGATGCAAAGCACCTATGTGGGTCATGATTCTGGGCACTACGAGGTCATGTCTGGTCCTGGTTACAACAAATTAGCACAAATCCTTTGTGGTAATTGCATGACTGGGATAAGCATTGCATGGTGGAAGTGGACTCACAATGCTCACCACATTTCCTGCAATAGTCTTGACCACGATCCCGATCTGCAACACATTCCAGTTTTCGCTGTGTCTACTCGTTTCTTCGATTCAATCAGGTCTAGTTTCTATGGGAGGAAGTTGGAGTTTGATTGGTTGTCCCGGTTTCTCATCAGTTACCAGCACTTGACATTTTACCCAGTTTTGTGCTTTGCTAGGGTCAATTTGTATCTCCAGACTTTGTTGTTGTTGTTTTCCAGGCGCAAAGTTCCAGATAGAGCCATGAACATTATGGGGATCCTTGTGTTTTGGACTTGGTTCCCTCTCCTAATTTCTTGCCTCCCAAATTGGGGAGAAAGGTTCATGTTTGTGCTTGCCAGTTTTGCTGCTTGCTCCATCCAGCACCTTCAATTTTGTTTGAACCATTTTGCTGCTGATGTGTATGAAGGGCCACCAAATGGAAATGACTGGTTCCAAAAGCAAGCAAGTGGGACATTGGACATTTCTTGCTCATCTTGGATGGACTGGTTCTTTGGGGGCTTGCAATTCCAACTTGAGCACCATTTGTTCCCAAGGCTTCCAAGGGCACAGTTGAGGAAAGTTTCCCCATTGGTCATAGACCTTTGCAAGAAGCACAATTTGCCTTACAGGAGTTTGACATTCATTGAGGCCAATCTACGCACTCTCAAGACACTCAGGACTGCTGCCCTTCAGGCCAGGACTCACTCTTCCCCCCAGAATTTGCTCTGGGAAGCTTTCAACACCCATGGTTGATTTCAGCATCTGGATCACTGATCACTTAGAGTGAAGATCATCAAGTTTCTCTATTTCCCACCCTTCTATAACACTATTATCAACATGTTGTTCTCATTCTATTAGTTCCCACATTTCTTATCTGGGCACTGATAATTTAATGCCTCCTTTCTTGGGTATGGAATAAAATGGTGACAGTTTTTTTTGCAAAATTCAGATCACATTTACTTGATAATAAACCAGTTTATTCAGGTGGGTTAAGCACAGAATGCATTCATTGTCCTTCTTGGAGGAGGGGCACATCTAAGATGATCTTTACCAGAGGTGCAAATGGTTAAATATTTATGTTTTTATAATCTTTCAATCTTTTGTTTTGGTGTTCTCTAAATGCTTGAAAACCAAACCCATGTAGATTAATATTTTCATTCTGGTGTGCAACTTCGTGTTATGCCACTCCGAAGTTTGGTCACCGTTACTTCCTCGCTAAGATTTCTTACACAATTATTCAAAAGTGATCACACCGTTCTCAGTTTTTCATGCTACTTTTCACTTTTCCTTTCACGCGTTTTGATTTCCTATATAAATTATGTTATGTAAATTGCATTATGGCAGACAACATTTCTCCTTGCTTGTTATGATTCAAAAATTCTTAGCTGGTAGCTGCATAAAACTTGCCAATAAATAATGAATAATAATATGTATTGACTCTTCATACTATTAAGGATCTCTCTTGAATATTAACCCTTCATTTTACAAAACATTTTTGTTAAATTGAGTAAGGAGGATAAGGAGGAGGAAAATGTCTTCTCTATAAGAAAGATAGATCTAGTTATTTATTTATTATTTTTTTCTGAGTAGTCCGTACAGCTGTTTAATTTAGTATGTAGGTTGTCTTTATTAAATAAATACAAGATGTTGAAGAGAGAGAAAATATCTGTATAAACAACTTGTTTTAAAAATTAGTTAAGTGTTTAGATTTAAATGGTTTTTATACAAAATTTATTTATTTATATATATATATATATATATATATATCTCAACTTTTTAATTAAAGATTTTTTTTAATTATTTTGATTAAACTAATATTATGACATAAAGGGAATAATTTTGGTTACTAAAACTATGTAGATGTTGATAATTTTGTTTTCCAAATGATGCATTAAACTTCATAATTGCAACAAAATTACTAAGTTGGAGCACAACCATAGAAATAAAAAACAACAGAAAATTAAATTTCATAATTGCAACAAAATGACTAAGTTGGAGCACAACCATAGAAATAAAAGACAACAGAAAATATAAAGTACAATAACAAACATAAATGAAGTTGTTGGAAACTATTATAAATTATCACTAAGTTTTTGGATCATGTCTTCAACGACATTAATTCTACTATGTACATGGTTGAGAAAGGTTGTATATGGTTGAGAAAGGTTGTATGAAAGGGTATTCAAACCTAATACTAGTCCTCGCATACCTTATTGCATTCTCTATATGCTTTTTCATATTTAGTTTAATATGTTATCATGCTCTGAGAGCTGATCTTCATACCCTTCGACCTCAAAGTCTTTATCTATGTTTTATAAGTTTTCTTATTGTGAATATTGTTATGGACCATGGTTACTAGTGTCATGTTGCCATACATTATTTTTGTTTACCGTATTCAATGTTTTCAAAGATTTCTCATTTGTGACCAAACTAATTTTGAGTTATCCTCCAACTTCAAATGGATATGGTACCCTCCAACATTCAAGAGTTATCCGAAGATCGTAAAGGCATGCATTTGACTTGAATTTCTGCATATGGTGAATGATATGGTATGACCAATTAATGACAATGTTATGTTTCATGGTTCACACCATGAAGACATCATCCTATAGTAATTGTGCATAGTTATTGTCGCGTGGACTGAGAATATGGACATATATGTTATGTAATAATATATCTTCAATGATTAAACATCCTACATTCTTGGAGGGACAACCATGAAGTTGTGGTCGTAACATTTCATCCAAAGCATGATCGTTGTCGTAGTTTAGGTCATCATGGATGGCAGATAGGTCAAATTTGCGACCCTCATTTTTCAAGTTTACAACATTAATCCAATCATCTGGAGCGATTCAGATCTTCTTCTTCAATACCTCAGTCACTAAATCGCCAGTGTCTAGGAGTTTCAAATTTGTGTAAAAGACATTTACGGAATCATCGTAGTATTGACCTTTCCATGACATGAATATCTCCAGTGACTAAAAAGAAAACACCTGATGAAATAAAACCATCCATATTAAAGAACGAAAAATCCATGACATTTAGCTGTACAAGAGCTTTAGTTTCATAATCGACGTAATATTTTTACATTTGTCTTTCATTTGGAAAATATCGTTGATCTAATATAAAAGGGAAAAAAAGGTAGGTTTTGTGGAGGAAGGGTTGGATTATCAATTTGTACGAATTCCTTACCCTTCCTTTGGGAGGGATCCCTTTGTCTCTTTAGTATCTGACCCCACGATATGGGGTAATAATTTAACCTGTTAGCATGAAACATGCATCACCCAAGTAGTACTTCCATACATTAAATAAACAAATAAAATTCTCACTGACAAAAAATATTTCTAATACATTTAAATAGCAAACTGCTTCATGGAGCAAACCTTTAGGTATAATCAAAGGATCCTCCTTCATAAGAGCATCTTTTAATATCTTGGAATAATAAGTTGTTCCTTCCTAGCCTACTAGCTCATAAGTAAATTTCATGTCGAAATCACATGCTGCAAAGATGTTTTAGGTTGAATAATCATTCCTCCCCCAAAACTGAGATGCATCTAATCATGGGACCTTAACTCAAACATGAGTTCCAACAATTACTCCTAAAAAAACTTTGAAAAATGGGTAAAATATCTCGTTGTTTAGGATATAAGGTTGAAATTCACTTCTTGAAGGTTGAACAAAAAATTCTTCTTCTAATTCAATTATTGCATTCAGAACGTTGTGAAAATGACAACTAATAGTCTCTCCAGATCAATGAAAAAAATGATATCTAGATTCCAATAAATCAAGTCTTTTACAACACACAAAGATTATAAGGAAACCACTCTTGAACTCTACAAAAGTATTATACCCAACAAGTAACTCGTAGTTACCCTACTATAATTGAAAATCATATTCAATCATAGTCTAACACTATAGAAAACAAAATGAAAGACAAGGAACAATCACACTCGAATCACTGTAGAAACAACAAGGTTCAAAAGATTTAGGATATCTCCCTTAGTCAAGGATATATAATCCAAAGAACTCAAAAGAATTGCTCCAAGAAAATAGTTTCTCACTGAAAAAGATAAACTCCCTAAAAAAGTTGAAGTATTTTTCTTTTGATCATAAAAAAGTATAGTTATATACAATTTGTTTTGTCAGTTTTAATGGATTAAAAGTTTATTTTAATTTGTTGATTTGACTTAATGTGAAAATAGTGAATTAATTCGTGTTTTCAAATTGTTAAAACTTAATAGACAATCAACCTTTTGAAAACACATGAATTTTCAATCTATTAAAAAACTAGTTTTAACATTAAAAATATCTTAGTAGAACCACTTCAGATATAATCAGATTTTAAAAAAAAAAAAAAAAGATTTCTTTAATACTTTAATGGATAATAAAATTGCTAAGAGGAGAAACAAACTCATACAAAACAGAGAATCATACAAAACAGAGAATCTCACACACACGGTATAAACTGAACCTTTATCCTTCAAATCTTCATTCAAAGATAGGATTCATCAAATACTTCAACTCTAACTACTTCTACAAACTTTTCCTATTTGATGAAGATGATCGAATTGAGTGTGTGGATGGTTTTTTTTATCAATGGCATAATCAATTATATGATGAGGATGCATAATCGATTATGCCCCAAACAGAACACCCCTCTCCCGTGTTGAAGCCCCACGAAACATGAAATCCAACCCTTATTTGACAAATCAAATAATTCAAATCAGTAAACAACACAAACTTCCAAAAAAAACACGAATCCTCATTAGGAAACAACACAATTGACTAACCTAAAAATCTCGTTTTTTCCTTCAACATAAGAGCAGGTAGTTCACTTTTACCAACTTCTCTCTGAACCTTCTCCACTTACACTCTTCTTCAATACTTAACCTTCTAAACCTCAAATACACCATTGTTATTCTCAACCCATACAGTATAAAGGAAATGGAGCTAAGATCACTCACATCCTACTTTAATTCAACCATCATGTCTTCTGATATGACCCAACTTTACAAGAAGATGACCAAGGGTACAAAAGACTATTTGAGGCTAGGTCAATCATCTTAGGCTGAGACACAAGGCACCACAATCCCTCAAAAGATCCTTATGAGAAGAACACCCGAACATGGACCAAAATATCAATTGTTCTTCTTTTTAGTATTTTTAAGACAAGATTAAATTGTAATCAATTGGGCTCACATTGGCCCAATTAGAAGAAATAAGCTAGCTTAAGGCTTCTAGAAAACCTAGTTTATAGAAGATGACCTCCATGTGTCGCCCATGAGCCTCACACTTAACCTAACTTCTAGAAACCTCTCCATGTGTGCAGCATCCCTAGGCTAGACCTAGTTTCTAGAAGGTACTCTTCGTTACCGCTCCCCTCCATGATCTTGCTCACCAAGGCACTCATATCTATAAATAGGGAGTTTTACCTCATATAATAGACATTAAATTTTGAGTAAAGAAACTCTCTCATAGTGAATTTCTGAGTGTTCTCCTTTTTCTCTGAGTCTTATCTTGAGTAGAGATTGCTTCAAGTGGTGACTCATCCCTCACTAATCTTGGAGCTCCCTCCCCCAAGTGGCGTGATGCACTACCATTCTCTCCATTCCATAAGATTCTTCATCCCTTCCCTTTTTCCTTTCATTATTCCGCCCACTTTCTTTCATTATTGTTCATTTATCTTCTTTTCAATTTGGTCTTCTCTTTCCATTTGTATTGCTTTAATTTTGTATTCATCATCCTCATCATAGTAATTGTGTTTTTTCTCTTTGCCCTTTTGAAGAGAACCTTCACACTTACTTAACCACTTGGTTAAGTTCGTGTCCGGTGGAAATCTTTACTGAGTCTCACCATATATTGTTAAATAAAAAATCATAATCCAAGTAAAAAATCTCTAAACATGTGCAATTCTAAAATCAACTCACATCATCTTCCCTCTCCACTAACGCCTTTATTTGAATATTAGAGAGTCCTCCCCTTCCTACAATGGTTGGACATCACTGGTCATGCATGTGATCTTATTTTTCTTCTGAAACACGAGTAAGGAATATTCTCCCTTTTCCTATTTAGGTAACACGTACACAAGCTTCATTTTCATTTCTATGACTATTAACTAGTCAGAGACCCATGCAACACCATTACAAGTTTGTATTTTAATTATTATAAATATGGAATGAACATTTTTTTTTTCAAATTTCAAAAAGGTCCATAACACATGACATTTGTTATAACCTAAATACCCCCTACATATTCACTAATTATTCATCCCTTGGTCCATCCAGTACACACGTGAACTATATACACTCCCTATGCATCACTTTTTTCCATGGAGTATTGTTAATGTCCACTGTTTTTAATTCACTATTTTGTAATACAGGTTAGGTTAAAGTTTCAATGTATTGCATGGCTTGTATATACGAGCATACATCAGAATTGAAAATACAAAGTTGCATTGGTTGGTAAATGATTATGACATAAAAGAAAGGCAAGGAAAGGAATTAAATTTGTAATATCTTCTCCCATAATAATAAAAACGAGTTATTTCGGAGATTAGGCTAAACAGGTCGAACTCCATTAAAAAAAATAAAAAATTAAGTAAATAATAGATTTGTTCCAAACTTATAATACCTTCTCATACTAAAAAATATAAGTATTTTTATATTTACTTTCTTTAATGTTTCTTATACATAAACGAAATATTCTTCCTACATAAATTGAATTTTTTTTACATTTACTTTCTTTAATATTTCTTGTACATAATCGCTTTCTTTTCATCTCTCCACTTTTCATCTTATAATTGTTTTTTTTCTTTTTCTTAATTTTTCATATATGTTTTTCACGTTTTATTCCTTCCAATGAATGTAAAAAAGATATCACTCTTTTACTTCTAAAGTATAAAAACAAAATTAAATTTCAATGTGCAAACGTCCAAAATGTAAATCCCGAGTTTGATAGAAAAAGAGAAACTATTTCTTTTATATATAGGTTTAGGTTTGAATTTTTCTCCCATAGAAAGTTCCCCACCCGGACTCACTTTATTATTATTTTTTAAAGTTGATTCATTCCATCAATAAAAAAACAATGATTTAATGTTATCTTATTTCAAACTATTTTTTTCATTTTTCAAACTCTAAAAGAATAAACAAGTAAAAACTATATTAGTAAACACATTAAAAGATAATCATAATTTGATGAAGGTTTAAATAACAGTTGCATTATATTTTTTACATTAACTCATTGCTATATGATCAAATTTAAATATAATTAATAATTTAGTATATGTAAATTATAGTGAATGTGATCATTAATATTGAAATTTTAAATTCTTTATCTTGTAAACCTTGTTCATACTTACACTTCATGAAAGTCAAAATTTAAGGATTTAGAAGAACATTCAACCCATTATGAAGTAGATCTAGAAGAATATTTATTTAACCCATCCAACCATTAAACTATTACTTAGTCGGTCGTTGATCTTTATGCAAGGTGACATTTGTAATCAACCCCGAAAATAATTTGATAATAAAAGCATTTCACGTTTGATAAATGAGAATAAAAACAATTTATGCGTTGTAATTTTTTAAATGGCAAGGATAAAAGTTTCTTACAATAATTGATTATAAACTATTATTCAAGCTTTCTATGAT
>Ga0123341_1005640_pt1 | contig 11190 bp, 7 predicted proteins | sample Turbeapinknodule_FD_89959 | JGI IMG/M metagenome (GOLD analysis project Ga0123341, IMG submission 89959) | Root nodule microbial communities of legume samples collected from Mexico - Turtle bean Mexico pink nodule | ecosystem: Host-associated > Plants > Roots > Nodule | place: Mexico: Nepantla... | reverse complement strand
TCCATACACATCATGCACCTTCAAGATCACCATAGCTCCTAGGAGGATCTTGCACATTTACATCCATAGCTTCCGCACCATTTTTCACATGATTCCGAGAAGAGCTCCATGAATTTGCCATCAAGAAGACTACCATCATCCAAACTTCGACTTATTAATCCTCCAGGCACCATCACTCAGAACGTACTCTCATTTTGGAAGAAGAACTAAAGGGATATCCATTTACCGATCAAATTATGGAAGAAAAACTTCCTCCTAATTGGAAAAGACTTAACATTGATTAGTATGACAAAACCACATCTGAACGAGCACGTGGATGTGTATAAAACTCAAATGAGTCTCTATACATCTGTAAACTCGGTGTTGTGTCGAGTATTATCCACCTCACTAAAAGGAGGGGCACTTAGTTAGTTTACCAAGCGTTCCCTTGACTCGGTGGATTGCTTTAGAATACTTTTTTCCAAATTCGACACTCAATTTGCAACCAGCCGACTGCATCATCTGACATCCATAACAATTATCAATGTATGACAAGAAAAAGGTGTTCACTCTGAGCCTTCATGGAGAGGTTCAGTAAGCTATTTTTGAATATTCAAAATCTAAGTTCAGAGGTGGCCATGCATTACTTGGTGACAACACTATGGTTAGGACATAGTTTATGCAAGAAACCAACAACTAAGTTAAACGAATTGAGGAAATGAGTGAAAGAATTCATGCACCTCGAAGAATTGAGTGATTATCGCAGCGAGGTCCGAAAAGATAACAGTGGAGAGAACGGAAAAGACAAAGGACGAGACAACTAACACGCATACATAAGAGGTGACAAATATAGGAAAAATTGAGGACCTTAGTTCCATAGTTTCTACCCCTTTGAATGTTGATAGGGGAATGCCGGTAGCACCACAAATTTGGGCATACGATCGAGGAATGCCAAGCATTAAAGGACAAAAATAGAAGAACTCATTTAGGTTGGACATTTGCGTAAGTTCGTTCAAACTAATAACAGAAGTTCCAATAGATCTCTTCAGAGAGAAAAATATTCCAGAAGGGACAAGCAAAGGGAATATTACCCTCGGCGTCATCATGATGATGGCTAATGACCAGAAAAGCAACTGTGAACGAGTGAAACCATGAGAAGGGTTGAGCCTTCATGTAGAAGCGAAAGAAAATTGATCAACAAAATCGCTAGTGGATTCGGATGCGGAGGATGTTGGAGCTCTGCCTGGAAGAAGCATCTTCAAGTTGTTCTATTAGTAAATTGAACCTCGGCCATAACTCAACAAGGATATCTCTAATACTTTTCACAGATGACGATTTCAAAGCAATGACCCAGCACAAGATGACCCAATGGTCATCACAGTGGATGTGGATAACTTTGCCATCATGAAGACTTTGGTTGATCAAGGGAGTTCGGTGGAAATTCTTTATTGGGAAACTTTCAAGAAGATAAGGATTTCAGAAACTGAAATTCAACTGTATAACAGTCAAATTGTCGAATTTTCTGAGGAACACGTAGACACTTGGTGGTATATTGATTTGTATACCACGTTCGGTGAAGACAAGCATCTTCGCCAAACTATCAAGATAAGATATTTGATAGTTGTCTCCAACACTTCATACAACATACTACTAAGGTAATCATCTCTCAACCTACTTTGAGCAATATGTCAACTCCACACCTCGCCATAAAATTTTCGTCCACAACTGGTGACATACTTTTAGTTCATGTAAAACAAAATGTGGCACGGGAATGTTATGTGGCCAGCGTAAAGGTTGAACGTACCAACAAAGTCTACCAACGAGAGTCATCCAGGGAGCGTTCCCAAGATCATAGAAGGGAACACTCCCAAATATCATGAGAACCAAGTAGAGAGTGGTCCCTGTTGATCAAGAGTGATCATGTGCTTTGAAGAATCCAAATCCAAGGTGTTTGATGAAAGGTTGGTGTTGCTACTGTGTTTGGGTGGGATCTGGGTAGAATAAAGTGTGATCCATTCCCTTGTTGAATCTAAAACTAATGTAAATTAAAACCTTTTTGAAATCAAGTATTTTTCCAACTAACTGAAAAACAACCTGTTGTTCTGTTGAATCAACCGGTTGTTTTACTCTTTGGAGTTTTTGAAAAAGGTTGAAAGGTGTTTGATTTGGTTGACTTAACTGTCAAACCACAATCTGTTGTTTCGTGGTTTCAACCGATTGTTTCTTTGAAAATCCTAACATAATTCAGTTTTGAATGGTGAATCTGTTTTAAATGTTTTCTAACTGAATACGCTCCTTCATTAAATGCTTTGACCAATCTTTGAAAATAATAACTGGTTTGTTTATGTTTTCAAACAAGTAAGAAACATATTTGAGAAATTTAGTTTTTGACAGATTTGATTCTAAGATTTTAAGATTCACATCAAGCTTTGGATTTTCAAGAGAGAGTGGAATATGATTGCAGTTGTATTCAATTCAGATTGTACTGTGATCAGGTGTAACCTTTCTAAACCTACTGTATTTCTGGTGTTGTGTTGCCAAGGAGTATTGTGTGTTCTTGAGGTGTTCAAGATCAATACTCTTGGTGTGGTTTGCCAAATGTAGTGTGTTTCTTGAAGGGTTCCAGGTCACTACTTTGGTGGTTTGTGTTTTGTTATCTCGTTTGATTGCTTAGTGGATTACCCAGTGTTTTTCTGGGGATTGGATGTAGCTCTTGGCTTAAGAGTGAACCATTATAAAGTGTTTGTGTGATTCTCTCTTATCCTGAAATAATTTAAATTATGTTTTAAGCTTAACTGGTATAAACAAATGATTTTTTCGAAGAAACAACTGATTGTTTTTCTGTGTACTGCTGTATAACTGCTTGAGTTCTTGGCTAACTTGATTCTTGTTCTGGATATATACAAAGAATTTCATTAAACCTGAAAAAGTTTTCAAAAACCCCTTTTAAACAATTCACCTCCCCTCTTGTTTAAGGCCATATATTCTAATAGTCCCGAGAGCCTAAACATACATTCTCTTTTTTGTTGACTTATCATGTATCTCTTTCTTCATCTTTAAGGTCTTTGTATTGCCTTTGGAATGTGACCATTTGAAACTTGAAGAAGAAACTTTTACACTGGTGAATATTTCATGTCTTCAATGTATATTCTTCATAGTTAATCCATTTGAAAACTTTCAATTGTTGTATATGACTTGATTGTATTAGTTTGATACTTTAGTCATTATTCATGTGTTATTTCAACGTTGAAGTGTATTTATGAAGCTGCATGAATCACGTTATGAACTTTATCTCCTTCTGTCATTAGATGCTCTATATGGCAACTTCTGCTTTGAAGAAATAAGTGTGTCTTAACCATGTATTTTCACTTTAAAAATATTTTTTTATTCGTAGAAATTTGAATGTTGATGCTTTGACATGTGTATCTGAACTTTCAAAAATTGCACTATTCTTCACCTTCTATGTAGTAGACGTTGGATATGGTAACTTATGATCTGAATGATTTTTTCATCTTCAACATGTGAGGCAATTCAAATGATTTCTAATTGTTCCGCAAATATGATCGTTGCAACTTTAATTCTTTTAACTCAAATATGAAAGTTGGCACTTGAATCTTCATTACTTTGATAACTGCTTAATCTGCAATGTTGTTGTTCTTCTTTAATGTGCTAGACGCTGGATATGGGAAACTTTTGCTCAGGTACAATTTGCGTTATTAAAATCTTATGAAACATTTCAAAATCTTTCATTAATCATATTTGATGTGAACTTTGAGGCTTGAATCACTTATACCTTTGGATATTCTCTTTCTGGTTCCATTCACCATATTCTGCATGTTAGACAATTGAGATGGAAATGTATGGTTTTATGTGATTTCACGACTTTAAGCTATATTTTACTTTCAAATAGTTTCATAACAAATTGATTTATCGTATCAACCAGTTGAAAACACTTACAGTTTTTAAGGACTTAAAAATGATTTATTTTCTATTTTGTCTTTTCTGTTAAGTGAAATCATCCTTGGAGACCAAGTTTCCTTTTTGGATCATTATTGTTCTGTAAAGAAGGTTTATAGATTTACATTTATGTTGTGCTTCATTGGTAATAATCCAGGTGTTTTCAAACCTTATTCTTTTCATTGTATTTTGTTGTAAGTAGGTTCAGATAGTGTTTCTGAATTTTGTGTATGGTTAAGAGTGTTGTGCGTTCTTGTAGGATTCAAGATTAACACTCTTGACTATTTTTGTAAACCTTGAGTGTTTGGTTTAGTGAATTCTCAATGGTTTGTTGAGGACAGGATGTAGTTGTAGGTGTAAGAGTGAACCACTATAAATACCCTATGTAATTTCTCTTTCTCTCTCACCCTAATATTTGTTCTAACAATTGCTTAATAATGTTTTGTGTTTAAATTAATTGGTTGAATTCTCATAACAACTGGTTTATATTTTGAATATATGCTTGTTGTGCTTTTTATAATCAGTTGAACAGATAAATCAATTAGTTGATTTTATTAAGTTTTCAATCTAACTCCATGGTTTCTAACAAACTTGACCATGGTTTCTATTTGATGTTTCACATTTCTCGAATGAATTTTTCTCCTCTTTACCGCATTCCTTTCAATTATTGCTTTTACACTTCAATTCATGCATTTAATTCCTTTCAATATCAATTTATCAAAATGGCAATTTAAATTTCATTTATGACCTATTTTTTGTTTTAATTTCTACAAGTTTCAATTCATTATATAGTCTATTTTTAGTTATACTCAATACTTACAGTTTTCTTATTTCTTATCTTGAAGAAACCTATTGTTTCTTTGTACTATTTTTTGGTTTACAATTTATGTTGTTTACAGTTTTTGCACTTTTTCATTCTTATTTTTTACAATTCGATTAGAAGCTAAATTTTTCATTTTCAAAAACTACTAGACGGTTTGGAAGATGATTGTCGACAAAAGGTTTGATAGTTGCATTTGGTTTTCATTATTCTTGAATTTGTCTGTGTTTAACTTGTAACTTTAAATTTAGATTGTAGGATTAATTAATTTTTACATTCATGCATTACATGAATTGTTTAACATAGTTTTACTTAAGCTGTGATGGAGGGCTATCAAGCCATCGTAATTCTAGGTTGAGAAGATTGAAGAAGATAGAGCTTTGATTGGAGCATCCACTTTTGAAGAGTCTTTTTCCTCTTCTTAGCCTTGTAAAATAATTGTACAAAGTAGTGTAGGCTTTTACTTTGGACCATTTTCCATGGCCTAGTAGAATAGGTGTAAATAGAAAAAAAAGTCTAGCTAGGGTTACAATTGGGTCTCCTTTGGCCCAAAGCAACTCTAGACCATCTAAGGTTTTTCAAGGAGTGACTAGAAAGACATGGAGCGGATACGTGGAGTTTGAATGTCCGAAAATCCTTGCATGGAAAGCATGAAGAGTCCACTTAAGCATAGGCAAGAATGATATGAAGGTCTACAAGTCCTTCCTTAATGGAGAGGATTTTCATCCAATGAAGACATGTTACTTGTCAAACTCTAATTGGAGAGGATTTGTTTAAAGGAGAGGAAGTCATTTGTCATCATGTGAGTGGGGAGTTTTTAAGATTAATTTTTGAACTTTTGCTTCATTTAGCACTATAAATAGAAGTGTTAATCCTTTTGGAATTCAGCTTGGATTAGACTGATTAAATGTTGCCAAAATTCAACTTCACTTGTTTTCAAGTTCTCTCTTTGTTAGCATTATTTGGAGTTCTAACTTAGGCTCTTTAGAAGTTGGCCTCACCTCTTCTAAACCTCTATATCCACACACCAGAAACTCCTTTCCTAATCTAAATTCTTCCTCCATTGTGTTGGGTTCAATAATGTCAAAGTTCAAGAGGGGGGGTGAATTGAGCTTTTAAAATTTTCACACAGATTCAGTCTTTTTACAAAACAGAGGAAAAAAATTGATTTATTTTGCAATGAACAGATTTATTTTTCCCGCTTAGCTTTATCAAGACAGTAATTCATATATATGATTTTAAGGTTTTTAATTGATTTTAACAAAGGGCACATAAACACCTTGATAAGCACATATGAGAAAAACCAGATTGTTAGATCTAGAAACAATTTATGAGAGTCAAACCACACAACACATTTTGAATGATTCGTGTTAATTGATATACTGGGTTTTTGCAAAACAATGTGCTTCAATTAAATTCAAATAAGTTGCCCAGATTTTATTCAGATTGACTTATCAGAAAACAAGAACAGTATGAACAAACCCATAATGAACAAATTCAATTTTAATTGAACAGGTTTATTTTCTGACAGATCAGCAAACGAAGCAGTAAATGAGTGCAGAGATTAAGAAAGATTGAACACCACAAGATTATATTGGTTCACTCAAATGAGCTACATCCAGTCTCACCTTTACCAAGGTGAAATCCACTAAAAAAAGTATATACCAATTACAACACCTAATGTTCTTGAACCCTACAAGAACAAGGCACACCTAGCTGAAAAACTCTATTTCAACACACGCAACTCTTCAAGAAACCCTATCAAGAAGAGTCTTACAATCACACTTTACAAAGAGACGAATGATGGAAGGAATACACCTGGAAAGAGAATGCAGAAATCTGACTAGACTAGTAGAACATATTGCCCAAAACAGTGACAACACCTCCAACCAAACTAAGAATTGAAACAATCACACCTTTCTCTTTTGAAAAACTCTTTCAAGATCACGTGCTAATCCTCTGAAAACTCTCAATCTCTGTTTTAAACTCGTTTTCTCAACAGCCCTTTTTGGGAGAAAAGACCCTCTTTATATAAGAAATGATTTATAACAGAATTTCAAAAAATAGTTTAAAAAGTTGTTATAAAAAGAACATATTGAAATTATAATGAATAGATTTATTTTCAAAAAGATAAAGAGAGGTATTTGAACAGATGAAACTCAATCGTTTTGATATCATCAAAGGCTGAACTAAAATACTTGATGCACAAAACAAAGTTATTAAAAACTTTTAAAGAACAAGGCATCAGTTTAAAAAAGAATTTATTCATTTAAGAAAGAACAAATTCATTTTCTGTGCAGTAAAACATATTTTGGCAAAACATGCGAAAAACATTTTAGAAAACGTTGTGCTTGATCTTATCACCTTGATAAAGGTTAAGAGGTGGGTCACAGAGCAAAAAGCTCACTTTAAACACACACTAACCTATATACAGGACTATCCAATTACAAGTACAATCTTCAAAGCAGAACACACACATTTCTTCATCAAACACATTGACTGGAAGGAGCAACAACCATCTTCAACACATTGAGCTTTGATTTTACCTCCATTTGATCCATCCAAAACGTGAAGATACAAAACAAAGCAAGAATCTGTGTTGTAGATAATCCTTTTTTTTTTTGTATTCATATTTTTTCACATCTCTTGAAACTGTTTTTAATCCATATCACAATTTATGGTGATTTTAATTGGTTCAAATCTTCAATTTTGTCTTGAATCGTTTGAACACATGTTTTAGGTTTCCTACTTGTGTTATTATGTGCATTTTGGATTTTGTTGAGTCTTAATTCAATTTTAATTTGGTTCATGTTCTCGCTGATTGACTCTGGTGAGAAGCTACACTTCTGATCAGTCTCCTCTAAAATATGTTCTACGTCTTCTTATTGCACAAGAACGTGGCCTTGTTGAAATAAGGGCGATCTACCTGTTGATCACACTCTGGCGATCAAGTTAGTGAGAGCATACAAAACAAGAGAAGTATTCAGTTTCAGTCTAGTATTCATAAATAACATACCTTTACCTGGGGACTCAAGCCCCTTTTATAACTGCTCTTGTAATAGCTTTTTCTCATGAGAATCTTATCCCTATTGAAAGCATAAAATAACAATAGAAAAACCACCTGCTAATGGGGCACCATTTATCTTCAGGCGTTAACCGCCGAAAAATATTATGTTTACATGTGCACCCTTACTCACGGTGTTTCTCTTATTTAACAACTTTATCTTTTCAACCAACAACTGTATGCATGTATTTACGTAACTTAACAACCACGCACACTTATCTTTTAGGTTAACAAACATATTCTACTAATAACTTTATATTAATATATGACAAAAATATTATTTTAATTATTCATATTTGAATTAAAACTTTTATGAAAATCTCTCATTTTTATTAAAAATGAGTGATCTTTCTCATTCATCAAGTGTGCGAGGAAGTAGTAGGGATCCAAGGTAGGAACATCATCTAAGAGATGAGATAATGAGGCTAAGAGAAAATATGGAGAGGGGTCCAGTCATAGAAAGAGATATAACTATGATCCCCAATGTTAAGGTGAGGAGTCCAATCATAGGAGAGAATACATCCATGACCACCAAGAGCATTCCTAAAGTGAATGAGTGTTTAGTAGTCATCACAATGTTGACTACTACCAACAAGCATCATAGGCCTAGAAACCCCACCTTTTCAAAAGATCATAAGGTAGATCTCCCCCCTTTCCATGGCCGAGAAAATAAGAATACCTAGATTGGGAGATGAAGGATGACCAAATTTTTTTAGTGCCACCAAATAGATTATGAGAGACGAGTGTCCCTAGCTACTCTTAACTTTTAGGGACCAACTATGTATTGGTGACTTCTTTAGTAAGAGACCTTAGGATACATCATAATCCCAAAATTCGATATTGGAATGAATTAAGAGCAGCCTTGAGAAAAAGACATGTACCCCCATATTATAACAAAGAGTTCATGAACTCTAAAGACTCAAACAAAAAGATATGAGCGTAGAAAAGTACTGAAAGAATGAAGTTAATATTAATGAAAGCGAATTGGAGAAGAACCTAAAATAACTATGGCTAGGTTTCAAAGTAGTCTCAATCTTGTAATCTGGGATAAAGTTGAACTATTACCTTATAATGATTTAAATGATTTACTTCTACTATGTGTCAGGGTAGAGCAACAAATATTAAGAAGACTAACTTTTAGAAGGGTCAACCCTATACATCTTATCCTTGAAGAGAACTCAAGAGGGAGGGTTACACCTCCAAATCTAAACATGAGGAGTCACGAGAAGAAAAGAAGGAAAAAGAAAAGGGGAATAGAAAAAGATAAAAATAAAAATAAAGAAAGTTCCTCCAAAGAAACTAGAACTCGAGACATCCAATTCTTTCGTTGTCTTGAAAGAGGACACTATGCTTCTGATTGTTCTAACAAGATAATTATGGTTTCAAAAGACCAGGACATTGAAGGTCAGGATGAATTGATATCTTCACTGAGTGAAGATGAAGTTCTAGTAACTAAAGAGGAAACTCCTCCTTATGAGGGATAATGGTGTTGGTGAGAAGGCTTGTTCCAAACCAACCAATTGAACTAAAGTAGTCACAACAAGAAATCTTTTCCACACACGCTGCAAAATCTTTCAGAATATTTGTTTAGTGATCGTGGATAATGGCTCTTGTTTCAACTATTATAGTTTTAGGTTAGTGGAAAAGTTAGCCTTAACTACTAAACCCCATCCCGAACCTTATAAACTTGAACGAATTTATAATGATGGTGGAATACTAGTGATGGAACAAGTAAATGTACCCATGTCAATAAGAAAATATTTAAAAAAAGTTTTGTTTGATGTTATACCTATGGAAATTTGGCACATTATACTTGGAAGGCCATGGAAATATAATCATAAAATCAAGCATGATGGATACACCAAAAATATATCTTTCACTCACCAAAGAAGAAAAACAACTTTATTCCTCTCACACTGCAACAAACAGAGAGGATGAAATAAAAATGAAAGAAAACTCGAAAAAAAGAGAAAAATGAAAAGATAAGAAATAAAGAAGAAGAGTTTAGAGTAGGGACTTCCAAGAAAATATGCACGCTCTTGCACTCTTTTGAAGAAATTAATAATTTATCTTTACAAAAAATCCAAAATTCACACTTTGTCAAGAAGATGCCTTATTTGGACAATGGACAACACAAAATGAATAAAAGAAACAAACAAAGCCCAAGTTTTTCGCCTCAATTATTTTGTAAAAATAAGAGTCATATTATTTTGATTTTTTCTTTACATACATATGTGTTTTAATAATGTTTGTTGTTTTGTACAGATGGATCCATGATCCTGGTGGAAAAAACAAAATAAATAAATCAAATGTGGCGACCTATGAACATCATTTAGATATGAGGGTAGATCCTTCTCAAGAGCGAGGGTATAATGGAGCACCATCAAGCGACCACAATTTTGGGGTGAGAAGATTGAAGAAGATAGAGGTTTGATTGGAGCATCTACTTTAGAAGAGACTTTTTCCACTTCTTAGCCTTGTAAAATAATTGTACAGAGTAGTGTAGGCTTTTATTTTGGGCTTGTATTTTGAGTCATTTTTCATGGGTGTAAAGAGAAAAAAAGTCTAGCTACGGTTACAATTTGGCTTTTTTTGGCCCAATGCAACCTTAGACAATCTAGGGTTATCCAAGGAGTGGCTAGGAAGACATGCAACGACTATGTGGAGTTTGAAGTCCGAAAATCCTTACATGGAAAGCATGAAGTCCACCTAAGCATATGAAAGGATGATGTGAAGGTCCACATGTCCTCTCCTCAATGGAGAGGATTTTCATCCAATGAAGACATGCCACTTGTCAAACTCTTATTTGGGAGGATTTGCTTCAATGAGAGGAAGCCATTTGTCAACATGTGAGTGAATGGGTTTTTAGGGTTAATTTTTGAAAATTTTCTCTAGTTAGAACTATAAACAATGGATATTTGTCAGATATTATTGATTTGGGGATACCATGTAACCTGGAAATTTCAATAGAAAATAGTTAACTAAATGGGATGCATTGAAGGAAGTGGGAAAGACAATGAAGTGAACGAATTTGGATAGTTTGTCACAGACAACCTGATGGAGGAGGGCCAAGCACAACCTCCCATGAAAAGCTAGACCCTAAGTCAAGAGCGTCTAGACCCAAGCCAAGCATCTAAGACCAAGCTAGGAGCGTCTAAGATCAAGCTAGGAGCGTCTAAGGCCAAGCTAGGAGCGTGTAAGATCAAGCTAGGAGCGTCTAAGACCAAGCTAGGAGCGTCTAAGATTTAAGCTAGGAGCGTCTAAGATCAAGCTAGGAGCGTCTAAGACAAGAAGACTTGGATCAAGCTATGAATGGGAGAATGACATATTGGTACATGTTCCGTGAAGGCCCATCAAGTGTAGCCTAGTT
>Ga0123341_1005638_pt1 | contig 11191 bp, 13 predicted proteins | sample Turbeapinknodule_FD_89959 | JGI IMG/M metagenome (GOLD analysis project Ga0123341, IMG submission 89959) | Root nodule microbial communities of legume samples collected from Mexico - Turtle bean Mexico pink nodule | ecosystem: Host-associated > Plants > Roots > Nodule | place: Mexico: Nepantla... | reverse complement strand
TTCCATACACATCATGCACCTTCAAGATCACCATAGCTCCTAGGAGGATCTTGCACATCTCAATCCATAGCTTCCGCACCATTTTTCACAACATCCAAGAAGAGCTCCATGAGAATGCCATCAATTCTGTTAGTCGTTGCACTCTAGTTAAGGGAAGTCTTATGTTCCAGGTTATGCTAAGAATGCGTAATAGCGGTGCAGGGACATTCTCCAAGGAACCCTAGACATGGGTAACAAAATAAAAGTAAACCTTAGGTACAACCTATATAAAGGGTGCTAAGAATGCTAGCAAGGTACACAGTTTCTAAGATTGAAACTACTTTATACACTTATTGTTATTTTGCCCCAGTACTGACGTGAGCGTCGGAGTGCAAACGGCCGTGAAGGCGCCCTTTGTCTTTGAAAGTGAGAGATTCTTCAACCAAGAAAGTTCGATTCTCAGGCGGAGACAAGCGAGCCAGAGGTTGTCGTTCGAGTCAACCGGCGAGAACATTTGGTGCCCATCGTGGGGCCTGATAAAACAAGGTCCCACTCGCAATCGTGTTAAGAGTTTACCAACTATATGAGGAGTACGAGGCAAGGATCTGTTGCGCCCTGTGGAGGGGAGAATGTCACCATGCAACAACTCATGGAGACCATGCGCGCCCTGTAGGAGGCAGTAACAGCATCTAGGGTTGAGATAGCTGCGTCACAGGCAGACAACGAAGAGCTGCGCAGAACCAATGAGGAACTGTGCAAGAGTTTACAACAGGAAGGGATGCGCACGGTGGATGAGCGTGCCCCACCCATACTACCTAGGGCACGCCCCATGCCATTCTTTCAGGTGATTATGGATACTGTACTACCAACCACGTCTCTAAGCCCGAAAGTCACCTTCACGGGTGTAGAGGACCCAAAGGCTCACCTCACAACGTTCCACACCCAGATGATGCTTACAGAAGGATGTGATGATGTGTACTGCAAGCTGTTGATGAGCACGTTGGCAGACGCAACGTTGGAATGGTTCGTCAATCTCCCTGACAGACACATTACCACCTTCGATCAATTCGCAACGCTGTTCAGAGAACAGTACCTTATCAATAGGGCTCCACCTCGAATCTCTTACAATGTCTTTGACATCAAAAAGTACTAGGGAGAGTCCTTGAAAGAGTTTTTGAACAGGTTTGGAATCCATGTGGTAAGGTTAAAACCCACGGATGAGGATCCATTAGTGAATCGCTGCTTAGATACTACCCGAAAACATTCTGCGAGATCAGGCATCGGGCTATGGCGCATATTGCCGCGGAAGACCGAGTCATAGAGAAACGTGGCTGCGTCAGTCCTGTCCGACCTCGAGCAGTAGGTCGACCTCAACCATGAGGGTGCACGAGGCGACAACAGAGAAGAAAGGCTCGGGAAAGCAGCAACCTTACGAGAAGCCCAAGACTAGAGCACGCACACGGGGAGACCCGCCCCCCAAGCACAAATTTCGTGTAGAGCTCAAGGAGCTCATCGCTATACCTAACATAGCGGCAAGGTTGAAGATACCCCCGAAGACCGACAAAAAGATGTAGCCCAACAAGAACACTTGGTGCGAATTCCACCAAGAATATGGCCACCCCATACGCAACTGCTTGTCACTGGGGTACCAGTTGGACGAGTTAGTGAAAAGTGGCTTCCTGAAGGACTACCTCCTAGAGCCACAAGGGGATCAGGAGTTAGTAGCCACGGGAGTTGATGTGAGTTGAAACAAGCATAGACACTTTAATACACTTGAACAGAACATTATATGAGAAGGAAGACAACAATTATAGGTGCAAATGAATTCAAAACATTTAAACCGAAATTACATCAATAAAGCAGAATGCTGAAAACAGAATTGAACTCAAGGAAGCTTAAGGAATCATCAATGCAGACAAAGCCTTCCAAAATGATGAACCAAACTTAATAATAGTGCTATCTCCTTGTGAACAACAAATAGAAAAATAATTACCGAACAAAATTGAAAGACAAACACAATTGACCGAACATAATTGAAGAAAAACAAAAGCTACCGATTGAAATTGAAGAACAAGGCAAGAATCAAAACTACCGAATGAAATGACTATGGAAGATGAAAGAAGATGAAACTTATGTGGTTGTATCTTGGTTTGGAAATGGACATGCCACTTGGAGGTGATGATCCAAGATAAGTGTTGGTAAGCCGCCACTTGAATGCTCCCAATGCATCACAAGATGAGACAAAGAAGAGGAGAACAAATCTCACACCAATCACTCACAAATTGAGTATAGTTTCTTTACTTCAAAATTCAACTTGTGTTTACAATGACCAAGCACCTCTATTTATAGCTTTAGAGGGTTGAAATGAAAGTGAAACAAATTCAGAATTCCCTCCTAATTCTAATTCAAATTTGGAGCCAAAACAAGTCACATGAGAAGTGTGACTTGTTTTCCTACTTTGGCACCTCCTAAAACTATATCTACACCTACTCTTTTATGTCACATGGAAGGTGTGACTTTTCTTTGTACTTTAGCACCCCTTATTTAATATCTACACCTCCCTTTTAAAGTTCTACTAAAAACTACACAAAAAATTACTAATAGAGACATCCAATGATGCTCATTTATTTAATGTTTGTGCCCTTGCTCTTATTATCTTCTGAGGAATGATGGATGTTCATGTGTTGGCTTGGGCCTTAGTGTGGGCTTGGGCCTCCATATTAAGAACACTAATAGGAAGAACTTAAAATATTGTGGTCCTTGACCATTCCTCTTATTGATGGCCTCTTTATTTTCTTGTTGAGATGACCCTTCAAGTATAGCATCCTTGGTCATCTTCATATATTTTTTATTCTCATCATGAGTAGATCAGGGGCACGAGGTGCCCATTCACGGTGAGATCAACACCATCTCCTGAGGGTTCTCAGGAGGAGGGTGCATTGCCTCCCAGCGGAAGAAGTACGCACGAGAGGTGATGGCAGTAGAGGTACAGGAGGCAGATTATACTCTTGATGTTGACTTCGTCTTCACCAAGGCCGACCGCCATGATGTCGTTCCACATGACAATGACCCGGTGGTGTTTTCAGTAGTGCCAGCGGGAAGGAGGGTGCATCGCGTCCTCGTGGACCAGGGAAGTTCGGCCGATGTGATGTTCTGGTCGACCTTTTACAAATTACAGTTGTCTCCAGACCAGTTGAGGCCTTATACCGGTTGCTTGTATGGTTTCGCCGGAGATCAGGTGGAGGTGCGTGGACACATAGAGCTAAGGACAACCTTCACAAATGGCATAACTTCACGCACTGAAAACATTAGGTACCTCGTTGTTAACGCTCCGTCATCCTACAATATACTTTTGGGTAGACCTGCTTTGAACAAGATTGGAGCAGTGGCCTCTATGAGGCACATGAAGATGAAGCTGCCTTCCCTCGAGGGTACAGTGATCACCATCAAGTCTGACTAGAAGGAGGCTAAGAAGTGCTACAAGAATAGCCTCAAGACGAAGAGATGAGTGTTCACTGTTACCACCCAGCCTCCGAGGGAAGAAGGGGTCACCCGCGCAGAGATCGCCCGAGAGAGACGGCCCAAACCTGCCAAAAACGTGTTAGAGAGGGAGATCGGCGGGAAGAAGTTCAAGCTTGGCAAATCCTTAGGCCGAGAGACACAGGATCAGATCGCCAAAGTCATAGCTCGGCACCTTGATGCTTTTGCATGGTCTGCCTCAGACATGCCTGGCATAGATCTTGACTTCCCGTGTCATCGACTCACCATGGACCCCCAGGTCTGACCTGTTCGCCAGAGAAGGCGAAAGTTCAATGACGAAAGGCGTCAGGTCATTAGAGAAGAGACAGAGAAGCTGCTCAGGGCTGGCCACATCAGGGAGATTCAGTACCCTCAGTGGTTGGCGAACGTGGTGCTGGTGAAGAAAGCTAGTGGGAAATGGAGGACGTGCGCCGACTTCACAGACCTCAACAAGGCATGTTCGATAGACTCCTACACGTTGCCCAATATTGACGCTCTGGTGGACAGTGAGTCTGGTTGCAGACTACTCAGCTTCCTGGATGCCTTTTTTTGTTACAACCAGATCATGATGCATTCAGGGACGAGTGCAAGACAGAGTTCATGACAAAGCTTTCTTGCTATTGTAATAAGGTGATGCCCTTTGGGCTTAAGAATGCAGGTGCGACTTACCAAAGGCTGATGGACCGAGTATTAGCACTTATGATAGGGCGGAATGTCCAAGCATACGTGGATGACATGGTGGTCACCTCCCAGCAGAGGGAGCAACATGTAGCAGACATAGAAGAACTATTCACCACAATAGCTAAATACAGATTGAAGTTGAACCCTGAGAAGTGTGTGTTTGAGGTAGAAGCAGGCAAGTTCTTGGGTTTCCTACTCACCGAATGTCGGATAGAGGCGAATGTTGATAAGTGCGCTGCATGAGCAATAAGGAGCCCGATCTCAATAAAGGAGGTGCAGCAGTTGACAGAGCGCATGGTCGCTCTGTCTAGATTCGTATCGGCAGGAGGAGATAAGGAGCATCCTTATTTCCAATGCCTGAAGGGGAACAGCAGGTTCGTATGGACCATGGAGTGCGAAGAGGCGTTCCTAAAACTGAAGGAGTACCTGGCCAGTTCACCAGTGTTGTGCAAGCTACAACTGGGTACTCCACTTCATCTGTACTTCGCAGTTATAGAAAGGGCGATTAGTTCAGTCCTGGTGCAAGAGAAGGACCAGGTGCAGAAGCCAATCTACTTTGTCAGCAGAGTATTGCAGGGGCCAGAGGTGAGATACCAGGCCATAGAGAAAGTAGCCCTGGCGGTAGTGTTCTCAATGCGAAGACTTCGCCACTATTTCCAGAGCTTCACCATAATAGTGATGATAGACCTTCCAATTCGCAAGGTCTTACAAAAATCGAATGTGGCAGGCAGGATGGTGCGATGGGCAGTAGAGCTATCAAAGTTTGACGTACAGTATGTGCCTAGAGGCCCTATTAAGGGCGAGGTTTATACTAACTTCGTGGTAGAGCTTTCCTAGGAGGCCACACACCAAGAAGGAGTAGATTTCAAATGGGTACTCTCTGTAGATGGTTCCTCCAACCAACAGGGTAGTGGGGCTGGTGTCATCTTGGAAGGGCCAAATGGGCTACTGATCGAGCAGGCCCTGCGGTTCGCTTTCAAGGCCAGTAACAACCAGGCAGAGTATGAGTCCTTGATCGCTGGAATGCTGATGGCTAAGGAGATGGGTGCGAAAGGTCTACTGGCAAAGAGTGACTCCTTGTTAGTCATAGGTCAAGTCACAGGAGAATACCAGGCTAAAGACCCTCAGATGGCTGCATATCTGGAGTACGTCTAGGTTCTGAGGGAGACGTTTGAGGTGTTCGAGCTAGTCCACGTATCCAGAGAACAGAATGCCCGAGTTGACTTGCTAGCAAAGCTCGTCAGTTCGGGCAAGGGGGGAAGATAGAGGACTGTGATTCAAGACCCTACGGACACCTCGAACTACCACAGATAGTACGACAGAAGTCCAGCAGATCAGCACTTCGGAACGGGTGAAGAGGAGTCATCGGTCGTGGACTCAGGAGACGTTAAAAATGCCCAAATATAAGCGCGTACCCAGTTGCTAGGGAAAGGTCGTTGTTGGGGAAAGGTCGTTGTTGGGGAAAGGTCGTTGCAGGTTTGCCTAGTCGAAACAGGAGAAACTTGGATGACACCCTACCAACGCTACTTGGCTGATGGGGTACTCTTGCTAGAGCCTACGGAGGCTAGGAAAATCAAGAAAAATTTGAGCAAGTATACATTAATCGATGGAAAATTGTTCAAGCATGGGTTCGCTCACCCTATCTTGGAGTGTATAAGTGGTGAGCAATGCACGCGCATTATGGCAGAACTTCATGAAGGGATATGCGGAAGCCACATCGGCGGCCGATCTCTCTCGTCAAAGACCATTCGTGCAGGATACTATTGGCCAACCATGAGGGGAGATTGCACGGGATATGCACAGCGATGAAAGCAGTGCCAGCAACACGCTGACTGGCACAAGGCGCCTCCAGAAGAGCTTAGGTCGATCTATAGCCCATGGTCATTCCATACCTTGGGGATCGACATTCTGGGGCTTTTCCCTTTAGCGGTGCGACAGATGAAGTACCTCGTGGTTGCCATAGAATACTTCACAAAGTGGATAGAGGCTGAGCCAGTAGCGCAGATCACAACCCATAAGATCCAACACTTTGTGTGAAAAAACATGTGTGCCGCTTTGGAATCCCAAAACGGTTGGTGTCCAATAATGGCACCCAGTTTGCGATCCAACAATTGGGCAAAATATGTACGAAGCTAGGAATAAAGCAGGTGTTCGCATCGGTTTGAACACCCCAGAGGAACGGTCAGGTCGAGTCTGCCAACCGAGTTCTGCTCAGAGGTCTGAAGAGAAGGCTAAATAAAGCTAAAGGGACTTGGGCAGAAGAAGTTCCTAGAATTGTGTGGGCTTACCACACTACTCCCCAACCAAAGAAACACCCTTTAGCTTGGTATATGGTTGGGACGCAATGATTCTTGTAGAGATCCAGGAAAACTCGCCACGTTTCCAGAACTCCATGGTCGAAGAGTCTAATGAAGAAAGAAAGGTGAACCTGGATCTACTGGATGAAGTGAGGGAGGAAGCAAGAATCAAGGCTGAAGCCTTAAAGAGAAGGGTGAAGTACAAGTACAACTCTAAGCTGAGACCTCGGCAGTTTCAGGTCGCCGACCTGGTGATGCGAAAGGCCCACCCATACCAGCTAGAGAACAAGTTGTCCACCAAGTGGAGTTGTCCTTCAAAGTGACAAAGGCCCTTGAGAATGGAGCATACAGGCTCGAGACATTTAAATCCTCCCTTGACTTCATACAACAAGGAAGAGGTTAGTTATCAAAATCCTCCCTTGACTTCATACAACAAGGACGAGGTTAGTTATTAAAATCCTCCCTCGACTTCATACAGCAAGGACGAGGTTAGTTATTAAAATCCTCCCTTGACTTCATACAACAAGGATGAGGTTAGTTATTAAAATCCTCCCTTGGCTTCATAGAGCTAGGATGAGGTCAGTTACGAACCGTTCACTTGGGTTAGAAGCCTCAAGGTTGGGAGATGATAGTTTGCAGAGAACACCTCCCCCCTGAGTGAGAATGCCAAAGTCGAACAATATGGTTCAACAGTTAAGTCCTCCCTTACCCTCATGGAGCAGGGTCGAGGTCGGAAAGCAAACCTCTCCTTTGTTTGTAAGTCAAGGTAGAGGACAACATGGTTCACTAGTATCACTAGAGAGACATTCCCCTTGTCTTTAAAGGCAGGGACGAGATCAGCAGGAAGACCTTTCCTTTACCTTACAGGTCAGAGGCCGGAAACATCAAGTTAAGGGTTTTCCCTTATCCCCGTGCAACAAAGGTAAGACCAGCTAAGGGTTGTACACATCGCCGATGCCTCAAGATCATGAAGCTCGCAAGGAGGTGAAACAGGTAAAAGAAAGCGTGCTACTTAAGGTGTAAATATGCGTCAAAGGCGTTGCTAGCAAAGTTAGTGCAAGACTTAGTAGAACAACGACCAAAACAAGAAAGCAGTTTAAAGTAGGCAAATTCATAAATAAAAAGCCTCTTAGTCTCCTTCTCGGATTGTCGAAGGCTCGCCAACTCCTGATACAAAGTCGTTTCGTGCTTAGAGAAGGTCTTGGCCTGAAGGGCTGATTACTCCCTCAGTTTCTCCAGCTTAGTTTGCAAGTCTCGCGCTTTACTCATGGAGAGGCTAGATGCGATGAGGAACTCCCCAAGGCTTTAAGCCGCACGATCCTGTAAGGGGTCCTCACCCAAGCTCTCCACCACCTCTTTATTTTGAAAGCACTTGAGGGCTTGTTGAAGGAAGGCTGGGAGCTCGACCGCAGGGAACACTTGGTCACCTTTGAGAACACTCTCCCCCCGCCTTCGTGCATAATGAGGTCACAAGGAGAGGAGGCGCTGAGAGGGTAGTCTCTGAAGGATGGAGCACGACCATCAGAGGCAGAGTGTGATGGCGTCGTGACATCGCCTGCCCTTTTTTCTCTTAAAGACAAGGCCCGTGCAGGTGCCCTCGTCTTCTGAGGCAGTGGACTCCACCACCCCCTTCTGCCTATTATTGATGGGGGCTGGTTCAGCAGCAATAAAAGAAGGGCCCACAAGGGCTTAGGTGCCCGCATCGGCCAAAGCAGCCCTACGTCGGGCAACCAACTCTCTAAACTTTCTCCTCTTCTCTTCATCAAGTTCCATGTCTGCATAGGAACAACAAAGGGTAAGAAACTAAACCAACACAGTATGCAATTAGCAACAAATGTGAAGAAGAAAAAAGAAAGGTACCAATATAGCTCTTAAGAGCTTAGGGGTAGAACTCGAGCTTGATCAGTTTAGCGGTGTCAAACACCACTCCTAAGCCCGAAAGGAGTTGGCACATCTCACGATCGGGCGGGGTCAGGTCCTCGAGACTCCTAGGTTTTTATATTCCAGGCTTCTCCACCCAGTAGAGCGGGAACCCACCTAGTAAAGTGGGGTTGTGAATGCTGCAACATATCTTCAAGAACTTCTTCTTAAAGCTCTGGTATGATTGCTGGAAAAAGGTCATGAGGACTCTCCCTACCACCCCGTTGAAGCTCATCCAAAACTTCTTTCCTGGATTCTTAGCCTCAAAGAAATAGAGGAAGACGTTTACAGAAGGTGGATGGCCAAGGTGGTTGCAAAGGATAGCAAAGGCTCGCACGAATGCCCAGCTGTTAGGATGCAGCTGGGTCGGGGCCACGTTAACCTCGGTAAGTAGAGCGCGCTCAAACCCCGTGAATTAGAGAAGAGTTTGAGCCCCTTGAAGACAACGGTGTACATAAAGAAGAAGGGCTTGCCAGGGTCCGCACGATCATCATCGCAAACGGGAATGCCTTCCCGACAAGGCAGAACCTTTAAGTACGCGTCGAGTTCCTTCCCGAAGACATGGAACTTGTCGTGAGATTCGCCCTGCTTGTACGTGTCGATGTCTTTGAAGGTTTTCATTAGAAAAATCTCGGCTAGAAGTTCCTTTGGTGCCCAGTGGTAGAGGGTTTTGTAATTAACAAAAGGTGGAGGGTTCAATGTGGTTTTTGTTCTGTCCATCTCGATAAGAAAGTTAAAAAGAGAGAAAGAAAGGAAGAAAAACGAGGTTTCAAAAGAAGATGATGGAGTGGCTAAGGAAAACTAGAGAAATAGAGACTCGAAACGAAGAACAGAGAAAGCGTAAAATGCAGAAAACATAAACAGTCCCAGAACAGTTACGGCATGTTATGAGCATCGGAAACATAAAGCAAGAGTAATCATGAATTAAAAATCATACCTTTGAATAAGTTAGGGTTCGAAGGTTGAAAGGTTCGAAGAGTTTTGAGAATATGAAATGCTTGAGAAATGCTAAGTAATGAAATAGTGAAGGAGCGTAGGAGTTTTGAAAGGTTTAACGTATACGAAGAAGTGCAAGCGGCAACGGGTCTTAGCCGTTGATCTTGCCACGTGTACGCAGTTTAAAAAAGTATGGTGAGACGTCACTTCGGTGCACTGTTCACGTCCTATCACCTAGAGCCACATAGGTCGCCTAGGGCGATCACTTAGTCTCTTTGCTAAAACAAGTTACAGCTCGAGACTGGGGGGCTTATGTACCGACCAGTCCTCGGTCATCGACTCCAGTGAAGACCTCAAACATCAGCGTCAGGTAGTAAAGAGGGGCCACATAAGGTGGGCCCCCGAAATCATATCAGTTATCAGATGAAACACTCAGATATAAGAAAGCCTAAGTCGTGAGGGATCCATGCATGTGGGGTGTATGGCACATTCGGGCACGACACAAGTAAAGAAGCCTTGGAGGCGCTAAGGCCCATTAGGATTAGGGTTTCCAAAGGTAGCCTGCATGCATGGCATGTGAATACTTAGGGCACCTATAGAACAGATGGCCCCGCAACATTGGTGCATGAGTTGGTACCTTGGTGGTCATTCTATTAGTCGTTGCACTCCAGTTAAGGGAAGTCTTATGTGCCAGGTTATGTTAAGATTGCGTAATAGCGGCGCAGAGACATTCTCCAAGGAACCCTAGACATGGGTAATAGAACAAAAGTAAACCCTAGTTACAACCTATATAAAGGGTGTTAAGAACCTTAGTAAGGTACACGATTTCTAAGACTGGAACTACTTTATACACTTATTGTTTCTTTGCCCCAGTACTGACTTGAGCGTCAGAGTGCAAACGACCGTCAAGGCGCCCTTTGTCTTTGCAGGTGAGAGATTCTTCAACCAAGAAAGTTCGATTCTCAGGTGGAGACAGGCAGGCCAGAGGTTACCGTTCGAGTCAACCGACGAGCGAGTCAACCGGCGAGAACATCTTCATTAATTATTTAAAAAATTAAGTATTTTTTTTATTAAAATACATAACATTATTACTTTTAAGTAGGCAACATTTTTTACATCATTAAAAAAATATATGAAACCTAGCAAATATTTGTAATTTTAATATATATCGCCTTTACAAAAAAATAAATAAATATTATACCTTATTTAAATGAGAAGATGAGTTAGAGTCAAACTGATAAAAATGAATAAGATATATTTAGCGAGAAATAAATAAAAAAGGAAGATTTTATTTATTTTTATTAAAACTCATGTTAGACATCATGTGTCATCACATGAAAAATAGCATAAAAAAATAAAAACATGAGAAAAAAGAATAAAACAAAATTTATTTATTCTTATTACAACTCATGTTAGACATCATGTACCATCACATAAAAAATAGCATGAAAAAAACAAAAAAAATAAGAGGACTAGACCAAACTCATGCCAATTAAAAATAAAAGAACAAAGAAACTCTAAAGAGTAGCCTAAACAACTAAGTTTAGAGTTTAAATCTCGTTTATATTTAACAATGATTATAAAATCTTTTGATATTGATAAACATCACTATCATTATTTTATCATTATTTTTTCTTAGGTTGACATGTTTTGGATTCACCTTATCTACTATTTATATATTAATATTGGAATAAAAATTGATGTTAAAGTTTATAATGAAATGTTACCATTTATATTCTTCTTTAAGTTAAAATACATTAGCGAAATTAGATGATATATTAATGTTAAATTAAAATTGTTTAATTTGAAATGCCAGAAGACTAGTTGTACTATTATATATATATATATATATATATATA
>Ga0123341_1005636_pt1 | contig 11192 bp, 6 predicted proteins | sample Turbeapinknodule_FD_89959 | JGI IMG/M metagenome (GOLD analysis project Ga0123341, IMG submission 89959) | Root nodule microbial communities of legume samples collected from Mexico - Turtle bean Mexico pink nodule | ecosystem: Host-associated > Plants > Roots > Nodule | place: Mexico: Nepantla... | reverse complement strand
GATCAGTTGTTTACAGTTATTTGGTAATAATTTGTAGAAAATTTTGTATAATAAAAAATTAAAATATATAATATGTATAATAAAATAATAAACATTGATTTTGTATATAATAATTAACGACTTCTTAACCTAATTAACTTTTTCACTAAATATTAGCTTTTTCGCCTGCATTAATTAAATATAAATACGTATTTCAGTAAAATCTTATTTTATTATTATGAAAGAGTATTTGGTTTTTTTTTATAGTAGTAACTTATCAAATTTTACTATAATAATTATTTTGAAATTTTTATCTCTTCATATTTTCTTATAATTTTTATCTTTTAATAATGGAAACTGTATATAAAAGTTGTTTTTTTTAAAATAAATATACTGAGTCTTATTTCATCACAAGAGAGGAATAATTCAGCATTATTGGGAGCACTAACCTTAGTATTTTTTTACCATAATGGTTTTAAACGTCACAACACTTGGTAAATATTTACTATGGCGTGTGATTTTTTTGAGTGGTGAAAAAAGCTTGAAGAAATTAAATACTTTAATTCACTGTAAAAAATAATGATTTTCCTTAATTAATGAAGGAAGTAAATATACTGGTTATTAGTATTATACAAGTAAAATCCACATGAAGATTACAGTCAAGAAGCGGTGACGGACTTTAACGTTTTCTTTAACCGCAGTAACGGCCGTCAATAACCACCGATCACTTTCCGGCGGGCCGTAAATGTCTGGCGCAGAAGAAGGCTCCGAGAATCCGTTGCGGTGTCCGTTTCAGTTCTTCGTCCGCACGGTGTCGACGGGGCCCAGCATAGTGATGACCGGTTACCCGGAAGAAACAGTGAAATCTGTCCTTGTGAAGATCGCGTGGGTGACGGGAATGCCGCTGAGAGAACTGAGAGTGATATACAAGGGAAAACAGCTTCAATTGGAGAAGGCTCTGGTAGAGTGCGGCATCGAGAACGATTCCAATCTCAACATCGTTGGTCACTTGCGCAGCGGATTGTACCCCGCGGCGTCGCGCACTGTCGACTATCTGCTCTCCCTGCTCGCGCACGCCTCCAGCAACACGCGGAGCGCGTGTGAGGCCTTGAAGACCGTGAAGGCTGTCTCCACGCGCCACTTCAGCCTCCCCGGTTTCGTGGAGCTCTTCGCGGTCTCTAATGCCCCCGCAATGCTGGCCTCGTTCTACCACTCGCCACCTGGATCGGGTACCAGGCAACTTGCCGAGTCTTGCATAACCAATTTCATGAGTTGCGCGCGCGCGAAGAATTGGCAGAGTGTTTCCACTGGTGCGGTGATGGAGTTTTGCAAGCAGCTTAGACAGTTTGGGCGTGGAGGCCATGATCATTTGTACCTTTCGTGTAGAAAAACTTTGGGGCTTTTGTTGAATACAATTGGGGTTTCCTATGATTTTGGGAGTGTGGAAAGGAGGGTTTCGCTTCACGATGTTTTTTCCTTTGTTCCTGAGCTTGTGGATGCCTTGTTAGTGGGCTTGGATAATAATAAACGGTGTTGGAGTACCATCACGACGCCTTCGTCAGAAGAGGTTTCGGATTTGACAATATTCTTGGCCCCTTTGAGGAATGCAATTATTCTTCAGAAGCAATTGTTGGGGGGTTTTGTGATTGGTGATGATGGAAAATGTAGTGTGGAGAAGGAGGATGATCAGTTGCTTGCGGAAGAAGTTGATTATCTTCGGCTTGTGTTTGTTCGGCTGTTGAGCAAAATGGATGAGTGTTTTCGCTGCATGGCGGTATGCTTGGCGGGCAAGGAATCTGGTTGGAGGGATTTTGTTCTCTGTCCCTCATGGTCTGAATATCTTAGTATCTTGAAGGATTTGTATGATACTTCTAAGGTCTTTGATGATGCGGAGGAAATGTTTTGGACAGTTTTGAGGTTTCATAAGAATATGCTGTCTGCGCTTGTTGTTGGGTTTGTGAGGAGAGATGGTGATCATCGATGGGTTCTTGATAACAAGAGTGTGACCAATTTTGAGTGTAGGAGGCATTTGGCGATGATGCTGTTCCCTACTGCAAACGAAGACTTTGACATGTTTCATGAGATGCTTATTGACAGGTCTCAGGTACTGGTGGAGTCTTTTGAGTACATAAGACGAGCGAACCCGGAGTCACTCCGTTCTGGTCTGTTTATAGAATTCAAAAATGAGGAAGCTACAGGACCGGGTGTGTTGCGGGAGTGGTTTGCTCTGGTGTGTCGAAGAATATTTGATCCACGACGTGTTCTTTTTGTGGCTTGCCCGAATGACGGCAGGAGATTTTATCCAAATTCTGGTAAGTTTTATCTGGAAACTAAATTTATGTCTTTTTCTCTTTTTATCCAAATTCTAGTGACAATTTTTCTTAAATATGTTGAGCAAGTGTTTAGTGTTTAAAACCTTTAAATAAGGGAGGCGCAGAGCTAAAACAAAGCCTACTTATTTATAAATGGGTTATAGCTTAAACGCAATAAAAAAATTGTGGAAACGAAGTTCTAGCTCTTGACTGCCTGAAGGATGACAAACTTGGGGGTATGCCCACATAGTTTAGTTGAGAATAGGTCTTATTTGTCTATCAATTAGCAATAGTTCCTCTGGCATGTAAAGTTTATAGGCTAATCTCTATCTTTTTTAAGGGGCTCCAACGTGTAGTAATTTTTTTTGTTTCTTTCACATGGGACACCGCCAAAACAGCTAAACAGTTCAGATTTGATCAATTGAAGGTTACTAGCAATTGAATGATCGTAATCACTTGTAATGTATTTGTCCATTTACTGACTGCTTGTGATATCTGCTATTGAGCAATCACTATTATGCGTTAGTTATAACATGATCCTATCCTTTTTTATCTTTCTCAGTGGTTTGCTATGCCAGAGTGTCATTTTCACCTGGAAAGTGCCGTTTTCTTTCCCACATTGATGCCATCTTCATTCTATTTTTTTTGTTGATTTTGGCTGATCTAAAGTGAGATGTGTAAGTCAGGTCAATAATTTTAACCAAAACATTTTGTAAACGTGATCCACTTTAAATCAGTGGGAGATAGACCATAGTTTTGTCATTTTTACACATCTTATCATGTTAGACAAGCTAAATTCTGATTTTTCACTCTAGGAAAACATATCAAACCATCAGGCAATCGAAATGGGATAAACTAAACTGTTGACCTTTTCATCAATACCCATATTCCACATTGTGTAACATGTCCAAATTCCAATAATTAGCATTTTGTCTCTAATAATAAGCTTGAGTTCCCATTAGTTAATACTAGGTAGTTGCTTAGTCAGTGTTGAGTATTGATGTGTTTTGCTATATATCTTTATTACTAGATATTGTCAGAGATCTTTTGCTCAATCATGTTTAGTTTATTCTTTGTCTACTTAACTGCAGCATCTAAGGTACATCCTCGGCACCTTGAATACTTTAGGTTTGCTGGTCGAATTATTGCATTGGCTTTGTTGAAAAAGGTGCAAGTTGGTATTGTTTTTGATCGTGTATTTTTCTTACAATTGGCTGGACTTCGTGTTACCTTAGAAGATATACGGGATACAGATCCTTGCTTGTACAGAAGCTGCAAGCAAATATTGGAGATGGATGCTGATTTCATTGATACGGATGCATTAGGACTGACATTTGTTAGAGAGTTGGAGGAATTAGGATGCAGGAAAGTTGTTGAGCTATGTCCTAATGGGAAAAACATTTTATTGAATAGTCAGAACAGGGAGCACTATGTTGATCTTCTCATACAGAATTGTTTTGTAACATCCATATCTGAGCAGGTGTCAAATTTTGCCCAGGGTTTTGCTGATATTCTTTCCAGCTCAAAGCTTAAACAGTTCTTCCAATGTTTAGAGCTTGAAGATCTTGATTGGATGCTGCATGGGAGTGAAAATACAATCTCTATTGAAGATTGGAAGGCACATACCATGTACAAGGGCTATAAAGAGTCTGATTGTCAGATATCTTGGTTTTGGGAGGTGTGTTGGTTACTGGCCTTCCCTTGTTTTTTCTTTTCACAGTATATTTTTCTCTTGTTCTTCCTTTTTGCAGATTCCTTTGCTAATATTATTTTACAACACTTATTTTCACATTCAAGAACATATTAAATCAATTTCCCCTAATATGATTTTGTTTTTATAAGCAGGAGTGCCTTTTTTGGGCCGCAGTTATATACTGCATGGCTGTCCCATATGTCAGTCTCTGTTTCCATTTTGTCCAGTGTAGCAAAAAGGGCTTTATTGCCTTACTGCTTCTTGGAACACCATCACTGTCTTGGCTATTTATAAAGCTATCATCCCCCTTTCCACCAAGGCATTGTTTGCTTTGTTACATCTTAAAGCCACTATTGAAGTCTACTTTTCTAACTGATCATCAATCATGTTAGAGCTCTCATCCGTGTTTATTTAAATTATTTCTTTCATCAGCACATCCTGGTAGTTTCAGCATTTGATGTACAAATGTCCCCCCATAAATTCAGTCATGTCTCCAATTTTTTTTTTTTTGTTATGAATCAAGAATTATAATTTGGATACTTTAGTATACAACATATTTTTCCTCTGCTGAAACCTGACTAATAAAATTATGTTACCGATTATCATCAGTTTGAGCACTTATTCACATAGCACATAGTTTCCCATTAATATGAATAAACTTTTTTGAAGTTGAATTACAGAATCTTGTTATGCAATGGTGAGTTCATCCAAAAGGCTTGAATGTAGTTTCACAGTTTTCGAGATGCAAAAAATCTTATTAACAAGTTCTTTCTTGTTACTATTTACTATCTATTAGTATTATTTAATTGGGATCTTGTTTTCTTTGGAAGCATTTCAAATAAATCATCATTTCGAGGTTTGATTAGAGATGCTGTGTTGTTAATTTTTAATATAATATTTTTGGGGAAAAAAACTTGGCAGATTGTTAGGAGAATGTCAGCACAACAAAGGAGGATTCTGATTTTCTTTTGGACATCTGTGAAATATTTACCAGTTGAAGGATTCTGTGGTTTGTCTTCCCCTCTATTCATTTGCAAGACTGCAGAATCTAGCAATCGCCTGCCCTCATCTCACACATGTTTTTACCAGCTGTTTTTACCTAAGTATCCATCTATTGCTGTTATGCAAGATCACTTTGGAGTCATCACTCAAGAACACATTGCTTGTAGTTTTGGTATTAGTTAAATACACCAACAATGAGTACTAACGGTTTGACTGCATATTAAAGAAATATAGGTTCTCGATCTTGTACATATTATAGGGTAGAATAGGATTATTGATCTCAAAATGATAAACTAAAAAGTCTCTCCAGTCATGTTTCTCATATCAATTCTGGATGCACTGCAATGGCAAGTGTTTATACCATCAAAAATATTTTGAATTTTAAATATAATATTATAAATTATCTTATAAGTTGAAATTCGTATCTAGTTATATACTGTTTCTAGTTGATGATTACATTTAATACATTGGTATTGTTGATCGATAGATCTTGGAATGAATATTTTTAAGTTAGAGTAGACATGAAATTTTGTATAGACTGTGGCCTTTAGTACTTAATGATAAATTTTCAAATAATATCACAATTAATAATTGTTTTCTGATTAAGAAACAACTTTTAGTTAATTTTGATACAGGGCATAAAGCTCCAATTCATTGTCTTAGAATATATATTGGGTAAAATTTGTATAAGTTTTCCATAGCTTTACCATCTAGTTTCGTAATCAAATGTTAATACATGATTTTTTTTTAAAAGAATAAACAATCTCTATTAAATATGGATTATAAAGATTTTAAATAAACATTTAATTACGTAATTAGAAAACTTAACGAACATATATAATATAAATAATTTGATATATATCCATTTATTTCTGTCCATTTTTATTATTATTTACCTTCCAACTACCTGTTATTTTGGAACATGAGTCGTCTACAAAGCAGAAAACTCTTGCATACTTTTTGTTAATAAATAGGTAAACTCTACTGCTTCATGTTCATTTAGTATCCGCGCAGAACACGATTTGATTAGAGACATGCATTCAGATAGAATTACTTTGCAATATTAAAAGTTTAATGTGGGCGAGGACAGTTTAAAAAAGGAAAACATTATTGTTTAAAAACAAGAATATAAATTATAAAGTTTATTCAAACCTAAAGAAACACAGTAACACACCATCACAAACTCATTTAACCCTGCCAATAAATATCACTCCTGTGCTCCCGCACCAGCAGCTTAGCTCACTTCAACACACGACTCGTAAAAATTATGATGTCATCCCTTGGCAAGCATGCTGATGTGGGGCCAAGTGTCGTGCTTACACGTAGGTATACCCTCCATACAACTCCATACAACCGAAGACTTAACCATCATATAATATAACAATAATAATATAAAGCTAAAGAAATAAAATAGGAGAAAGCTTTTCAACTTGGCATGCAAAATGGTAGAGCTGATCCCCACAAGTAGGACCATTTAAACTTCTTTTCTTACTCACACAGTCCATGGGTCTAAGCTTCAGCTTTCTCAACAACAGCAACCTCTTCCGCTGGCTCAGCGGGTTTCTCTTCCTTTGTGGTTGCTGCTTCCGTTTCAGTAGTGGTCTCCTCTGCTGTTGCCTCTTCTTTCACTTCGTCAGTTTTCTCTTCTGCTGACTTCTCTTCCTCTGCCTTCGCTTCCTCTGTCTCCTTTGTCTCTCTCTCTTCGCTCACAACTTCAACTGGAACTTCGGTTGTTGTACCATCTGGGGTTTCTTCTGTAGTTGTTTCTGCTGCTGCTTCGGCGCTTTCCTTCTTTGGTTCTTCGGTGGTAGATTCTGGGGCAGGAACCTCATCGGCTGGTTGTTCTGGGGCAGGAACCTCGGCAGCTGGTTGTTCTGGGGCAGGAACCTCAGTGGCTACTTGTTCCGGGGTTGCTTCCAGGGTCTTGGTTACCTCTGTTGCTTCAGTATCTTGCACTGTTGCTGGTACTTGCTGTGCAACCTGTGACATTTCTAATTTTATTTTAACAAAGTCTTGTGCCAAGCTTAACGAAGGTGGATTGGAAACAGGAAAAACCAAAAAAGTTGATGGGAGAGACCTCAGTGAAAGATCACATAATCACTACTTTAACGTGTTATAAGATGAATTTTAATCGTTTAATCGACTGGCTTATAAAGTGTCAACTTGGTGATACAAAATAATTATTTGCCTTTTATTTTAACGTACATGTTCAACTTGGTTTGGAGGGTGTTAACTAGCTTCAACAATTAGTTGGGCTAGATGGATTGAGCTTTAAAGAAATTAATGATAGTCTAGTTATGGGCAAGAAAAAAAGCTTACGTAATAAATTGATCTGTCATGTTGTTTCGATAATACATTCAACTGTGATCTTTATACCAGAAAAAAAAACGAGGTCCACATGAACTGTTGATCGCAGTCCAATTTCACACATCAATGAATATTTCAAAGATATCAGTCAACTGGAAAATAATTCGTGATTCATATATATCAAAATAAATCAATGATTAAAAAAACTATGAAACATGTTGATTCCTTCAAATCTCGTACAGTTTAAGTGGGCGATCGCAGTTATAATTTATGGATTGCATATTGATGATTATCAAATACCGCAGCAACAAAAAGAAAGATAGATCGGGAAGAACCAAAATGAAATTAACATCAAGGTGCTTTATATTAAGACTAGCTATTAATTACCATCGCAAGTGCAACGTATATATATATATATATAACTTGGTAGATCGCACCTTTGCACGTAATAAAAAACCAAACTGATTCTTTGATCGATATAGAGTGAATAACACAAGAAAAAAGAAAGTGAAGAAACGGTTATTATTTTAGTTTTTATTTTCATCGTGTGCATGTAGGAACCATATAAACTACTGATACACACGTGGAGCAATACAGGAATGTACAAAACAATAGAGGCAATAAACAACGAAACTGTGTCTTTGAATTACCTCAACACTGGCCATTTGGAAAGGAGAGGGGGATTAAAAAAGGCTGAAAGTTGAAGGTTGGAGGGTGTGTAAACGAGCGAGGAAGACAGAGAGAGAAAGAGTGCTTGTTATTGTGAGTGAGGTGATCAAAGTGAGAGAGGTTTATATAGAGGTGCAGTGTGATGAACAGTAGACCCAACTCCAAAGAGAGAAAGAGCGTGTGATTTTGTGTGCGGTGTGATCACTTGGAAGAATCTTTATCAAAGAGATGGCTCATATCACTGACACAAAATAAAAGACACTACTAGTATGCCCAGTTGTCAATGTCTTTCCTTTTCATTGTTTATCTATTATCTCTGCAAAATAACATAAAAAAAACTGTAAAAGTAGATCACACCTTACGATACAATTATTTTATAGAAATTATAGTTTGACACTAACCAAAAAATTTCACATTAATATTATGAATTGTCTAATAGATGTATTTTACAGTGACTCACCCCTCTTATTTGATACGTGTATAATATATATAGCAATTGAGTGAAACTGTGAGAACATTCTTTTTTATGGTCCATTTTACTAAATATAGTGTAATTCCTAATCGTTATTTCAGAACGAGATTTCTCTTTTAAATTATTTTACAGTAAAAATGTTAAATTGAGTGGACTAAATTTCTGTAAGAGAACTCGCAGAACAAAAACGTTATTATTAAAGATTTTAAAACCAAGTAGCATTTTCTGTCATGTATTCATTATTAAAGAATCTAACTAATATCGTTTATATTTTACTCAGATCACAAAATATTTACGGGGTGACTACTGTAAAGACCCCGTTTCACAGGTGGGGTTGTATGTGTTTTGGAGTTGTATTACTTCAACCTATTCTTTTTTACTAATTTTTTTTTTTCTATTATTATCATACCACTTATTTAACTTATATTTTTTCTCTTTGTAGAATAATATAGTAACACCTTAAAATATGTGCTCTACGTCTCTACCCTTGAGAATGGACCCAGCTTTTCCCTGGATCGGAAAGCTAGCCAGCTAGGCACCCAAAATGGAGCAATCATAAATAATGGAAAACAAATGAAGAAAAGATATAATAATTTAGAAAGACAAGAACAACACATGAAAGCCCTTTAATTGAAACCGTACCCAATTACTCCACTTCTGTAGATAATTAGCATGGCTATACACCAACAAAATCGGGGCTTGGTTAATGCTGTTTTCTAATTGTAGAGCTAATTAAATGTAGATAAATTAGTGTGTACTTAGCAACTCTGGCATGTACTATTAGGAAGTTTTAAAAAGAAGGGTGTGTTTTTGCTTTCCCTGTTATGGTCAAGGTAAGTTGTTTAACCAAAATTTTAAGGTTAGAGAGTTTTGGTGTGGATGAAGCAAAACTTGAAAAGGACATTTGGAAAAATGGGCAATGAAAAGGCAACAAAGGGAAATAGGGCGGTGGTCGATGTGGGACCCATGATGAATTGGCATCATTAACCTCCAAAATCCAAATGGAAATGGTGGAGCCAGGTGGGAAAAAATAGAAAATAAAAAACAACAACAGAAAGAAGAAGTTAATTGCGTGGACAACTTTTGGTTCCCTGAATCGGCCCATTTCCACTGCTAATAGCCTTGGGAATCCCTCTTTCAAAAAGATTAAAATTTCACATGGCCCCACTTCCTATGCTTTCCACCTCTTTCATCTCCCACGTCACTAACAAATCCCTTCTCTGCATTTGCTTCACCTCATTCCCTCCATCACTTCACAATACAAAATTACCTTCTTTTTAAGACACCATCATGCTGCTCTTCAAATTATATATATATAAAAAAAACACCATCGTGGATGAATCTTCACAATAATTATGCTCATATATAGTAGCAAGATAATAATATCAATTCCAATTCTGAACGTAAGCTCAAGTATTTCCTTCTCCAATTACCTGTTCCCACCATGTAATAAAGTAATCGCAACTCTCATACATTAAATCATCATTCCGACATTCTACCGTTTTTTTGTAGTATCAAAGAGAAACACTAATGTAATTGCAATCCGAAATAGGTTTTGAAAGTAGCACCACACAAGTCGATGTACCAAAGTAGTGTGTGGAGAAGTGTTTGTGATATTTACCACAAGAAAAAAAGCTAGAAGGAATTGGCTGTAAAGCGACAAATTTTAGGTGAAAAAGTTTAGGGGCGGTGGAGAGTCCCCACTCTAGAATGGACGCCACACATCCTCAACGTAAGTTGTTCCATTTCGTATGATTTGATAGCCTTCCACCAATACAAATCCGCCACGTGGATGCTAACTAGGATTACACCTTTGAATGTGTTCACGTTTTGCTGTCTTGGCTATTATGGGCGTGATTCTCTCACATAGTAACATGCGATGCTCGGTTTTCCAACCAGGTGACTGAATCATTCCAACGTTGATGACGTGGACCAGTAATCGCCCACCTCATGTGGGCCTTCACTCGTGGTCTAGTCCATCGCAGATTCCTTTCCTGCATCATCATGCTCCTATATTCTACTCTTTTTAGGCTTAACTATTCTTCACCTTCCACTTAATTACTCATTGTTTATTAATATTTTATGTTTTCTCTCTATTTACAGAGAATCCGATGATGCATGTATTTGTTTCATGATAATATTTTGATTAGGAATGCGTAATCATGATAACATTACGATGGGAAGTGGAATCAGAAATCGCTGCTGCGGTCAATCGTAGTTTGGTTTGAGACAGCGACTTGTCCATTCCCAGTTCCAAATGCTCTGCCACTTTGTAACCACGGAACAAGAAAGTTGCCCAAATGCACATTCATACACAATCACTCTCTATTCTTTTTTCCTATCAATCAACAAATAAATAAATCTCATCATGCATTCTTAGGATAAAAAAACACTCATCCTTATCATCCTCTCCGGAAACTAAACTTCTCCAGTACTCTTTTAATTCCAAAATATATATTCTAATTTATTCAAATATAAAACAATCATCAATTCTGGGTTGTTTCTTTTTGCCGACAATTTCTAAAATTCAAAGGCAATAATCAATTTCGTAAGGAAACACTTTTATGTTTTTTTTACAAAAATATTTTTTTAGAAGCAAATACGTAGAAGCTAAACCTTACATATTTTAATATTTTTTTTACTGAGAACAAATCTTGATTCAACAAACTAATCATATAAACTGCTTTATAACCTAGTTTTTTTTAAAAAAAAAGATTTATTTTTATTTAAGCTCTTATCTGTCTTTTATACACATTTG
>Ga0123341_1005635_pt1 | contig 11193 bp, 7 predicted proteins | sample Turbeapinknodule_FD_89959 | JGI IMG/M metagenome (GOLD analysis project Ga0123341, IMG submission 89959) | Root nodule microbial communities of legume samples collected from Mexico - Turtle bean Mexico pink nodule | ecosystem: Host-associated > Plants > Roots > Nodule | place: Mexico: Nepantla... | reverse complement strand
TAAATATATTTTACATTTTTTAATAAAAAAATGTTTTTCATAGTTCAAAATGATTTTTATTCTTTATTTTTATAATGTGTTATGCGAATATCAATGTCCAATCTACAAATATGGTATGAGTGTAGGTGTCCTATACCTATATCCAATTACTCATCCACTATCCCTCATACTAACTCATCATAACACACATGCACATTCTTTCCGAAACCATTTTGCTACCACAAATCCTCAATCTTCCATGGAACATATGACAGTAGAATTCAAGCTACGCCATGTAGCTAGTTACAACATACAATCCATTCATCTTGACAAAATCCCAGGCAAAACAATCCATTAATCAGTCAATTTGTCTGATTTCTTCACAGATTTGAAATAATATCAATCATCTCTACAAGCTAACTTCATTACTCTAATTTATGAGAATAAAATGCTGTTACAAACAACAAACACATGGATGGTGGTAACTTATCCAAGTGGAACATCATAAAAGTATGTCAGCACTATAAAACATCAGCTGTCAATCGGTATGCAGGTATAGTGTCTATCTCTGTGTCATTTATCTTTTTACAAACATATATATAGTGAGAATCTGGATCTTCCAAAACGAAATCTGTTGGAAGCAATCCCTTTTCTGAAAGAGGGATGGGCTCCAAGAATGATTTTCTCGATGGTGTACTACTTTCGGGCTTTTGAAATCCAGGTCTTGCTGCAAGGGATTAGAGACCATATGCATGAGAAGAACACTGAATTACAGATCCACCACAACAACTTCAGCAAGTTATAATTCTATTAGATGATAAAAAGATCTCATATAATATTTTAGAGTTATAACTACCTTTCTAGATGTATCTGTTCTATCAGTTGCTACATGTTCTATCAGTTGTTACCTGTTCTATCAGTTGTTATCTGTTATCTGTTCTATCAGTTGCATCTTGTATCTGTTCTATCAGTTGTATCTTGTATTTGTTCTATCAGTTGTAACTGATAAAACGGTTACAACTAATAAAACGGTTACAACTGATAAAATGGTTACAACTGATAAAACAGATGATGTTGTTAAATTCATGAGTATAACTTTTCACAGAAGAATTAACATAATCTTAGGTAAGAAATGAACTTCTGTAACAAGTTGATTGTGTTATTTATGAATAATTTAATTTTCAAACTACATTCGGCACCTGGATAAAACATTGCTTAAATCATAACATACCATCGATTTCGTTTATTCTTTCCATGTTCAATACTATTAATAATCCATAAACTGCTCTTATACGGATGATGTTGTTAAATGTCATTCCTACTAGCAGAGTAGTGAAATCGTAATCAGTTTATTGGACAAGCATAGTATTAACTCTATTAGATGATAAAAATGATCTCATATAATATTTTAAATTTTATCAACGGTTATAATTGATAAAATCTAAAATACTATATGAAATCATTTTTTTCATCTAATAAGCTCTCCCCCTCCAGCATTCAAGATTTGACATAAGACAAGACAAAGATCCTCAATCTCGCTAAAATATTTAAGTTTCACATAGCTTTGCTCATTATCCAGATAAGAACAATAAAGAAAACTTCTTCTAATCCTCTTTTGGCCTTACATTATCCAATGTGAAGAACAAAATTAAGAATAAAAGAACAATTAATCCACATTTAGTGGTGAAGAAAACTTTTTTTTTTCTATCTCAAGAAAAGATGAAAAGGAATAAACAAACTTACGGATATTATACAACGTAATTTTCCAATTGAACACGGGTCTGGTTAGATGAGGCATCCTTACTGTTGGATCGCCATATGTGATCTGAAACAAAGTGACCATTCAAAAATTAGTTATACTCTCCAAAATTGCAAAAATTATAATACCACACTGATAAACTAATATTTTAGCCTATATAATAAAAACAAAGGATAAATTATTTTTATATGCATAAAATTTATAATAAATATTTTTTAATATATTACTGTATTATCATTTAAGTTCATAATAATAATTATTGAACAACAAGTTTTATATTATATTACAGTAAATAATTCATAGTATGATACTTGATTCTTTTTAACTATTGAAAATTTGTTTAAAAAATTGAAATTCAATTCAAGAGGATAAGTAAAACTCTTAATTAGCTCATGAAAACCCCTTCATGATAGACAGGCTGCTATTATAATTTATAAATATAAAATAAAATTACCAAAATATAAGTTCCTCCAGGTTTTAGAAGTCTGCAAAGAAGAAAAAAGGCATAATCAGTGAGAATTTTGAGTATAAAAAGCTTCTGTGTTCAAATCTCAAGAAATTTATTCTCATTAAAGTCTATACAACCTACACACTTCTGCAAGCATCTGAGAAGCACTAATTGGAGCATCAGAACCACACTGAAGTACAAATAAGCAAATTCGAGGATTAGGAAATGAAGAGAAAATATGTGTAAAATTCGAGAACTATCAGGGAAGCAACATACCATCAATGAATCGAGAGTTCCTAGATCAACCATCAACAAAGTAGCATCAGCATATGAATTACAAAACGATTTCATTAATTTTGACAAAATTTGCATTTAATTTAGTTATGGATACCTTTATCAATAACTCCATCAAAAGATTCATCTGGAAAAAGGCTCATATCCCTGACATCCATCTGCAGGTCTATTGAGATTCATGGAGGAAGCGTACGTAAGGAGTTTAGGGCTTAAAAAGTAACATACTATACAAATAAACAAAACAATGTTATCAATTAGATACATTTTAGCTGGGGGATGCACTCATATTTTCTTCTCATCATCTCAATCGCAACCGATGAAATATCAATATTTGTGATGTGCTCATAACCATCTTTCACCATATCCTCGGACATAACTGCAAAATATGACAAGATACCCAGATAAGCCTATGAATAGCTCAAATTCAATTAATCAATAACTTGTTTCTAGCAATGTTTAAAGATATGTCCCAAAATTACTATAGCAACAAGTGAATAGCATGATAGCCATTGTTTTGGATTTCTTTTAAAGTTTGCATCTTTTTTTTATGGGCACATAGTGGTTTTTTTACCTGCAATAAAGAATAAATAAATACGAGTGTGTGGTTAACCCTTATACAGAAAAACAAACCTTGATCTCCCAAAAAAAACCTCCAACTAACAACTCAAAAGCTCCTAACAAACCTTAGAAACCACCTACAAAGCTACCCAACAAGGCAGTCATAGTTTACATCATGTCTAATATATGCATATAAATTTTTAAAAAAGACAAAATATTCAAAGTTAATGACTTTCATAATTAACAATAAAATGCCAGGTGTGTCTTCAACAAAATATAAGTAAAATACTACAAAAAAAATCAGATACAAATTTCCCAGAATCATCTTCAAAATTCAACTAGTCAAATTTGTCATTTTTCACTACTATTATAGCTTTAGATTTCCCTTTTCAAAATTGAAATCCCAAAAATAGTCCCTCCAAATCCCCAAAATAAAAGCCTCGGAAGAGGACTTTTCGGAACAAATACATAAACGAGTAACAGAGAATAAGAATGAAAACTGAATCTACCACCGCTATGCTCATTGCTTTAGCACAATTGCCTAAACTACTTTGTAACTCCCACACTGTAAAAACTCTCTTTTTTTCAGGGAAGTTATTTTCTTCCATAAATATCTTAAACAAAGCACCAAGCAGTGACTCTTGTTACACAACAGCAACACATTTACAGCATGCAAAGTAGCTTAATCCATCAACTATACAAATTATACTGCAGCTTTCATCTCCAACCTAAGCCATTTCATGGTTACTAACAAACAAGATTCATCCTCCACAAGCTAATTGCTAAGGAAATCCCTACTTCTCCTCTTCTCCATCAGATTTAAACTTCATGAGTTAAAAACAAAAATGTAATCCAGCATTTGTTCTCCATTCAGAGAAGCGGGAAATAAATTTTTAATTGAGAAAATAAGATCCAGAGATTGCAATTCTCAAAAGAGAAAAACCCTAAAGTAAAAGTAGAGTTGGTGGAGTTACAGCAGAGAAGGAAAGAGGAATTGAAACGGAATGATGGTGATGGTGCGAGAGCAAAGCGAAGAAAGAGAAAGGGGAAAGCGTTACCAGCATTGCCGCAACCAACCATGAGAATCCTGGAAGAAAAAGGGATGAAATTGCGCACGAAAGGTCTGAGAGCAGAATAACGCTGGTACCAATCGAAGGAACCACCCTCTTGGATGTAGCGCGCGTCCCAATACAGAGCGTCGCCGTAGTTGTAGGTGTTGCAGCTCGACACATCCCTAAACATCTTCCTATCTTATCTTACTGCAGTCAAACAGTGAGTGAGTGAATGAGTGAATGAGTGACGGAGAAATCGGTTACGGTGGTTGGTTGGTGCGTGAGACTCTGTGGTGGGAGTGGAACACGGCGGCGACAAAACCAGATTTTATTTTTTTTTTATTTTTTTTAAACTTACATATATATATATATATATATATATATATTATAATTCAGAAAGTGTGAACTTTCACTTCTTCCCCTTTTGTGTGTGGGCCTTTGATTGTGGGCCTTCTCTTCTGGTGTAGGTACAGATCCTTATCCAGAATTCATTCCTTCACGATTCACTGGACAGACACATGTAAGAAATTGACTATTTTGTCCTTAATATTCTTAATATTCTCAAACACTTCTCTTACCTGGAGTATCCATGTTGGATATATTTATCCGTGTCGGACACATGTATTGACACTCGTAGAACACTTATTAGTGAAGTGTTCAATTCAAAAAATATTTGTTGAGTTTTCAAAAATTCTAGCATGGTTCTAACACAATTTTAAAATGTATAAATACAATAATTTTTTAAAAATTTAAATTTATTGTATAAATTTTTATTATGATTATAAAAATAAGAGACAAATTCTTTTGAACCCGTCATGAAAAATATCTTCATACTTCCAAAAGAATCTCAAACATACTTTTACACATAAATATTTATTTTCAATTTATATAATTCAAAATTATATAATATATAGATTAGTGTTTTCATATCCTACATTTTAGAGATTTTAGAGATTATACGTATTTTCATATCTACATTTTAAAAATTATACGTATTCCGTATCTGTGCTCATATCCGTATTTGTTACATAATTCGCAACACATGATACATTTTTTGATCTACTTACAGGTAAGTGATTCACAGTCTATAATCTTCTCAAGACATTAAACAATAATTTTCGGAAGCCGAGATTAAAAGACCATTTTTCACTCTTCAAATACAAATATTCAAAATTTATACTAAATATTTATATTTATATCCATAAGTACTTTCCAAACATCAATATCTAAAAACATCTTTACACCATTATCAGTACAACCACCACCTCCACTCAAAACATCTCGATCATAATTGATCTGGTGGAGATAGAATTAGTCTTCACTTCACTCACGTACCAGTTGTAAAAAAGTTATTTAAAAGATTTGCAACTGCGAGAATCTGAAAGTGGTTCCTAGCAAGATTAAGATTCCAATGGAGACAAAATCAGAAAGACGGATTATAATGCTACAGAAAAGGGGATTTTTTTTTTAAAGCTACGGTTTATTATTTATGTTTTCAAATGTTTATTTTGAAAATTTTGTTTTATAAATTATAGAAAGCTTCTTAGTCTGAGATTTTTATAGAATAGGTAATTCTTTAAGATTTTTATAGAATGGTTAAATCAAAAATAAGTTTTGCAAAGAGTAAAATGTTCATTTTTAAACAATTATGAGATGCACTCAAAAATTACGAAATATGGAGTGCAGATAGGAAAAACCATTTTGTTTACTAGTGTTGTGGGCATCATGCATATTATTGGGCCTCTTTATCTTTTGTGTTTGTCAATTTCTTCCGGCACCCCTCAATTATGCAAAAATACTGAAATTACCGCTTTACAAGTGTTTCCATAATATAGGTTCCAAAAGCAAAGGGTATTTTTGGAATAGAAAATATGGAAGACAATAAAATCATTTTGGAACACATTTTTTTTTTAATTTTCAGATTGATAAATCCGAAATTCATAAAAAGTGTTATGGAAAAGATTTTCCAGAATTATTTCGAAAGAATAATCTGGAAGTCATTTTTTAAAGGAGGCAAAACAGTCTTCTCAAAAAATGATGGGGTGCAGGAAGAAATTTGTAGAGGTGCAGAAAGAAGGTGCCTTTGTGTTTCTATGTATTACCTTATTAATAAAAGAAAGACTAAGAAGTAAAATACCCATTATATAGGATCTTCTTAGGGATTGCAATGTGGGTTGACTCATCCCGCATAGGCCCATATTATGTTTGGTTCATAAAATGCATATCGGATTGGTCCGTTCCGCGTAGTGAAAGCGAGTTGATTTCTCTGTCCCGCCCCGCATAAGGGTCAGCCCGCGGGTCTGTAGGCCAGCCCGTGTACAGTTTTTTTTTTTAGAATTTCAATAAAAAATGTTTGTTACTTTTTGTATTGTTACTGAAAAGTTGAGGCATGTTAGTACAATTCCTCAATCATTGCTACATATTATTTTTCAGTATCATCTTCCTAAATTTCAAACTCACAAAGAGACATGTTAGTACATTCCGCATCCACTCCAATCCAATTTGCAAATTAAGATCATTTTGGAAAATATAGAATAAACATATAATCTAAAAATAATTCTAAAAATGTATTACATATCAGAAATAATAATAGTAATAATATTTAATAATCAATAAGTGAGAGGAATGTATGTAGATTAATAAAGTTAAATGTTCAGTTGTTTGGTTAAATGCCTTAGCACCTAGCCTGTCCCAGAGTATCACGATCAGTTAGTGTCTCTATTTGTAATTTCAGTATAATAAGTTTCCTTTAGCATAACAGGGGAGGTGTACTTATCACTTTAGCTTGTTTTTGACCTATTTATATAAGAAGTGGCCTAGGGTGTGCCATTGACCTTAGTCAATACTTAAGGCCGTCCCATTTTTAGGTTTCCAATTTTACCCTTACTTATTGTTTTTCAAGGCACCATCTCCTATAAATAGGATGTCTTACTCCTTGTATTTCTAATGTTTAGAAGAAGAAAAACTCTGCACAAATTGTGTGATGATTGTTTTGCTCTAGCAATAGATTTTATCTTGAGTGGGTTTGAGAGCTCTCAAGTGGCGGTCCTAATCTTGGAGGAAACCATACTCCAAAGTGGTGTGTCCCTTCTCAATTCACACCATAAGCTTTCTTCTTCTATCTTTTTCCTTCGTTTTCATTACGTCACTTTATTCTTGTGTTCCTATACATGTTATAATTCGATTTTCCTTTGTGTTATTGTGATGTTCTTCCATTTAGCATTCGGCCATGGCCATCTTAATGGTTTCCTTTCATTTCTTTCAATTTTCGCAATGCATCATCACTATTACCTTATCTTGATTTTCCTCTTTGACTTTGAAAATGAACCTTCACACTTACTTAACCAACCACTTGGACCAAGCAGTGAAAGAAAGAGAAAAAAAAAATATGGTTCACAATATCATATTAGAGAGTTAAGATATGATCAAAACAAAAGTCAATGTAGTTAAAAACGCGAGTAAACTCGCAAAAACGCATGATGCAATGATTTTGACGCAAAAAACGAGTTGACTCGAACAGTGGATCAGCGCCGAAGTGGAGCGCACCACGTCGCCGCGGAGCTCGCTGCATCTGCTTCGGAGGACATCTCAGAGCCGCCTAGTATTGTAGCGCAACAAAATGTTTGACCTAAAATAAACCCTAAAATGTTTTAACCTGGCGCGGTCCAATGAGTGAAGAGTAACAAATAAGAAACTCTAAAAAATAAAAAACTCTAAAAAAATAAAAAATAAAACCATAGAGAGCAAAGTAACGCACTGCACCGCAAAATTTCATTGTTGTCGATTGTGATTGCACTGCCAGCAGTTGCGAACGACACTGCTCTCGTGTTCTCCTTTTCTCTTCTCTCTCATTCTCCATCTCGATCCCCGATACTATTTTTTTCTTCTCCAAGACAGTGGTTTATATTATACTTCAATTAATATGAAAGATTTCCTTTAATACTTAATTTGTGTTAGATATTTGTTAACTTAGTTGTTTTTTGTAAGAACAATTTAGGATTTATGAAACTTATTTTCAGTTGTGTTATATATTGAATATTATTTTTCATATATTAGTGACTTTTACGATTCGAGTTACAAATCTTGAGTTACGATCTTTTAGCTTCTTCTCGATCCTCGTATGAGTTACGAGTTTGACTACATTGACACAAAAGTATTATTATTGTGTATATTTGAAAGCTACACAAACACTTTATATACAGAAGAAAAAAAGTAGAGCTTGAGAGGGATAACACCTAACTAAAAAAGTAAAAATAAAATAACCATTAAACATTAAACAGGGAGGGAGAGAAGAGAACAAAATTAAAAAGTGAGGTCTCATGCGTGAGAGAGTGGAGTGTGGAGGATTAGGTATGACAATGTGCGCTGGTAATGTGTAATGCATGCGAGCTAATTTCTCTGTCATGCCCTACATACCAGTCGATGCGCGAGTCTACAGACTAGCTCGCGTACAATTGTTTTTTTTTTTAAATTCATAAAAATGTTTGTTAATTTTTGTTACTGAAAAATTAAATGTAAAAAAATTTAATTAAAATATTTGCTACTTTCTACATTTTTACTTGATAATTGAGTCATGCTAATACATTCCTCATCCATTACGCACAACTAACTTTGAAATTTCAGATATTGTTTAACTAGTTCAATCCAATTTAAAAGAGTATAATAATGATTACGGTAGAAAATAAATAATCATCGTACAAAATAAAATTTTATCTTACCCAATAAACAACAAAAATAAATGAAATGTCGGTTTAACTAGTTCAATCCAATTTAAAAGAGTATATCGATTATATTTGTTACAAATTGTTTTACATGTCTACTAAGTAATATTAAAAATTCTTGGTAAATAACAACTCCTATTGCTTCAATGTCACCCTTCTCTAGTGCTTCACAAAACAGTTTGTTTGCTTTTAATATTTCTATCTCACTATCTTTATTAAGTTGTTGTAAAGAATTGTTAATTATTAGTGAGAGAAGTACATTTGTCTATTACTAAGTCATGTAAATTTGTGTGGAGGAGGAAACACCAAAAAACTGCAATTAACAATACTAAGGTACTATAAGGAGTTTGGGTACAAACAGATTTGGCACAACTAACTTTGAAATTTGAGATATTGTTTAAATAATCATCGTACAAAATCAAATTTTATCTTACTTACACAATAAACAACAGAAATAAATGAAATGTCGGTTTAACTAGTTCAATCCAATTTAACAGAGTATATTGATTATATTCGTTACAAATTATTTTACATGTCTACTGACTAATATTAAAAATAAAAGTTAATGGATAAATAATCATCGTACAAAATAAAATTTTATCTTACTCACACAATAAACAACAAAAATAAATGAAATGTCGGTTTAACTAGTTCAATCAAATCAATTTACAAATTGTTTTACATGTCTACTAAGTAATATTAAAAATTCTTTGTAAGTAACACACCTATATTTCCTCTAGCATGAACCTTAATGTTCTCTATCCTAATTTTTTCGTAAAATCGTGTATAATTTGAGGTCAGAAAATGCTATAGGACAGCAACTAATGACAACAACCAAATATCCCAAGGGAACCAGGAAATACACAACATACAGTGTCCTTTTTAACCCATTTGTTTTTCATTGCTTCAATGTCACCCTTCTCAAGTGCTTCATAAAACAATTTGTTTGCTTTTAATATTTCTATATCACTCTCTTTATTAAGTTGTTGTAAAGAATCGCTAATTTTTAGTCTTTAGCAAAATTTTCTTCAGCGTACCTTCTCTTCGAGAGTCTCTTATTCCAATCAAATATCATGAAGTTTGTCATTCAGTTCGTCATCCGAAGCTTGGCTCTTTACTTTCAAGTTCCTACATAGAAACGAAAGGCATTTTTAGACATGTCAAATCCTAATATGAATAATGAGGTTTAAAGCGAAGTTATTTACTAAATTTTCCCATTTTCAAGAGTTGTAAAATGGACCTTGGTCTCCTCTTCGAAAACTTTTGCACGAAACTAACTTGTTTGGAGTTCGAGCCAGCTTGTTATTCATGAATTACATATTTTATTTTGTTTGATTTTTTTCTTACCCAATGGACCACACTATTTTTTCTCTTCTCTCCCTTTGTTTTTCCAAAAACAACTTATCTTGTGCTATCATTGCTTATCGAAACTACGAACACTTATGTTTTAAATAGAACTGAACTTACCCAACCATCATTATTTATTGTGGATAAGATCATATTTTAGTTTGTACGATGATCGTTTAGTTTGTACGATATCATTCATTTAGTCTGTACGGTGACCATATTGGTTGAACCATAATTAACTTTAATTAATTTACACAGTTGAACAACTAAATAATTAAATATTTAACCTTATTAATCTACATATCTACCTACATCTCTCACTTATTGATTATTAAATGTTATTATTATTAATTTTTGTTTGGAATGGATGAGGAATGTACTATCATATTTCTGTGAGTTTGAAATTGAGAAAAAAAATATGTAACCGTGTATGAGAAATGTATTAATTTTTCAGCAGTAATGCAAAAAGTAGTAAATATTTTGATTGAATTTCTTTATATTCAATATCTCTAGTAGCAAAAAATAGCAAATATTTTTATTAAATTTCTAAAAAAAATGTACATAAGTTGTTTCTTATGTGGGACTGAGTAGAAAAATCAACCCGCGTTTATTATATTATCATTCCTAAATCTTCCTTTTAATGAATTTCTGTTTTTTCTGTATCACTGACTTCTTCCAACACCCATACTTTACTATTATTTATTTTAGTAAATAATTTTTTTAAAAAATCCTACACATCTTATATTTCCTTTAGCCTTTATTCTTTATTCTCTATTGTTTCTTCGATCACGCATGCCACCTCCCTCAACAACTTTTGCACTTTGACAATTTTCTGATGGTTTTTCTTAGGTTCTCAAAGATAAGTATTTGCATTTTTTTTAATGTTTGGTTGCAAGGTATGTTTAGTGATATTTGATTGCTATTTTTATTCATTAAGAACTCCTAGATTACTTAAACTATAAGGGTAAAATGAAAATAAATTGAAATCTGATTTTTTTTAAAATATATATTAGATTATTATGTAATCCAAAATAT
>Ga0123341_1005634_pt1 | contig 11194 bp, 3 predicted proteins | sample Turbeapinknodule_FD_89959 | JGI IMG/M metagenome (GOLD analysis project Ga0123341, IMG submission 89959) | Root nodule microbial communities of legume samples collected from Mexico - Turtle bean Mexico pink nodule | ecosystem: Host-associated > Plants > Roots > Nodule | place: Mexico: Nepantla... | reverse complement strand
TATATATATATTTATTTGGATATAAGAAAAATAAGAATTATGATAGGGTTGAGATTATGAAATGATTTAAAGAAGAGAGAGACAGCACATGTGTTTAGGCACCACCATTTGATTGGCTTATCATTTATTGGTGATGAAGAAGATAAAGGCCTACCCTATACATATAGGATGGGGACACAAGGCATCTTCTTGGTATCATCCTCACTGTCCCTCCCATCAACTATCTAAATTTGGATTATGCATTTATATGCATGACAGATTGTTGTGGATATAACAAAGGACACTTGTCCTCCAAGTTAAGGACTTGGACCACTTCTTAAGATTCCAACTTCTGCCCTCACACCTAATAAACCAACACTCCCCTCCATCAGATTCTTTTCCAATCAAAACTCATATAGGGTTGCCTCAATCTACCATTGGATAATACAACTTCAAACTACCATGCAATATTAACATTCACTTAATTTCCAACTTCACTATTTTTTAATAGCTAATCACTGAAAATTTAACATTTTATAAAACTTGTTTACAAAATAGGTTTTTTTTCTATTTATATACTATCAAATATTTTAATTTATAATTGATGTGTGATCTGTAACTTATAATATTCTGAACAAACATGTTACTTTAATGTTTTATTTTTTACTCAATCAATAAATCAAAGACTTCTTTCAACAAAATGTTGTTTTGATGATTTTTCTTATTCGATTTGGTGTTTAGAACTTTATGTTGTATAAGGTATTTCATAAATTGATTTTGGGTGATTTATGTTTAACGTTTTGATTAGGTTTGGAATTTTTGGTGCGTTTCATTGCAGGTTTTTGGCTTACGTAGTTTTCTTGCAGGTTTGGTTTGATATTTATGATTCTTGAGTGTTTGACTTACTTGTGCTTGTGTAAAGATTTCGTTCAAGTATTGGAGAAAAGTGTAGAGTGATATTTATTTTGTCTTCTTGTGTGAGAACGTGTCTCCTTTGCAGGAATAATGTAATTGTATTATGACGTGATCATGTCTATTTCAATCTTGTCATATCTAAGTCACTCTCATTGATATTTTGTAGAGTCTTCTGGATCTTCAGTTGGTTGGGTGTTAAAAAGTTTGGTTTCTCTATGAGGATTGAGACATTCCTAAAATATTTTTTTTTTTTTTTATTTATTCGATAAAAAAAAACTTTGATGAAATGAATAAACGTTTTTGGTGTTGAATCAAAGAACAAAAAGCTGCTATGTTAAGTGTTTATGCATTAGTGTTGTTAACAAAAAATTAACCCCAAACCCTTTGTTGACATCAACGTTCATGATGACATTGGTTCTTTCAAACATCACTGTGCTAAGTAAGTTGTCTTGTTGTGGCTTGTGAAATAAACAAAACTTTTCTCTCACTTTCTACATATGAGTTTGTTGTAACAAACACAAGCCATTAGTATAATATGATTAACAAAATAATTAGCATGGGCTTAAAGAATAAAGTATGTTTTGATGTAACACTGTAGCAAGGGCATAAGCATGTTATGTCAAATGTCAGACAGATAATCAGAAATTATTATTATAAGTTAAAACAAACACTTGCTATCATAGATTCATGACAGCATGCATGATTGAAGAAATCAAATATTCAATGTGAAAGCTATAGCATTCCACATTTCAACTCCATACTTTAATTATTATATATGATAGTCTTGTTAATAGATTCTTGATCTTGGCTTCTTTATTTATGATCAAAATTCTTTGATATTTATTACTTTGATTTGATGGTTATAAATATGAATTGGCTTTTAAAATTATATTCTGTTATATCACAGTGTTGTTCTTCACTGTATAATTATCAAAATAACATTATCATTTGCTTCAGGTCACAACTGATCATTAAATTTTTATTTTTTTTTCAAATATAGACTCTACATGACCAAATAAATAAATGATGGCGTAGAAAAAATAAATAAATTTTTAATTATCACTACAAGAAAATCATGAAATAGAAACCAGTTTTTAGAAATCAAAATAATTAGTTGCAATAGTAACTAAATTAGGAACATTTTAGAAACTAAATAAAAAATTAGTTTTTAAATTAGTTTCTATTATTATTAAGTAGTTTCTAAATTGGTATCTAATTACCAATCAAGGTTTTAACTACCCATTATTTAGTTTTTAAATTTGATTTCTAAAATCTTGGTTGCTAATTAGATACCAATTTAGAAACTATTTAACAATAATATAAACTAATCCAGAACCCAAAATTTCTTTTAGTTTCTAAAATGGTCTCTAATTTAGTTATTATTACAACTAATTATTTTGGTCTCTAAAAATTGGTTTCTATTTCATGATTTTCTTGTAGTGTATATATAAAGAGGTGAACAGATCAATTTAAAAAAAAATTAATTTGTTTTACAAAGTATAAAATAGTAAATATAAATTTATCCGAGATGTAAAAGGCTTTGATTACATAGAAACTATTATTTTAGTTTATGCATTGAATTTTATTTAATTGAGCGATTAAGGGAATCTTACAGTCTAACTTGTGTGTATTTCAATTTATAATATACGAATAGCAGCAAGTTTCAACATAGAGGCTCACTTTAAGATTTTTTATTTATTTTGAATTAAGAATGGATAAAATATTTTTTTATTAAAATAATAGGAGAAAAAGTAGGAAAATAGTAAAAATGTTGAAACCTAGTTGGTAAAAATATTTGCAGATACGGCGTCGCTTTACTCTCTCAGCCCAAGCCCATAAGAGATGGTGTAAAAGTCCACATACCAAATCACACAAGGCCCAAAATTCTCATAAAATCAGCTGGATCAAGAATAGCCCATGGGCCCTAAAGAAAATATCCTAATTTATTGCATATCAAGGGCGTTTCTTCCCGCACCCTCACATTCTTCGATATACCGAAATTACCCTTCATAATTTTGGATGATTTGAGAATAAAGATTCCATAATCTGGAATAAGAATGTTTTCAAAATAAAAAATCCAAAAACAAACAATCATTCCAAAACATTATTTCAATAACACATTTTTATATTTCTGGTAAATCCAAAATTCATAAAATACTTTTTAAAAAATATATTCCAGAAATATTATGGAAAAAGTAATCTAGAAATATTTTTAAAAGGAATAAAAAAAAAGGAGTGCAGAAAGACATTTATTAGGGTGTAGGAAGCAACACCCCCTATCAATATATCACTCGAACTCTTTAAGAACCAACACTATACAGAACAATACACGTTTAGAAATTTCTTTTGCACCCTCTTCACTTTTACACCTTCATAAATATGAAAATTTTACTTTATGGTTTTGATTATGAAAAAAAAAAACTTTCAAATTACACCGTCTAAAAACTTTCTTAATTATTTAATATATAAAAAAAATACTAAATAATTTGCACAATTTATTACTCGAAAGTAATGATAGTTATGTTCTCTAAATTTTTAGAAATGCATTTTCATAACATAAAATCAATATACATTAAAATGAACAATGTAAAATAATGGACTTAATATTAAAATAAATGTTAATTTAAATTACTCTTATAGATGAATTTATTTTTTTAATCATTTTCATTATTATTTATTTAACTTAATTTCCCAGTTGAACTATTTTTTTATTCTTTTTTCTAATTTAATATCAGGATTAAATCTTTAACTCATTTATACTGATTTGAGTCTACTCGGCATTTTAAAAAAGACAATAGAGATATTCACCCTCAACTTTAAGTATATTTGATCAAACATATTTTAAAAAAAGAATAATAAAAATCAATTTTATGAAAGGTATTATATTTTTTCAGTGTCGTTTTATTTTTATCGTTTCATATATATTTGTTTAAATGTTAGGTAATTGATATTACTTTAAATTAAATTATTGTTGTGTATCATCAACTATTTATTTATTTATTCAAAAAATGTAATTAACTTTTACTTAATTTATATCAATGTGTGTGTATATATATATTGATTGATTGATTGAAGTTTCTTAAAACGTCTTATATTGAAACAAAATTGAGTTTGAACTGCTTGAAAATAAGTTATATAAACTCACAAAAACAACTTATGAGTTGTTTCCTTGGAGTTACCATTAGGACATTTCCAATAAAAATGACTATGAGTTGTTATCACTAATAAATTTACCCTCATTTTTTCTTAAATGATTTTTTTTAAGAATTCTAAGCAATTATTTTTTAATTTAGGCTTTGTTATTCATAATAATATTTATTGCTTCATCGAGTAAGATAGTGTTTTTATTCTTAATGCTGAGTTGCTAAAAAAAACTAAAATGTTTTTTAAATAATTTTGAAAGTCTCACTGAAGACATGTAGACATGTCCAATGGAAAAATTACGTCTAAGCAACTCAAAACAACTTTTATGCATCGCGCTGGAGATGCTTTTAATCATTAAAAAAATGTAAGGAGAAATTAATATTAGAGGTTAAGAATAAATCTAACTAGTTTACCAAAACAGATAGACATTTCTGAAAAGGAATTGATAATTGAGATTGAAGCTAAGAATATTATACTTTAGTGTAGAGTTGTTGTTATCATTTAATTTTAGTTTCACGTTATAAACAATTATATAGTATATAAGTGAATGTAAACTTACTTTATAAGCTGATTTTTAATAAAAAAATCATGAAATAGAAACTAATTTTTAGATACTAAAATAATTAGTTGTAATAGTAACTAAATTAGAGACTATTTTAGAAACTATATAAAAAAAATAGTTTTTAAATTAATTTCTATTATTATTAAATAGTTTCTAAATTAGTATATAATTAGCAATCAAGGTTTTAACTACTAGTTATTTAGTTTCTAAATTTGGTCTCTAAAACCTTATTTTTTTTTTATCAGCAATAACAAATAAATAAATGGGAACCACTTAGATACCTTAAAAATTATTTAACAATAATAAAAACTAATTTTGTTTTTAGTTTCTAAAATGATCTATAATTTAGTTACTATTGCAACTAATTAATTTGGTTTCTAAAAATTGGTTTCTATTTTATGATTTTCTTATAGTGTTTGTAAGGTTGAGTCAAAATTTAAAGTCAATTTCTCAAGGTATCAAAGTCATTTAAGTTTATTTTCATGAGAGTTTGTTGAACTTATCAGATAGATCATTCACTATCAGATCAATCACAATGCATAATCACACATACGAGTTTGACAAATATTGATATAAAAAATGATGTTTCATAGTATATAAATGTAGAAACTTTACTTATAAGTTGGTTTTGTAATGTTAAATTATAGGCTTAAAATTGTTTATTGAATCCTTTTTGTTGTTTTTTTTCTATTTAAATAAAAATAAACAAATCTTTACTAGTTTATGTGAATTTGACTGCCACTCATTATTTTCTTAAATTATTAAAAGAACAAGTTTCAAAACAAAATTAGTTTTGACACAAAGGTAAGCTTTCAACAGTTCCAGAATCAATCAAGCTTTTCATCATGAAAACAACCAAACACAAAGTCAGATTGCCATTTTGTCCATGACAAGTTTCAACTTAAGATTCTAAACCAAATAATGTTCATTTCTTCCAATCAACTCCCCATGATTATTTTAGAACAAATACATGCAAATTTGGAGTGGAAATAAGGAATTTATCAGTTTGAGGGAGGCAAAGAATATCAGTTTAAATACGCAATCTTTGTCTGATATCACAACTATTCTGTCTCCCCAATTCATCTAATCATTCTATCAACGATAATATCCATGATTTTGGTTAATGGTAATGGGAATTTATTCCTTTTAAAAGATTTTGACAAGGAGATCTCTTAACATTGTTTCTATTGCATTGTAGTACTAGCAGATACAATAAACCACAAATTTAATAATATGAGTTAAGATGGAAAAAAAAGGAAACAAGAATAAATATGATGTAAATTGCAAGTGACCCTATTTTTATATGTCATAATCAAATACAAAATGTTTTATTTCTCTCTCAAAAGTATATTATGATGTTTTGAAGTGACATTAGGATTGAAAATAAACTTACGTAAGAGTAAGCTGGATGGAATATAGGTTCAAACTAATCAATTGAACATGTATGTTCATTGATGATGCTACCATGGGGATACATATTGGAAGAATCCAAGAAAAGTGAGGATGAGAAGTCATAATTCTTAAAATTAGGAAGAAGTTTTCTCAATGAAAAGTTAGGTACTTTCTTTTGATGAAAGGATGTGTTTGCTTAAATATGTCATTTTTGCTCTACCCTTATTCATTTTTTTTATATGTTTGCTTAAATATGTCCTAAACGAGATTAGAAAGATACAAAGACTATTTCTTTTGGAAGAAAAAAAAAGTAACTTGGGTGAAATGGACAAGAATATGTAAAACAAAGGTATTAGGAGGGCTAGGCTTAAAGAATATACAATTGTTTAATTATGCACTTGTAACCAAGTGGAAATAGAGGCTAGCAAGAGATAATGAATTATGGAAAGAAATACTAAATATAAACATGCGGATTGGAAGATGTTGAATAAGAAATCTCAAAGACAAGAATGAACCGGTGTGGTGGAAAGATCTAAAGAAAATATCTAGATCAGGGAATCAACTTGGGTGGTTTGATAAAAATATATCATGGCAGATAGGAAAGGGAACTAAATTCATATTTTGGGAAAATAGGTGGAATGAGGATATCTCTCTCAAGGATAAATTTCTTAAGTTATATAAAAAAATTCTTGTAATAAGTCTGTTAATGTGTCAGATATGGAAGTATGAATCAACAATAGATGGGAATTAAAAATGACGTGAATTCGAGTGTTTTAATTAGAAATAGCAATGTAGGACGGACTCTGCAGGTCATCCCGTAGCCCGATGGGAAAAAATGCAGGGCAGACTGACTTTGTTAATCCGTTGGCTCACTTAGGTTCGTCCAACATAACCCACAACCTGTGCGGGTTAGCACGCATAATATTTTATTCATTCAATTCAATTCTGCACCCAATATTATTGAAATGAAAGAACAACAATTATGTTTTTGAAGTCAACACAAGATCACATTTAATTAAGGTAGCTTCTTAGTAGCTTAAACAATATTTTATTTTATTTTTTCTTATTCATGAAACATGTATTCACATATTTATTTGATGTAGATGTTAATCATATGTTTATTTAGCTTATTTAAATTTAATTGTCAAAGGTAGACTCATGAAGTGTAACAAAGATATAAAATATTAAAATTTAAAATAAGATACATTAATTAATATATATATATATATTAAAAAGGTTTTGCAGACAAATGAAACCTATATATATATTAAAAAGGTTTTGCAGACAAATGAAACCAATCATGCAGTTCTTATGTGAGGCGGACCAATCCAACTCATTCTTTTAGACTGGTCAACCCACATTGTTATTTCTAGTTTGAATGGGAATTATTTCGAATTAATACTATGAGAGAATTATCACAAAATGAAAAAAAAAAAAAAGACAGGAAGAAGACCTATAGTGTGTGAATGTGGAACCTATATTAGATCAACTTATAAATGTCTTAAAGGGTAATTATGATGGTGAGTACTTTCTTGAGCCTAATATTGAAAATAAAATCAATTCCAAGTGCTTTACACTTTGCTTGGAAAATGGAAATCAGTCCTAGCAGCATGATTAAAGGGTACATAGATTAATGGTGGTAAGGGTACACAGAACACATCTTAGTGGAGGAAGGGTATTTTGTAAATCTCACAAGTGAATAAGGACAAAACAATCTTTGTAGGATGTGAATGATCTGCGGTTGAAGAGTTACAAGAGGGATATTTTGTATATAGTAAAGTTGCAATATATTATATATTTTTTCTTTGACAAAAAAAAAGTCCCCAATTCTTATGCTCCAACTCTATAAGAATCACTCAAGGATTTGCTCCAATCACTGATTTCGATATGTTCCCTGTCATATCAGAATGTAATATTGTTCCCATAAATAGCTAGCAAGACTTTTGTTCTTCGTGCTTATATATATTATTACGTATGTGTATACATCACTTGTATCACTTTCCCATCTTTTAGTAAAACATGAAATTCGGAACACCACAAATCGAGAACAAACCGAGAGTGATAGTTCATGCGTGGAACACTATATTGTGAATGGTCTAATAACGGTTCGATAACGGATAATCTGATAAGTTCAATAAACAATCACTAAAATAGATGTTCAATGACTCTGATATCATATTAAGAAGTTAACTTTAAACTTAATTCAACCTTATAAAATCGACTTAAGTGGTAAGATTTGTATCACTATAAAGAATGAAATGTTTCAATCAATCTCTAATAGTGTTGCACCCTTTAACTTGTATAGATCGTGTTCTCAGCATTTTGTAACTCATTAATTTTGTGAAAGTACATATATAATATGATGCAGAAAACAAATCTAACCAAAAGGTTGGTTCTTAATTAGTGGAGTTTTTATACGTCAATCAAAAACATGTTATGGAAAAGTTGAGTAGAAGAGGCCCTTTAGCATGCAGAAGAAGCTTGTTTTAGAAAAATGCCTCCATTTTGAAGGGTTGAGGTCTTTATGAGAGCTACCTTTTGGCATTAGTTATGAATAAAGTAATGATGGGTTGGTGTTTATTATGATGCAAATTATGCAAGAGGGGATACGGTAGAACAAAAATGGTCAAAAGGGAGAGTGATTATTAAGTTGGAATATATATTTATGGTCATGGCTACTTATAAAAGGGTGGAATATATTTGCTTAGTAGCTACCAAAGCAAAGCATTAAATAAAGGTTTCTTTACCTTCTCTTTTGTATTTGGCTGGTCCTCATCAACTAAATGCCTCCATCAGATAAGATTACCATTACAACATATCAGATTCAACTACAGTGTTCTCCTTATTGGTGCTGCCTGCATTACACTGTTATCTTCCATTAAAGTCAAATTTCAATCATAGAGGGATCTGTGTTCTACAATATTGTGAGATATATATAAGATTATTATGCATAACTTCAGTCGTCAGCTGCAAGGAATGGATGTCAATCATTGCTTATACTCTTAGATCAATCTTGTTTCTTCTCCAACTCTACATACCAATTTCATTCATTCTCTTTTCCTAATTTAATAACTCAAAAAATAGAATTGTATCAGTTGAAATCAAATGGTTTTGGAATGTCTCGATATCCGATATCAATTGATCGAAATGTTTAAATACATTAAGATTAAACGATGATTAACAAGGTTAAGCCGTATGAAGAGCTAGTTAACCATCATTCATATATTAATCTCGACTCAATATATAGTAATAAGGCTCATCACAACTATATAAATAGGTACAACAATCAGACAATGTACGTCATCATTATTATGTATTTATCGTACTGAATATCGAATATTTACTTGAATGAATGTCGAAACGTCTTTTGTAAGTACCCTTTAAATCGAGAGACGAAAATAATGAACAAGGAGCGAAAACAAGAAAAATTCAACCAAAACAAGTGAACTGACAGAAGAAGCAAGATAATATCAATCGAAACGAAAGAATCAATTATTCAGCTCATAAAATATTGTCACAGTCTTTTATTTTATACAACAAAAATAATTATAATTATTATATTTCCTAATTCTGATTGGGACATTCTCACTGCAATTTACATCATAAATTAAAAAAAAGACAGTTTTCTTCTTTTATGTGATGTGTGATCTCCAAATATATTATGTATTATGCAATTCATCATAAACCATGTATAGGGTTATAACTCTTTGTAATGTACACATTAAACCTACTACTAAGTCAATATATAAACCCTAAACTCTTCTATCTAAAGCGATTTTCTGTTTCCTAAAAAAAAGTGATTCTCTACAACATGCTGAGCCACTTAAAAAATAATATATGATCAGATTCAACGTTTCCGTCGAAATAAGTGGAAGTTTGCATAACTAAAAATTGATTATTTCTATAATATTCTCTTTCCCGAACATGCACCATACTTCTTATCTACGTAACTAAGTAACCTCACTTATAAACCCTAAGTTAGTGACTGCATATTCCCTGTAGTATTTTTATGATAACCATTGATGTTTACTTCAAAATAAATAACTCCCTTCAATAATTTTATTTATTAATTAATACCTATATCTTAGATTACACAAATATTTTTTTAATCAACAATAAAAAATAAATAAATGAAAACCACTTCAGGGTGGTTCAACCCTTATACATAAAGAGCTAGCGCCTTACCAACCTCCAACCAAGAACACCTTCTAACTTAAATAAGGAACAACCAAACCAACTAAAAAAAACATTAAACAACCAGCTTTATACAATCCACTGGGTTCAAAATCCAGTTGGAGTACGTAAAGGAAGATTACACAAATCTTAGTAATACACTTTATTATAACCACTTACAAAGTCATTTACACCCTGATAGAGAGACAGACTTTAAAAAACAATGAGAAATCATGCTAGGGATGCTTATACAAATATATGTATGCATTTTATTAAATGACATCATTAAGGTCTTTTGCTACCTTACAGAGTCTCTAAATCAAGAATATTTAGTTTGTTTTAAAAGCTATATTATGCGTTATATGTTGAAAAGAGAGTAAAGTAAAAATAATTTAATTAAATCATCCCTGAAAAAAAAAACAAATGACTTTTAGAGAAAAAGGAGAATAAAATGTACGTAGCTGGAAAAAAAAAAGAAAGTGAAAGAGAGAGAAGGAACCTTCTGGGATTCAACGGATAAAGTGATCCCAAAAACTTAAGAATAAGTAGTCCACTTGCAAACATTTTTTGCAAAGTATTACAACATGATAACAACTTTATCACTACAAAGATTATTGCAAAAAACAACAATGATTGTTATGTACAACACCATGTAATAATCTACAATCATTAAGAGAAAATACGTGGTTATTGTTCAATTCTCCTTGTCAACTAACATTAACACTTACAGTGTTTTTTCTGGGAGTGAAAACCCTATTTAGGGTTACAATAATAGTTGCTTTTTTATATTATAAGTGTATAAATGAAAATAAAAATTAATTGAAAAGCAAATATAAATATATAGCATGTATGAAATATAATTATACATAGTCAATTAAATTAGAGTTTAGTGTACGGGCAGCAAAGTGAAATAAAAATCTGTCTTTTTATTTTTCATAAAAGTTATATGTTGTCTTATTCCAAAAGCATGCATATATATATATGGTACATTTTATATATATATATATATATATATATATATATATATAT
>Ga0123341_1005631_pt1 | contig 11195 bp, 15 predicted proteins | sample Turbeapinknodule_FD_89959 | JGI IMG/M metagenome (GOLD analysis project Ga0123341, IMG submission 89959) | Root nodule microbial communities of legume samples collected from Mexico - Turtle bean Mexico pink nodule | ecosystem: Host-associated > Plants > Roots > Nodule | place: Mexico: Nepantla... | reverse complement strand
GAGATGCGCGGCGTCGCCCAGCGTCCGAACGATCTTGCGCGTTGCCGGGCCGCGCAAAGCAAGCGCGACCGGCGTGAATGCCGATGACGTATTCCAGCACATGTCCCCAACCCCTCAAGGCACTGATACTGCAATCCCCACTGCAATATACGCGCGTATTCTAAAATTTGAAATTGAAAAATATATGAGTGACACTGCTTGAACGCGAGCTTCCAAATGATCCGCTGCGACCTTGTGGAGCGCTTAGGCAACGACACCAAGGTCAGCTAGCGCTCAAGTGGCGTGAATTGCGGTTTTAGCTGCCCGATGGCTACCCTTGAACCGCTATTGCTGACCGCGTAGTTTGAGGTATCCCCGACAGAACACTGCGGACGGCCGTGTTACCTTGCCTCTGGTGCTAAATGGCGTAGACGGGGTGTTCGCACGCGGACTCGCGATCGGAGAAAATAGCGTCCAGAGGACCGTCCAATGTAATCGACGTTCCGACCCCACGTCCTCAGCGCTGATTTCGGAAGAACGGAGGACGGCAGGAACGCTGGCAATGAAATCGGCGCAGGGCGAAGCCCGGTCCGGGCTGCTTGGAAAGGAGAGGGCGCTCGACGACCTAATGCCGGAGCGCCCCAAGCTTCGTCGACCGTTGTTGCGATGGCCGACAGCAGCATCGCCGAGATGACGAGATTCTCATAGGATTGCAACCCAGCTTGGCAGTTTTTCGCCAGCATGGATCGTCTACGAAACACACGTTTGCGTAATCGCGCGTTTTACCAGCTTTGATGCTGAACCCGCGCGTATCTTGGAAGTTGTGGTTGTTTTGTTTAGATTGCAAAAACTAACAAGGGTTGCGCTCGGTGCTCTTCATTTCGATTGGACTTCTCGTCGCTCACCTTGCCCTTGCCGCGGCGATATTCGCTCTTGGCGGCGAGCATCCATGGATGCTTGCTCTTTTGCTCAGCTGGTATGGCGTCGTCATGCTGGGCTTCATCGCGGCCGTTTGGGTTCACTATAAGAGATCGACCCGACGCGCGGAGCAGTCTCACTAAAATGCGGGACACCTCGAACTCGAAGCCAGGCGGCGCGGCGCTCCTTCTGTTCGAGACGGAACATCTAAAAGGCAGCATTCGAACCGCGCTCGCGGAGACGACATTGACGCCCTGGCAGCGGAACTTCCTGTCGGATGTCCTTGCCAGGTTGGAGAGGTATGGCAGCAAGACGCGCTTGAGCGACAAACAGCTTTCCAAACTGCACCAAATTCTCGGCGGCGAAGGGAGGGGTGGTCCAGCAGGGCGGCAGGAGCCGCGAACGGCTGTGAACACGCGGCTCTTCCGACATCGCCCACGCTCGTTGCTGTCGCGGAAGCGGCGCAGGAGACTTGCCCGCGACATCACGATCGTCGCTGTCATCGCGCTGGTTGGATTTTTCTATTCATTGTTCGAGATCGAGAAAACTGACCAGCCGTCGTCCATCGCGTCGGTTCAGTCCAACCCAGCGTTCACGATCACCGACGGCGATACGGTCCACGTCTCGGGAGAGCGGGCAGGGACACGCCTTGTCGGCTTTAACACGCCGGAGAAATTCTCGCCCCAATGCGAATATGAGCGCCAACTGGGCGAGCGGGCATCGGCACGGCTTCGGGAGCTGGTCGCCCATGGCAGTGCACGGCTCAGCAAAGTCGCATGCGCCTGTCCGCCAGGCACCGAAGGTACGAAGAAGTGCAACCATGGGCGCTACTGCGGGACCTTGCTGGTTGATGGGAAGGACGTCGGGGACATTCTAATCAGCGAAGGCCTTGCCGTGCCGTTCATCTGCGGAGAAACCGGCTGCCCGCCAACGCCTCGGCCGTGGTGCAAGGCGTAGCCCAATCCGAAAGCTGGACGTATTGATCGGCCCAGAAAAAACGCTCAGGACGTCGCCCACTCCATCAAGGCATTCTGGGCATGAAGCAGAAACGCCTTTGCCTCGCGGGAACGACATGTCGGATGTAACATCGCGTCTGCTGTCACTTCCTGCCCTCTCGCCACTGGTGGACAAGGCAGGAAGATCGCGTTTTGCCGCCCTTGGTCGAGGAGTGATGCCGACACCTGATAAGCGGCTAATTCGCCTTCTCCTGCGTCACTAGGCCACGAGTCTGTGATAATTACATCTGCATCGAAGATGTGGCGGATGTCGAGGCTGGCTTCGAAATTCGGGTTTAGTAGCTTTGGGTCGGTGACGTGCCAGCGCTCGGGATATACCTGGACGACGTGGATCGGCAGGGTCTTGGATGCCTCAACCCACGACCGGAAGATATTTGCATCTGGTGCGATCCCGACAACCTTCAGGCCATCCGACGTTCCCCTGACGCTGTTGATATAGGCAAGATCACCAAGGGTTTCGCAGGGATGATTGGATTTGGTCCGAGCATTGATGATGGGTGCGTCAGCGACGGAGGCAAGCTCGCGCAGCGTGGCAAGCTCCTTTGTCCTGACGACGAGAAGATCGAACCAATTGTCGAGATAGCCCGCGAGGTCGACCGTGCTTTCACGAACGTTGAAGCTGACAGGCGGCTCCACGGTAATGCCGCCCATAGCCTTCACACCCAGATCGAACGCTGTCGTATTCCGCCAGCCAGTGTCATCGACGATGATGCCGATCCGCTTCCCAGACAGTGATTGCGGCATGGCGCGGCTGTGCCATTGCTTCGCGAGTTGAGCTGAGCGGTCGATGAGTTGAATGATCGTGTCCAGCGGTAGTGAATGGAATTCGAGGAAGTCCTTGTTCGGCTTTGAATTCATAACTCTTCCAGAAATGACGCCTCGCAATTTGAGGGTGGAGACCGGTTGAGGTACATTCATCGCAAACCGCGAGAGATTGCAATGTCCCTGCGATGCGTCGACGAGACTGGTGTCGATCTCCATGCCTTCGATCTATCTCCGGAGGCCTGGCAGGCGTTGACCGAGCGAAACCGCACATACCGGTTGCTTCGAATGCCCTGCTGTTCGGCGGAGGTCACTTTACGAAAGTCACATCGGGGAACCCCGCATTTCGTGCACAAAGCAGTTGGCGATTGCACGACAGCGCCGGAAACCGAAGCTCACCTTCGACTGAAACGGATCGCCGTCGAGGTTGCTCGCCGGCACGGATGGGACACGAAGACCGAGGTCGCAGGGACAAGTCCGTCAGGTGAAGCATGGATAGCCGACGTGTTGGCGCGAAAGAACAACGCCACAGTCGCAATCGAAATCCAATGGTCACCCCAGACCAACGACGAAACGATGAGAAGGCAGGAACGATATCGGCACTCGGAGATTCGGTGCCTTTGGCTGCTGAGGCAGCCTAGCTTTCCAACGACCGAAGCTTTGCCCGCCGCGCGCATTGTTGATCGCGATGGGACCTATACCGCCCGGGTGGGATATTCCCAGGAGATGCCCGTTGCGGCGTTGTTGGACGCAGTGTTCGGCCGCCGGTTCCGATTTGGGATACCTTCGCGGGGCAGGGCGGTTGCTCATATCCGGGTTGGGGAGATCGAATGCTGGAAGAAACAATGCCGTGCCACGACGAAAATCGTCACGGGCGTCGACGTGGTGTTCGGTCCCCATACCAGCAGCTTTTCGGTTCCGCAGTTGGGTGAGTACCCCGCGCTCTTTAGCGAGGTACTCGGCCGCCTGCCCCGGGACTCAAAAATCGGCCGCCTGAAAAAGCGGTTCAGCAACACCCAAGAACGGCAGTACATGAGCAATGGGTGCTACCGATGCGACAGCATCGTCGGAGAACATTATGAAATCGACGCCCGATATACCGAGCAAATCGTAAGTTCGTTTCCAATCCAGATAACCCCGGACTGGAAACAGGCAATCGAAGAGAAGATGGAGGATCACCTTGAATGGGCTGTTTATTCGCCCAGCGATCTCGGCATGTAAGAGCGCCGGTCGGCTTAATCACCCGTTAGGTCAGCCTCAGACTTTAGATGCCTTAACCAGACAGGATGCCATCTTCCTTTTTCGATCCTGGATCGAACAAGACTGGCATAGGATTCGGCATCCATTGGCCGCTTCCTCCGATGACGAGTTCTGTTGCAAAAGTGGCAGGCGGCGACGACGTTCTCCTCGATGTCGCGGCCTCCATCACATCTAGCCTTCAAATGCTCTGCGGTACATCGGAAGCGCCGGACTTCCCGAGAAGTTAAGGAATAGCGTGTTTTGAGAACCTCCGGGTCGCCTTCCCACATGGGAAAGGTGCAGTAATAGCATTGCCACACTTGGCGTTCGGCGGCCGCGCGTCTGAGAATTCTTATCCGGCTGTTTGATTTCATGAGTCCACGTCCTTTGCTTCATTTCTGAAGCAGACGCGCAGCGACCTAAGAGCCGACCCTCAGTTGGGAGGAAAACCTCGCACAAGACGACGCCGATTGGCGTCACTCCGCAGTCTTTGAACGGTACGAGCGCTTATATCTGCGCAACGCTGACGGGCCTTTGACCAACCCCAAGCAAGCTAATCTTCTTGCCGCCGTTCGAGCTGAAGGTAAACGGGCCAGTAAAATTGTCAACGACAAGCGTTCCCATCTGGTCGCAAATCGCACCGGGGCCGGCGACGAATGCAAAATGCCTTCTCTTCGGTCGAACCTTACGAACACCACCGCGGCGTCGGCTTCAATCGCACTGAACGATCTCCCTGCACGACATAGGGATCGTGCCTCTCCCTTGTATCCCGTCCCCAATCAGCTTTGGCGGTGGATTCGAGGGGTCCAACCCATGCATTAAGAAAGCCTGCATCCAGAGAACGCTGCTTCTGAACGGATCGGGATCGAGTTTCTCCGGATAATAATGAGGCGTCTCGAATTCGTAGAAGGTGGGGAGGCAATCGGGCTTACTGCGAGCTATGCCATCCGGGCCGATCGGGCACCAGGCATGTTTCGCGGTGTCGGGAACCCACGCGACTCCGCGGCGGAAACAGGAGATGGCATCAAACTTGGGCTCGACCAGAATGCGTCCGTCAGGCCCTTCGATGCCCCAGAGCCCGTTCTTCGACACTATCGACGCGCCAAATTTGCATTGGGTATTCTTGGAAGGAATTATCGGTTCCCCGCGCTTGAACGGGTAAGGCTTCTCCTCGGGCGCGTCGATAAGGTTGCCTTCATGGGTGATACCGAACCAATTGTCATCAACAAGCACCTTCGACGGTTTCCCCTGAAGATCGCGTTCGGCTTTTTTGAAAAGCTTGCCTCCAAGGAGATTGCCGCCTGTATCCAGGAAGCCTTCTTCGCCATTCAGGCGGGCGACCGAATAGCCCTGCTGCCAATACGACAACCAGTCGTATGCGAGAGGAATGACGATGCGGCCTTCTGCATCGACCGCCCCCCACAGGTGACGTCGCGTTCCAGCTTCCTTCATTTTGATCGAAACAACGGCCCGGCCGTCATAGAGTGACTGAACCGCGTCGAAGGCCGGTTCAACTTTCCAATGACCGTCTCGATCCATGAGGCCAAATCGCCCCTGCTTGGAATTAAGGTCTCGAGCCCAAACGTAAGTTGGATGGTCACGTTCGAAGGGTTTGAATTCGTAAGTGTCCGCGGTCAGCCAGCCCTTGCTCAGGCTGAAAAGGCCCATCGGTTCGTATTCGAAGAACAACCCGTCGAACGGGTCCAATTCCTCCAATTCGGGAGGCCGCTTCTGTCTATACTGCCCCTTCCGCACGACGAGGACATCGCCCGTGACCGGTGTCGAACGAGCGAATTGCGGCTCCAACACCACCTTCCCGGTCTTTGCGACGACGCCTGTATGGTGACCTACGAGTATTTCCGCAAATCCGTCATGAAAGGGTCCGGCTAGATCGAACTGAGGTTCGATCACGACTTTGCCCGTCTTGTCCACGTACCCGAAAAGCCCGCTGATGCGCACTGCGGCCAGGCCCTCCGAGAACTTCATGGCCCTCTCAAATGCCTTCGGGATCAATTCTTTGCCGGTCCCTCGGTCAGAATATCCGCACAAGTCGATTACGCCGCCACACGACGGCAACATCTCGTCGGCATTCCGGGCGAGGTCGTCATTGCTGAAGCCATCGGAGGGCGAGCAACTGAACAGTGCGACCACCAGCGCAATTAGGGACCAATTCCTGTTCGCCAAACGTGGCTTGGTCAAGAGATCACCTGTAGAAGAGCTGACGGCGAACTCAAAAGGCCGCCGGCGACGAGGCCGACGAACGCGAGCGCCATCGCTCCGACTAAGCCATGATTTTCCCAGCCGATGAAAGCGCCGATTAAGGTCGTTGCGATGACGATCGATACCGTCGACACGATCTTGATAATCAAGACCACGCAGCGCAGGGCCGAAGGCTTCTCATCCGTCATGGGTATGTGTGCCGGTTGCTCAAGGTGGGAAAACATGTGCCTTTTCCTCGCGGGCGAATTTCTGAGTAGCCGGTGAACAATGTGCATCGGCCCACGAGATGGCGTCATCAAAGAACTGTTGCGCCTTTTGACTATGCCCCGCCCGATGCTGAAGTTTAGCGTGCGCCACAAGAGCGCTGACACGGCGTCCTTTGTCAGCGCGAACATCGACAAGTGTCAAGCTGCGCCCGCCATATGCAAGTGCGCCTGACATGTTGCCCAATTCCTCCTCGCTCATGGACATCAGCCCGAGGAGATGGCCCAACTCCCGGCTCTCCACGCCATAATGGCGTTCGGCATCCGCCAGGAGGGGCTCAAACCAATCAAGTCCCAGACGTTCACCACCATTTGATTGCTCGTAGACGCCACGTTTGAGGCGGATGGCAAAGGCTTCTCCGATAGGTCGCGCAAGCTCGGCATGAAGCTTCAGAGCATTTTCCAGGTGAGCAACGGTGCGAGGTCCACCGCCCCAAGCTGTTCCGACATCGCCACACACCAGATGCATGAAATAAAGCCGGTCGGCAGGAAGGGCAGAAGTCTCCGCGTGGGCGGCGAGAGCCGTGTCCGCATAGTCTAGGCAGACGAGTTCATCGCGCTTGCCTTCGAGCACTGCCAGTTCACGGAACAGCCAGGCTTCTGCAGCCTTGTCCGGGATAGCGGGCACCAGGGCCAGAAGTGAGTCGCGCATGTCAGCGCCAAAAAACTCCGCATCGTCATCGTCCAGAACTTTTCGAAGCTCTGAAAAGCGAACGGCGAAATCGGTCATGAGATTAATCCTCCGTTGCCGGACCCGTAGGAGATTTTCACGCGTCATGCCCTCCCTGTTGAGGCGTTTTGTTCCACTCCACCTCAAACTCCTCCTTCGGCATATTCGACGCCACGAATTGCGGGTCTTCGTTGATCTCGTCGACAGTGGGGAAGGGCTCGTAGCTTAGCTCGGTATCCACATCATGATTCCGGGCATCCGCTCGCTCGCGATGGCCGTCCAGGTACACGTGCACCTTTCTGGTTTCCATGTTGAGTTCATCGATCTCGGTCAGGATTTTGAAAGGTTCATTGGGCTTATCAATTTTCCATATTACGCGAACGTATCTCATGGATCATTCTTCCCCGCTGCATAAACTCTGCCCGCGATGTTCAGCGGAGCTTCCGGATTACGATTCAATGGCTGTAGCTGCTTATCTCAACCATCGTGCCGTCTTTGATCTCGGACTTATCCAATCCAACTAATAGGAAGCCCTCGGTTGACGACTCCTTTGATGGGCGGGGATGAAGCCAGTCCTTGTAAGCAGCGACTTCACGTATTTCTTTGCCAGGAGCATGTAATCTCGCAATAAGCCTGCTGCCGATAGGGAGGTCGGTCGATCCTTCAACGGCCACCATAGTGCCATTGCGGCCTTCGACCCGAAACGCTTCTAAAATCTTTCGCATTTACCATTCTCCGGTCGGTAATGCCCCTCGGCTAACCAGCCATTGAACTCGTTGCCCCTTCAAGGCAGTGTGCCTGCCCGGCAGGGGACAAAGTCGATGTTTAGCAAGAAGCCATCAAGGCAGAGCGTACTCGAACTCGACGTTGCAGCACATAGGGAAGGGATCGAAAATTCTCCCTTTGATGTGGTGTTGCCGGATTACAAACGACCGGTCCCTCTCGACACGATGGGGTTTATGGGAATGCCAGCATGATGGTCTACAGGTACTGGAGAGGATTACATGGGCCAGGTTGCGCGCAGTATCGATGAGGTAATCAAGCTCGGATTCGCGGACCTGCTGAAAGCGCATGGCTTCAAAAAGACGGGACGCAATTGGCACCGGGCCGATGGTGAGAACTGGCTGATCGTGAACGCCCAAGCGAGCAGTTCGAATTCGGGTGAAAATGGAAAGTTTGTCGTAAATCTCGGGGTCTACGCGGCGGCGGTTGCAGCTCTCGCAGGAGAGGCCCCCATCGATGGAAAACCCAAGGAATACGACTCGACAATTCGGGAACGGCTAGGGAGCCTCGCCTATGGCGAGGATCATTGGTGGGCGATTGAGTCAGGCTCAAACCTGGATTTGATCTCCGCTGATCTCGTGGAAAAAATGCTGTCCGTCGGCTTCCCATGGCTCGAAACTCATCGCGACATATCGCATCTCGCTGCCGCCCTTCGGAATAGACCGTCTCTGCTGTCAGTCAGCGCGGCATGGCTCGTCGGCGATAAAGACGAAGCAATTCGGCGACTGCGAGAGGCAATAGAGCGCAGGCCTGCCGCCAGAGAGCGTTTCAGTGCCTGGGCTTCCAAAAACGGTGTTGCGCTCTGAGGCGGCTGGGATGCGATGGGGATGGCCTCCTGGAAGCCGGAAGGGGATGGCATAACAGCCCCTTGAAGAATCCTCTGCATCGAATGACGTCAGCAGTGTTCACATACCGTGCGCGCCTGCTAGGCTCGCCGTAACCAATCTGGGGAGGGGAGCGATGCTGGACCAAGAGGGGAAGTTCAAGCGACTAAAGGCGCTCCATCAGCGGGATAGTGCTTTCGTGATCCCGAACCCGTGGGACGCTGGTTCGGCACGTCTCCTGTCGAGCCTCGGCTTTGAAGCACTTGCGACGACCAGCGCGGGGTACGCTTTTTCCAAAGGCAAGCTGGACTCGTTCGCAAGTCTTGGACGAGGCGAAATCTTGGAGAACGCCGCCGAAATCGTCCAAGCCACCGATTTGCCTGTCGTAGCCGACCTGGAGGATGGATTCGGTGCCGCGCCAGAAACCTGTGCCGAGACGATCCTCCTGGCGTGTCAGGTCGGGCTTGTCGGCGGATCGATCGAAGACGCGACCGGCGATCGCGCCAGGCCAATCTATGATCTGTCCCATGCCACCGAGCGCGTTCAGGCTGCGGCAGAGGCGGCGCGGGGCCGGCCTTTCCTCCTAACAGCGCGAGCAGAGAACTATCTTTGGGAACGGACTGATCTAGACGATACCATCCGGCGATTACGGGCATTTTCGGCTGCTGGGGCGGACGTTCTTTACGCCCCGGGCTTGCCTGACATTGAAGCGATCCGGACGGTTTGTGCCGCCGTGGATAAGCCGGTCAACGTTGTCATGGGGTTGCGCGGACAAAGTTATTCCGTTGCCGAACTCTCGGCGGCCGGGGTGCGACGGGTAAGTGTCGGCGGATCATTTGCGCGGGCCGCACTTGGAGCGCTACTACGAGCGGCGGAGGAGGTGAGGTCAGCCGGTACATTCGGGTACGCCGCCGAGGCGCTTTCCGCTACTGCGATCGGTCAGTTGATGTCACAGGAAAAGCGTGACGACAGGCGATGAGTCAGGCAGCTGCGGCTGGTCGCAATAAGCCGGCTGGGCGATTGCTCCCGGAAGGAGCCAATTGCCGCCATCGCGTCGATTGAACCGCAGTCTGTACCATCGGCTATCGGTGGCATGACGGTGCCGGCATCACGCTGCCCGGAATGCCGTTGGGCTCTCCGGGCATGAGCGGCCCTAAGACGGAGACATTCGTCATCTACGCCATAACCAAGACGGCGAGGAGCCGACTGTCTATGCGAGGGAGTGAAACTTTAGCCGACGGTTGCCCGCAATCATGCACAGCAGGCCGCACCCTTCGACGGCGTGCAGCATGACGATGCCATCGCGGTTTGGTCCGCCAACCAACGATCCCTTGGCTTGCAGCTCGCGGCGCGCGCCACAAGGGCAACCTTGAGCGCGCCGCCGGATTCTACAGGAACATCCGCGCAGAAGAGCTGCATCGGGGCGATCCCGTCGCTGACTTCGAACGTCAGCTTCGCAGAGCCATCGAGGCCCACGTGTTCGGATACCTTGCGGATGATCGCGGCGAACTTCCCGGCTGGCATGTGGGTGCGGCCGTCTTCGTCGATGTCCCAGAGCTGCACGAAGATTTCAGACCAGGCTTCGGGGTTAGCTCCGCAGTCGAGCGCCGAAAATTGGCCCGCCTTCACTTCGGTGACGTGATACCCGCCTTTGATCTCTCTGCCTTCGTATGTGAAGACTAGTGGGAGATAGGGAGTGGAGGCGACATGCGAAAGAAGTTGTCCGAGAGTGATATCCGAAGACATCGAAACGGTATTGATATTCGAGTTCATGTGCGATACTCCTGTGATTCAATATTTCAAGGAATATCGAAATATGGAAGAACGTCAAGCCCTCATGTCATTCGCCGCGCTGTCGCAGGAAACCCGTCTCGCGGTCGTTCGCACGCTCGTGGTGGCTGGTCCCGAAGGCATGGCGGCCGGCGCGATCGCCGAGAAGATGGGCGTCTCCCCATCGAACATCTCCTTCCATCTCAAGGAACTCGAGCGCTCGGGGCTGATCGCCCAGAGGCGGGAATCCCGCTCGATCCTATACAGTGCCAACTACGATGCGCTCTCAGGGCTGGTGACTTTCTTGATGCACGACTGCTGTGCCGGCCATCCACGGGTGCTCGGAATTTCCCAAGGCGAGGGGAGTTGCTGCTCTGCCGAGACGACGGAAGTGAACCAGCATGCGTGAGGCCAGAGATTCGATCTCGCTCGCGACGATCTCGGCGCTGGGCCTGACACAGATCATCGGCTACGGGACTCTCTACTACTCCTTCTCGATCCTCGCGCCTGGCATGGCGAAGGACCTCGGCATCACGCTTGAGCAGGTGTTCGGTGTCTTCTCGATTTCGTTGTTCGTCGGCGGGCTGTCAGCTCCTGCGATCGGAAAACAGATGGACAGGATCGGGGCGGCGACCGTTTTGACCGTGGGCTCTGTTTTCGGGACCCTAACGCTCGCCCTATGCGCTTGGTCGCCATCGGTGGCCGTGTTCGCGCTCGCCATTGTCCTGCTGGAGATTTCTTCGGGAATGGT
>Ga0123341_1005630_pt1 | contig 11199 bp, 6 predicted proteins | sample Turbeapinknodule_FD_89959 | JGI IMG/M metagenome (GOLD analysis project Ga0123341, IMG submission 89959) | Root nodule microbial communities of legume samples collected from Mexico - Turtle bean Mexico pink nodule | ecosystem: Host-associated > Plants > Roots > Nodule | place: Mexico: Nepantla... | reverse complement strand
ATTATATCTTTTAATGAATAAATAATCTCCTTATTTATTAACATACAAATTTTGACACATTTGTCTTGGTTTATCATATAAGTTTTGACTTTTTTTAAATTCAGTAATAGAAGCTTTATGGTTCTCACTTTTTGGTCCACGTAAAATTATAGGTTAAATCCTTTTTAAAACCAATATTTATTCGTAAAATTTAATTTATAATGATTTAGTACTTTTAATTTCAAAACTAAAATAAAAAATTATATATAGTCAAATCATAACAATTTGTAGATAGATAACACATAAAAAAAGTTTAAATAAAATGCAAGAATCAAAAACCTGTTTTTTTTCTTGATTAAACATTTCAAAAAAATTTCGTAATATCTAAATCAGGAAAAAAAATGGTGCTGAAAGGAAGATTCGCACCGTCCACCTTCTTTTATTCATCACATGATTCACATCTCATTCTCTAATATTTTAAGTGTCACGCTCTTCAATTTCCGATCATAAATAGTCCCAACTTCCTTAATTTTCTCAAAGCTTCAACTTTTTCACCTCCCCACAATGGCTTCACTGATACCTTCAAGCTCTTTCTGTAGCTATCTCAAGGTTTGCACCAAACCCAGCAATGGTAGAATCAGTGCTTCCTCTTTTCCTCGCATTCTCTGCTGTCAGAAGCACCACCATGATGTTCCCACCGACCAAATCAACCGAAGGTTCTTCATACTCTTGCTTTTCTTACTCCTATCTACTGATTGTTCATGACTGTTCATTACCATCTTCTGAAATTTATTCACTTTTCAATTTTATTTTATTTTGTATATTGAAGAGAACTCATATTGAGAAGCAGTGAAATAGCGACCATTGGTGCCATCTTCAACCTCAGGTACCCCTCCTCTGTGTTTTGGAAGAAAAAAAGTTTAACTTTTTAACGTAAATTTAATTCAAGATTTGATTTTGTTAATGGGTAGTGAGACCCTTTTGGTTTTTAGTTTGGGTTTTGTTTTTTGTTGGAAATGAGTGGTTGTTAAAGAAGAGAACTCGGTTTGGGTTTTGGGTTTTGTGTAGTGGAAAAAAACCAGATTATCTTGGAGTGCAGAAAAACCCACCAGCATTAGCTCTGTGTCCAGCAACAAAGAACTGTCTATCAACCTCTGAGAATATCAGTGATCGCACGCATTATGCTCCTCCTTGGTAAATCCTCCTTTCTTTTCCTCGTTTTAATTTTAATATTGGTTTTATGGGATTATATGAATATGTGAATGAAATGCAAGTTTTTAGTTGTGTTTAGATAAACAACTTAAACACCTTAGTTCAGTGTTTATTGATTAAGTGCTCGTAATGTAAGTAATTATGTGTAAGTTGTTACTATGATTAAATTATTCTCATACAGCAAGTTCTAAACTATTTTCATAAGCTATTCTTGAAAATCTTGTTGAGATAAACTGAAAACAACTTATAAAAACATCATAAAGTATTTTCATTATCTTGTTCTTTTGAGCCTTGATTTTCTGATAAGTGAAATTTGCGTGTTGAGAACAATCTGGTATGCCTAATTTAGGAGATGAGCAGTCAAGGTTTATTTATGGATTTTTTTGGATTTAGTCCAAAAGATGTTGTGAAATATTTGTGAGAATCACGTTTCAATATACAAAGTGCACTTGTTGGAACAATTTATCACGTTTTAAACAACGTGAAAGTTGTGCAACTGGTGTTGGACTACTGACTGTTCAACAATGTTGACTTGACAAAAGAATAGGACTATTGGTCACACAAGTATTGGCTGGTGAAGTTGTGCAATCTTTACTTTTTCTTCTTTTTTATTTGACAAAAGAAACTTTTCTCTAGATTGGTCTTTATATTGAGTACGGTCCCACCAAATTTCCAACTTTATTATTGGATATAGATGAATCATTTTATTTATAATTTTTTGATCAGCAGACATAGATGAATCATGATGTCACTTTGTTTTAATTTTTTCCTTCTTTTTCAGGAACTATAATCCTGAAGGCAGGAAAAATCCTGTGAGCAAAGAGGAAGCCATGGAGGAACTGATAGACGTGGTAAAAAATCTATCTGAACTGAAATCATGAATTATATCACTGGATTGGAAATTTTCCTTCCCTCACTCTATATAAAATTTATCAAAGGAGGGTTAGTAGTACCCTTTGGAACTCACTATTTTTATTACACTCTCTTTTCTATTCTTGGTTAAAATCTATTGAAAACTATAAAGTTACAGAAGAAACTCATTCAATTAGGAGTGAAACCTGCAGAATTTGGTGGTTATTAATAAGATTTTACTAATAATAATCTAAAAGAGTGTTGAAGATCCTTCTTTAACCAGTGATATAGTCAAATCAAACTATCTGAGTGGAGTGGAGATAACACTCTTCTTAATTATGAGTCTGTTTTGTAGGATTAAATTAGATCTAAACTTTAATTATGATGCTAACCTTTTTCTAATTTGTGATTTGTAACTGGGTTGTAATAGTTGGATGTTTGCACTTTTTCAATCATTGAAGTTAAAAACCAGTTCCTGATCATTTTTACAGATTGAATCAACAACACCAGACAAATTTACACCAAGGATAGTTGAAAGGAAAGAAGACTATATTCGTGTGGAGTATCAAAGCTCAATCTTGGGGGTATGTGTAACTTACATCAAAGGAAACTCATCATGAAGAAAAATAACCATTTTTCTAATTTCTTTCTCCTTTTTTGTGTCTTGTTTGAACAGTTTGTGGATGATGTTGAGTTCTGGTTTCCACCTAATAAGGGTTCTACTGTGGAGTATCGATCAGCATCTCGGCTGGGGAACTTTGATTTTGATCTGAATAGAAAAAGAATAAAGGTATGGCTTGTTTTATCATCCTATCATGTGCTTTCTCTGTATTTAAAGAAATTCTTGGTTTGCAGGAAAAAACTTCCTTTTTCCTTATATCAGTGAATTATTTTCTCTTCTAAATTAGTCACATATTTTAACTGAAGGTTAATTTAGTTAACTGTACTTTGATCAGAAATAATTGACATTTTTTCAAATGATAGAGATAAAGAATATTTGTTGTAATGGATGCAAATCCTTACCTTAAATATTTTTGTTATGAAAACATATTTGTTGGTGTCAGGCACTGCGACAAGAGCTGGAGAAGAAAGGATGGGCATCTGAAGACACAATTTGATGAATAAACTTAGGCAGAAGTCACATCATCATCATCATCATCTAAGCAAATATTAGTTCATAGACTTTGTGATCATTGAAAGCAATTTTTTCTTTGATGAACTGTAGAAATCATTGAGAACAGTACTTCAAACTCTGGGGGAAGGAATGGAATGAAGATGTAACCCCATATCTTCTTGAAATTCACTAATTTTTCCACTTGTTTACTATTTAACTGAGTTCAATCTGCAATGAATCATTGTTGTTTCAAGAATTTTGATTTGTTGTGGTGGAAAGTTTGTCTTTGCTTCTCCTTGTATTAGAAGTTGCCTTTGTGATCAATTTGGATGCTATAGGCTTTTCTAAGTTAAGATGAATCTATGCCTTGTTTCCATAGTTTTTTTTTTTTATTTTCTCAATATTTTTAAGGCAACTTCTTCATGTACCATATCAATTTCAATTTCGACCAGCAACCTTTTATCTTTTAAATTTTCCAAAACTATCTTCTATTTTGGGTTTAAAAATCCAGAATTAAAAAAATATAATTCAAAAGTTAAAATTTCGTTTTAGAAAAAAAATTTCAAAATAAAAAATACATTTTGTAAAAAAAAAATCCATAATACAATTTGAAAATGCATTTTGAAAAAAAATAAATCAAAATGTGTTCCAGAAATTCAAATTCAGAAATATATTCTAAAAAATCTAGAAGACAACATTTAGGAAAATATGTTTAAATTCAAAAATATGTTTTGGAATTTTAAATCTAGAATATTTTCCAAAAACAAGATTATGGAAATATTTTTTTATTCCTACTCTCTTTTTATTTAAAGTTATTTTTATCATACCTTTTTGTCATTTTCAATATCAGATTAGATGTAGGTTGAAATTGATATGATGTAAAGAAATTTGCTTAATTTTAACTATGGATAACAATGCGGGAGATTTGCTTATTTTTAACTACATCACTGTTTTTTCCTGCACCTTCATATTCATATGTTCCTCTGTAATGTGAAAATATCTTTTTATCCTTCTTGTACTACATCCATAGAATAGTTTTCAGATTATGTAACCCGGACACGTATTTGAAAAAAAACTTTCAGATCATATAATTTATAAACTAAAAAAGACTTTCAAATTATGTAATACAGAAATTAATCACGCATATGAAAAAAGGCTTCTGAATTATATAATCCAAAAATTAATTATAAATTTTAAAAAAATCAAATTATATAATCTAAAATATTACAGAAAGATATTTTTAGAATACAAAAATTTATGAAAGTGAAAAAAGAACCTACGAAAGTGCACGAAGAAATAGTCTAACTACAGATAACAATGCGAGAGAAGGGTCATGTGAGGTCAGCCCACAAATCATTGTAAGAAAGTGTTGGTCGGTCTGAAGACACTTTCTTCCTACACCTCCATACCTTCTTCTGCCACTCCCATACAAAATGTAAAAAGATCATTTTCTCCTTTTTTGTGCCACCTCCATACATAATCCGGAAGCTGTTTTTGAATCCGGAAGTGTTCTTGAGATTTATAAAATCCAAAACTCTTTTTTGCATTTGAAATAAGCCTATGGATTATGTAATCCGAATATATTCTGGATTACATGATCCGGAAGTCAATCTCATATTTAGAAAAGACTTCCGGATTATGTAATCCAGACGCTAATCACTCCTCTGAAAAAAAGGCTTCCGGATTACATAATCCGGAAGCTAATTTTATGTATAGAAAAGACTTCCGGATTATGTAATCCGGAAGCTAATCACAAAAGGCTTCCGGATTACATAATCCAGAAGCTAATTCTGGATCTAGAAAAAGACTTCCGGATTATGTAATCCGGAATATTAATAAAGGGTATTTTTGGAATATACAAAATATATGGAGGTGGCACAAGAAGGTAAGGAGGTGCAGGAAGAAGCAGCCCGGTCTGAATAGTTAAGCTTGGCAACTCGCATATGCCTGTCAAGCATAACTTGCAGTTGGCTCAGGGAGGTTATCATCTATGCATGAGGAAATCATGGGGTGCAAAAAACAATTCCCAAAAGGATGATGCACTTACACTGTATACTCTCCAGTCTTAGATGATTTTTTTAAAAAAATATTTATATAAAAAATAGAAAGTGTGATTAGTTAAAATTCTTTCATGGGTTTAAATTTAGCTTATTCACTTCAACATTTACACTAGCTCTTTTACCAAACTACTTCAAAAGTTGAGAAATATAAATTAATCATAAGTATACGATACAACTTATTAAACAAATTATTGTATGTGGAGTCTCTTATGGGGATAACATAATAGATAATTGATGAAGTTAACCGTATTGTTACAACTTTATTGGATTCTACATAAATGACATCTGGGTGCTGGCTTTTGGATGCTTAAGTATGGAAGTGGCCTAAAAAATGGTAAACAATTTGTGAATTATACACTTATAAATTTATTAAGCAACATTCTATGAATTTTTTTAAGATAATTATTATAAAATTTAATCTTATTATTTTTAAGAGAATTATAAGATGATAGAGATTCTGTCAATATCCCAATTAAATTTTAAAAAATCACTATTTAGTTATAAAGATTATTTAACAAGAGAAGAAATGTATGTCATGCAACAAACAAGTATACCTAAATTGCAATACTCAAACTAAATAATTTTACTATTTAGTCATTAAAAGTTAATTCCTATAATTTTCAAATAACTAAAAATAATTAAAAATGAACAAGATATAAATGATAATGTTACATAATACACTATCTTTACATATATGAATAACTCACTCAATGACCCAAAGTAACGTAAGTGAATGCTCTAAGAAACAAAAGAAACAAGGAACCAAATAATAATATTCTTGCGAGAGGTTTACACAATCATATCTAATAATCCTCAACTTACAGTGGATGATGATTCTACAAGAGAATTTCAAAAGGGAATAGGGTGTCTGGCAGGCCATGATTCTATCTTCTCAAAAAATTTGGGTGGAACCACGCCATCAAAACCTTCCGTCAAGATCACCTTGTTGTCCGAAATGTAAAGCTTCATACCTTCTGAAATAGGATCAAAAAAATATAAAGAAGCCTTAAGTTAAGTAGTTTTTTACTTACCATCATCAAACAACAAAGTTAATCAACATTTCAAGATGAACTTGTTTTGTTCGCATTAAGAACACATTGTTTGTAATATTGTCACATCATACCCTCCAATGCTTTTCTAACGTCAATAAAGATAAGAACATTGACATCTCGCCTCATACCTGGGAAAATCAAAATAAAGAAGTAATTGGTACAGTGAGGAAGCAAGTCTAAGTGTCAAACATTTAGAGTCTAAACGTCTAAGGAAATAGCTGAAACTACTAAAGATCATGCTACACATTAGTACTTTCCATATGAGAAATTAATTTCATAGGATGATAGGAGTGACAGGACATAATAACTCCCATGTCAACCAAGAAGAGTGATAGGAATAGGAACTGAAATTTACTAATGTTTGATGGAATTCAAGGAACTAGCCTTGATTACAATCCAATTACCATAAGAAAGAAGCAACAGAAACTGCAAAAAGAAAAAGCACTCAGAGAATGATTTCTGCCCAGTGACAACAATCACCCCACAGTGATACCCTCTCACTCCTCGGCCCCCACCCCCCTCAACCACGTCTCCTCCATGATTCCCCAGATCTGTCTCTCCAATCCCCTCATGACAGCTTTCCATTCTATTAGCCCCTTCCACTCCTTCACTAGCAGAATTCTCTTTCCCAATTACACCCTTAAGCCCTTTCTTCTTTCACTCATAAACTTTAGTTGGAGGCCCACTGCCGTCCATCAAGGAGACTTCCAATTCAAAGGTCTCTCCACCCTCCAATGGATACGTTGTGAAGGGGTAAAGAGATGCTACTAGGTCCAAGCTGGGATCATTAATGGTACTTCTGAACCAAGTATTGTTTCACTAAATTGAAACAACCACTATAATATTAATATGATTAATCATTTGGAGAGAAATAACTAGTTACTAATACTGATAGAGCACTAAAGTAAACAGACATTTTTTTTCCAAGCTTTAGGTAACCCCATATCTTTGGATGATGGACTAATTATTATTTGAATCCCTTGTACGAGTAGGATTTTAGCATTTCTACCCTGGCAACGGAGAAAACATTTGAACACAGAGGGTAAAAAGCAAAACTATAAATTGGTCATTTGGATTCCACATTTGGTCAAAGCTACATTATCAATCAAAATAGACACCTCCAGTGTCACTCCTTCTGGCTTTTAAATTTAAGTATCACCCATTCATCCTTATTATCCTTAAAGGAAAATTAACTTGCCTAACAAAAATTAAACAAAAGTATCAAAATTTAAACTTCGATATTTAAATAGGATTCATTTTAAATAGTATATCACATTACCACTAATTACTTCTCCATCTGTCGGTAAACCACAAGAGAAATGAACATGCAATCTTTTCATGCGTTTCAGCCCAGATCCTAGAATTGATTCCAAGTTCTTTCTGTAGGTTCCATGCACACAAACTGCATAAAATCACAAAATCAAGCAAAGGTAACAAATAAAATATAAATACAGAATTTTTGTTTTACAGAGTATGAGTTGAAAAGGCAGATATACAGATTTAAGTAATAAGAATTATGTTAATATAATACCGGGTCATTGGAAAACACTAAGATTGGTAACATGTCCACCATTGAAGACATAAATTTAAATTATAAATATGTACATAGCATCATCATAACATACAGAAATTAATGTGTTGCCAGCGTTCATCATAGCTTGGATCTAGTTAAAAAACCCCAAAGCTAATAATTATGCACCTGGAACTTCTTCAGCTGAAAGGATTGGCTTCAATAAGCTTTCAGTTTCAACAGTCTGCAGATGAAAAGTCAATAATTGTATTGTAAGGGCAGGTGGACAAAATTGAATAAATTCAAGATTCAAAAGTTCAACATAACATAAGTCAGAACATTACTATTTAACTGTTAAAAAATTGGAAAAAGAAGTATTAGTGACAAATCTGCTTAAGAACAAAAGGGAAACAACAGAATTTGGCAAGGCTGTGGACAACAGTACTGGCATAACTTTTTCCTGTCACTTGACGGACAATTTTTAAGATATCTCAAAATAAGGGAATATGCATACCAGGGTTAAAAAGGGTTTAGCTCATTGACGATAGAAACAATTGATAATATTATTAGAGTTTTTCATTGGCGTCTTAACATGACAATGGCAAAAGCAAATTTTAAGATAAAATTAGATGCATTACCATATGTTGCATTACAGAGTATAAACTTTAAGTTCTATTATTTCTTCAACACTTCAAAAGTAAATTGGATAGATGAAGTTGTCATCACTTCATTAAAAGGAATACACTACCGTTACTGTGTGGCCTTGATTTGCACGTATTAATAGTTCCCCATACTCTTCCATGAGGCTAAACCGCTGCTTATTATCTCTTCGAACAGCCTAAGACCAAAATATATTTTAGAATAAAATGTTTTTCTTTCAATTAATTGACATTATAATTATATGGACTTACAACAAATTGTTTACAATAATGAAAAGATAAAACCAAATATAAATAACATTTATTAGTATAGTTTAGAAAAAAAGAGGTTATATAAGCATAAATAATCATTCAAAGGAAACAGAAGCCATGTACATTACATAAGTTAAGTTAAATTTTAAGACTAGGTCAAAACCACTAATCTAACCAACATGTAAATTCTTTGGATGACAAAAAAATACTATGCAAATGTTCCTAGTCAATTTCCTAAATTATTGCAGAATTAGTTGCTGAAAGTAGAAATGATAGATCAGGTAAATTCTTACTTTGTTAGCTATATTCTGACTGCTTTTACGAGAGAAAGACAAATATCAATCTTCTAAAATTCTACAGAAGTGAGAAAGGATGCTAGTAAATCAATACAAGGAATTTATCTTTGACACGCAATAAAATGAAGTGATCTTTTATGCTTCATAACAACAAATATTGAAGAGTTCATTTAATATCAACGATACGACAATGTTATATACTTACTTTTTATATTTTCACCCAAATTCTTCTTAGATAATGTGACTCAAGAATCTAATTACAAAATAAACGATATTGGAGAGGCAGCATAAAAAATGGAATGAACATGTGCTGAAACAAAGAAAAATATATGAAAATAATTGACCTCCTTAATATCATCAACAGTGTGCGATCTCAATGGAATATTAGCAAATGTCTTCATATTCAGCTTTAACAAATCATTAACTTTCACAAAACCATCATTCCGCATATTCAAATTCAATTCAGATGCCATATGTCGCAAAATTCGAGTCCTGCACATATTAAACAGAGATAAATGCAGTGTATTTATTTCCTAGAAGAATCAAGCACAAAACAGCGTAACTAAGACATATCACAAAGCTCACTCGCTCTGTTGCTGAAATCTGAAGGCAAACAAATTCCATATGTTTCCCAAACTTTTTTCCACACAGAAAAAGAATAACAATGCCACTGTATGTTTCATACAAAACTAAACACAACAACTAATGAAACTCACATTTGGCAGCAATGAAGGAATAAAATAAAGGCAATGTTTAAGAAAAATAAAAAATTATTAGAGAGAAGTAATGCTTACAAGAGCCTACCAAGAGCGTCAATTTTATCCTTTCCTGAGCCACTCCCACCACCACGCCCTCTTGTTTTTTCTCTATCATTTCTCATATCAAAAGCCTTTCCACGGCCACTGCCACAATTGAACATAAATATCAAAAAGCATAAAACCTTCAGCATGATTCCACAATGGTAGCGACTGAGTGAATTGATAAGTGTACATAATGTAGAGCAATCTATGAAACAGAAACTTATTCATAGTATTGAATCACAATTTGAAGTAGGAATTCCATTACATTGCAGAAGAAATAGTCAAAAACCGAAAATTGAACAAGAACTATAATGAAGCTAGTTAAAACTTAGAAGAAGAGATGTAGGGATAGATATCTAAAGTGAAGAGGGAGACTGTAGAGTGCAGCCCTTAGAAGGGAATACTAATTGATTCACTGCCTTCCCTCTCCTTTTACTCTTTTACATGCCTTTAATCCTTTTTTATCCGCAGTGCCTCCTCCAAATCCAATCCACTTCCCTTGTTTTCGGACCAACAATTCCATTCCTGTAATAACAAGCAAAAATTGATGTATACAGACCAATGAAACTGCACATCTTGAGCTTCAATCCTCAAGAGTTTTGCACACGAGAATACTCCAAGATAACTGCATAATTGTTCAAGAGTTTCGTACACTAGAATACTCCAACAAAACGCTTCTATTTCACCTCCTTGAGTGGTGAAAACATCAAAATATTGAATCACAAGAATTTATCCACAACAAAAAGATGGCAATCTCCAATACAATGATATAACCGTAATTCCAAATATTGAAAAACGACGTAGGTTGTCATTGCAAGTAGTTACATCGATACATTCCCTAAACCGAACAAATCCTTCGAAATTCACAACATTTGAACAGAGGCATTCCGAAAAGAGAAAAGAGAAAGGAAATTGGTGAGTTTGGAGGAAGGTGAAGGAGAGACGAGAAACAACCTGGGAGAGGCGTGAGCGTAGGAGGAGAAGGGGTTGTTCCGGCCATTGTCCATCGGAGCTGAGGCACCGAACCTGTGCAGGAGAGAACCAAATCCAAGATTGAGGACACGTGGACGGAGGAGAGCGCAGTGGCGTAAAATATTGATGCTGCTGTTGCTCACCGAAGCAAACATGGATATTGGAGATTGCAGAGACAGAAGAATGAAACCTGGAAGAAGATTTTGCAAACAAGTCCTTATATTATAACATTTTCCAGTTTTTTTAATAACATAAAAGAATTACCCCCAATAACACATCTCTTCCTTTGTTTTAAGTGTTATTGTTTAATATTTATTAATTTTTTAAATTTCCATGTTAAAAGAATTTTGAAAGTTGAATTTAAGATATTTGTGAAGACGATTAATATTTTTATTTGAAAAATCTAAAGGTTTTAAAATATATTTTGAAGGTATATTACAT
>Ga0123341_1005629_pt1 | contig 11199 bp, 5 predicted proteins | sample Turbeapinknodule_FD_89959 | JGI IMG/M metagenome (GOLD analysis project Ga0123341, IMG submission 89959) | Root nodule microbial communities of legume samples collected from Mexico - Turtle bean Mexico pink nodule | ecosystem: Host-associated > Plants > Roots > Nodule | place: Mexico: Nepantla... | reverse complement strand
TTTTTTAAATATTCATTAATAATGTCTATTATTATTTATCGACACATATTTATTACTAATTAATAATAATATTTTTCTAATGATTTTATATTTTTTGAATAAATAAAAATTAAGGAAAGAAATGATGGAAGATACCTAAATAATGGAAAGGAACAAAAACATAAAAAAGAAATAAAATGTTAAAATTGTAGGTCTTAAATAAGAGGGGTGAATTGTTTATGAAAGATTTTTGCTGAAGGTAAATTGAAAGTAAGTGAAAAATCAATCAATTAGAAAATTGTACAACTAATTAGACTTTGTTTTTAGTTTGATTGCAGAAAATCAATTAATTGTATTTGTGAACAATCGATTGTTTATACAAACAGTGTTAAAAATAAAAGCAAAAACAGTTTAGAGAGTAAGGATAAAGAGATTAACACAAATGTTTATATTGGTTTACTCTTTACCAAGAGCTACATTCATCCCTCAGCAACCACTGAGAATTCACTAAGTAATCAAATCTTGATTATAAACAATACACCAAAGTGAGGATCTTGAACCCTTCAAGAACATACACCACCTTTGACAAATACCACATAGTTTTCATAACAACTTTTGAAACTGCACAACACCAATTCACATAGAATTACAATGAGTAAGAAAGAAAGGAATGTAATACATTTGGATACAATCAAATATTAAAGTACAGAGAATACAAAACAATATTATTTCCACACTTGAGAAAGATCCAAAACTCTTTGAAATCTTGAAATCTGATTTTGAATAAACTCTCTTGCTTAGTTAATGATCGGGAGTGTAAAAAAAAACTTATTTAAAGTCCAATTAGATGGTCAAAATATTTAATTCAAGAACCAAAAGCAATTAGAATCATTTAAAACAAATTAAAGTCACTTAATAGAATTCTTTTAATGTTTTCAGAAAATCAACAGGTTGAATTTGCTTGATAGCAAAGTCAAACCTTTTCAAATCCTTTTCAAGATACACTAAGTGTAAGACAACCGGTTGAATTTTCTCTTTCTTTAAAAAAGATTCATTTGACCTTAAATCATCACCAGGAGTGAATTAACAAATTCAACTACTTCTAGACACACACAACCAATAACACATTGTTCAACATGAAAAACATCTAAGAAAATAATTAATATAACATCAAGAAATAGAGATTTCCTGGAAATTATAATTAATATATCTTACAAATTGAATATATGGTTACCAATTTAGTAGATAAAGAACTTTAAATTGTTTTTAGATAAAAAGGTTTGTAATGTTGAAAAGGTATTAGTTGTATTATTTATTTATTTAGTTCAATTTACCTCTGCTAATGAAATGCTCAATCTACTCTCTAATTTTTTTAAGATGCAATAATGTGATTTTTGAAGATTTAATCAAATTCATTAATTTTAAACTATAATAACATAATCATTTAATTTATGTCATCAGTTTTATAAGAACATCACGTGTGGATATATGTTTAAGAGTTATGTAGGCTATTTATTGTTACTTGAAACAACTCTTCACTTTGGAACATTTTCACATGCCTCTTGGAGCTGATTAATTTCTTTTTAAGTGTTCAGTAAAATATGTAGAAGTCAATTAATACAAATTTCTTATATATCATATGAAGCTGGTTTGCCCGAGTGGTTAAGGGGGAAGACTTAAGATCACATAAGTGCGCGTGGGTTCGAACCCCACAGCCAGCATTACTTTTCATTTTCTACTTTTTTTTACCTTATTAACTATTTTTTTTTGCAATACTGACTAAAAAAATCATACATTTTAAAAAATTAAAACTAAATAATTAAAACAACACAAGCTGATTAGACCAAACATAAATTAATATTATAAACAGATAGAAATATTAAGGACCTCTATGGTGATCTAAAAAGAGACACCCACTTAACATTATCGGAAAATCCAAAGTCTAAAAGTAAATTATCAGTGGCCAAACATATAAATATTTGAAATCCAAAAAAATGAGTGCGGTGCTAAATATTGTAGATATTTTCTTTAGACGTGGATTGAGTTGTATCTGTATGTATCAAACATGAAAGGTATAATATTCAATTCTTATTAATACTTGTCTTTATTTACCAAACATTGCATTTTATATCTCTTTAACACTTTGTCTCAAGTTTAACTAAATGTGTCTATTTGTTTGTTGCCCATTTATTGCTTCCATCCCACTCTGAGGTCATTTTGTATGCTTTTGTGTAATTTAAGACTAATTGATTGTTCTTTTAGTTTGTTTGAACTTGCACACAAGAGTTTCAAACTTTTTTAGTATGGTCGAAATGCTCACAATTCCCTTGAGAAGAAAGAGTGTTTGATTTCAGCATCAATATCATGCAAGAACAAAATGTAGCTGTTATACTTTGACCTTTGTTTTATATCATATGACACTCTTTTGAGAAAAATCTTACCTTGAAAGTATCTACTTTTCTTTATACAAAAATGGACAATCATTGTGACACACCTTTTACACTAAAGGGTAAAAATTATGTTGGTCCCTTCCAACAATGATCTTAAGAAACTTAATTTAATTGATTGCAGCCACCTTATTATATGAGGATTGAGGACTAATATTGGTTGTCTTCATGCAACGCCAACAAAGTTATTAGAGAGTAATTAATTTAAGGGTTAAATATATTTTATGTTTATGTAATTTACTAGTTTTTATTATTATTCTAAATTTTAGAGATATATGTATTAAGAAAACTATTGAAATGAGTTATTATCAGTTTTTTTATAACAAACAGATTTTCAATGTAGACTAGGATGTTAAAATATTATGTTAACTCATCGCTAATGTGGATGTTACTATTTATTCTGAAAATTTGTTTGTTACGTAAAGAAAGAAACACAGGTAAGAATTTATTTCAATAATTTTTACTATAAATATTAATGAGATATAGAATTTAGATTAGAGAAAAAAATCAATTTTACGGTAGGTGAACTAAAAATATATTTAATCCTTAATTTAAAGAGATATAAAATTGGTGAAAAAGTTACATGGATAATGACCCTTTTGCTTGAAGTAACCAAAATGACAACTAATGATTCTTACAATCACAGACTACTAAGATTGAGCAGAATCAGGTGTGAAAGCATTCCCAAAAGGGTTACTTGGCTTATTTTTAATCCTTGGTGAAACCCAAAAGGATACATTCTGTCAAAAGAACATCATTGCCATTGTAACATGATGAAGCAATATTGAGAAAGGGTTATAATTGAGCCATTTGCATTAAGACAACTGGCTTCAGAATATTAGTCAGTTGAAGCACAGGTCTAGTGAGTGAAAAAAATTATGCTTCATGGTTTAGAGAACACAACAAACAGCACATGCACCACTGCATGTGATCTCTTATCCTAATGTTTGTTTTTATAAAAGGTTAAAGATATTATCAAAAATTGCAATACAGCATCCCATGCTTTTCCTTCATAGCATGACATGTATTAAATAAGTGCAAAGGAAAGAATGAAAAAAAAACACACACAGTAAGGAATTCCTTTTTTTGAACTATTGAAAATGACTGGTTGTAATGGCTGTCTGAATTTTTCAATTATTTGTTTTCTTGTCGGAGGGTTAAGAAATCAAATATGTTGTAGCTTTTAAACAATAAATTATATTCTAAAAAAATCAAACATGAAGGTGTGAGTGAATAAAAATATGCATTAGAGCTTAACCATAGAGCATATGCAGAAGAAGTGTCGGTAGGAGAAAGCTATAGTGACTAAGGAATATTCGCACTCTTTTAACCAAGTTTCTTACTTTCACAGTTTCAGAGATTCTAAACTATGAAATATCTTTTATTCTTAGTTAATGTATGATCTTCAACTCTCTTTTAATTTTAAAATTTTGAATAAAAAAGAAGTACTTGTTTAAAATTTGACCCCAATTTCAAAGGGTGCATAGTCTTTTAAGTCTAGAACTTGTAAGAAGTTAAAGAAACTGTTTATAGTAATAAAGAGGAAAAAGAGAAGAATCATTGGTAAAATATTAAAAGGGTGACTTTATTTTACTCTATAGCTGTCCACACAAAGAGTATGTCAAAGAAAGTGGCAAATGATTGCATGTATGGTAAATAAAATTCATTCCTTGGGGAAAAAATGAGAAATAACATGAATTAGAAGCACATTTTTATCCACCACATTATTTGGCTCAGACTAAGCAAACCTAACAAATAAAGGACTCACGAAATATATAACTATAAAATCTCACAAAACAATCTATGCAAACAAAATCACACTGTCTACTTGATGTCTAAGGCTCTAACTTAAGCACTTTTTGGTACATCTTCATAGCTGCACTGAAGCCTGTGTGATGCAATTCTAGTAATAACAGCACTTTGCCTGTATTTGTATCTTCTTGATGGATGGCAATGAAATATCTTGTAAAGGACTTTTAATTTCTTTCTGAAGTTGAAAATGATTTGCTCTAAAATAGCTGCAGATGTTTTGGTACTGCGTTTGCTGCTTGAAGAAATCAGCCCCCCATGATGTATTTTCTGAGGAGAAACTAGAAAAATATGGACACAACATTGATGAAACTTAAGTAACTTTAGAATTTGGCTCAATGAGCTTTACACTATGGTGCCAACGTAGCCAAATCCCACAATTGAGAATGTTATGGTCTGAAGGAAGAGGTAGATGAAGTAGTTGTGTTTCCCATGCACAAAATCATAGCATCCACAGAAGAAGAGGAATGCAGCAAATCCCAGCTCCAGGAAATTAAGTCTGTTCATGTTGAAACAAGAAAAGAAATCATAATTAGACAAAAGAGATGAACAAAACTCCAAATATTATCTACAAAAGAAGGATATCCCTTGCAATTAGGGGTCTACTATGAGAAAACTTTTAAGACCTTTAAGTACTACACATGGTACTTCTCAATAATGTAAAGTATGATTTGGCCAAGACAGTAAGTACCTTCTGATTTCTCTTCTAACGTGGCATATGTTGGATTAATAAAGTGAGATAATAATGGGGTGGAAAAAAGGGACATAATTTCTCTTTCATTAAGTATTTTGAGTTCATGCTAAAATTATTTTGATGTGGTTTTTCTAAGATCTTGACAAGGGCATGTGGGTTTCTAAATTCTTCTGCCATATTCATGTGCATGTGACAGAAACGTTTTGATTAGGGTGGCATGGCATGCTGTTGATTTGAAAATGGCATTTAAAAAAGTTCATATAAATGTTTACCTACCCGAAGAGAATCTTAACTGTTACAATGAAGAATATCTAAAAGCTATTTACTAATAAGTAGGAACCTATAAAATTATTTTCTTGCAATCATTGAACTATTGGCCACACAGTCTAGAACTCATCATCTCTATTATGCCAGTGTGTGCATGATTGAGAATCACAAATTCACAATGGAGATGTCGACAAGAAGCTATGACTAATGATAAATGCCAACACAATTATTTGCTGAGGAAAAATAAGTAAAAATAAAACTATGAAACTGACCTTTCAACAAATTTGGATCGAGTCTTTTTGGGGGCCTTGCTGACATTATTCTTCTTGGCAGCATCTCCTGTTTTATTCTTGGTATTGCTGTTGACAGAGTCACCAAGTTTTTCAGTCACAACCCATTCATTAGCCCTCCCATACTCTAACAGACCTATAAATGTTGCCTTGGTACGATGCAAAGACATCACATTCTCAAAGAGGATCCAATAGAAAAGAAGGTGAATGGACCTGCCAAAGTTGAACACAACACAACTTTTAGAACAAATTGAAGGACTAACTATGCCTACAAGTCAATGACATATATGGCAAAAACAGGTTAAAAACAAGGCCAAACCGTACCTTGGTGTTCCAACTGAATTGAGAATGGTGATGACAGAAGGAATATAAACAGCTCCCCATATTGGAACGTAAACCTCAGGGATCAAGATTGTGATTGGAATCACAACACAGAAGAAGAAGAAGGTGACCATGTGAGCTATGATTTTGCGAACAAAGAAGAAGCTGTATATAACGTACACTTTCTTCCAAAACCTTACTTTCTGCAGAAATGTTTGCAAAAGAAAACATCAGAACATACAAGGAAATACTCATATTGTCTCTTTACCCCTCAATATATACAGTACAAAGAAACAAAGAATAAAAGTACTTACCTTGTTCCTTACTATCTCCATAACCATTTTGCGGAACAAGTTAGCAGGACCACAAGACCATCGGTGCTGCTGGAATCTAAAGGCTCTCAAAGTACTTGGAAGCTCACTTTTTGCCTACATAAAGTGCCATTATAAAAAGGGTACAATTACTTAGTATAAGAAAATAGTTCATAATCACATAATCCATATTCTCCATTATCCAAAATGTTAATTGTTAATTATGGAAATACTAACTAGTAGACAGAACATTGATTCACCTGGAGGTCTCCAAGGTACAAAAATTTCCATCCCCTAAGACTAGCACGAACAGCAAGATCCATATCTTCCACTGTTGTTCTGTCTTTCCACCCTCCAGCTTCATTAATAGCACCTATTCTCCAAACACCAGCAGTTCCTGCATTAAGCTCCTCAATCAGCAACTTTTCCAGTAAATGATCATCATGCTACACTACCCTATAAATCACCTATGCTATGACCATGTACTGTGTAACACGTGTCACACTACATGCAGAAGTAGGTAAGGTCAACAAGTGTAGAAGAGTAGAAAGAAGTTAAACGAATTACCGTTGAAACCGAAGAAAGCATGAGTGGCTGACCCAACTTCTTGCTCTACAGTGAAATGGTAATCCAGGGACATCTCTTGCATTCTTGTCAGCAAACACTCATCAGAATTCACTGTAAAAAAAAAAATTACCCATGTTAGTAAAACACCTTCCTGATGCAAACTTTATAATTAAAAGGTGAAAATGATTAAAGGAGAAGTAACAATCTCAAAAGGGTAAAAGAAAGTTTTAGACTTGTGATGATCATATGATTTTACTTTGTTAATGAAGTAACTTTTTCACAGATAATAAGTAGCAGTACAGAATCAAGTAAAAAAATGCAACAATGAGATCTTGTGGCGGACCACAGGGACAATAGAGCAAAAGTCAGCAATGGCCCCACACTTGCACATGTCACAATATTCTTTTATTTTTTGCAAATAAATGTTGCTAAACTTAATTTACTTTGAGAATGTGAGTGGAGTTGTAACATTTAAATAAACTAACTCTAATTCTTGTTGCATACTATATAATATGAGCAATATTAATGTACTATTATACAACTCAACTAGTATACATATATATATAAATTGTAAGTAACTAAGTTTATTATTTAATTTGATTAATGTTTTGAGCTTAGGTGACGTAAGAGAAGAGAAGGGGAATTTGAGAAGTGTCGGCAAGGGAGAGTAAGGTCCACTGGAGGCACATGGTACTCTCCTCACTGTGATTTATTTTATGTTTTGTTTTTTTTATCTAAACCCAAAAAATTCTGCAAAGGCACGTGGGAAGTAGGTTCGCTGGATTGGAAACTTTGAAGTTTGGATGGATTAAGAAAAAGACAATTTGACCCCTACCACCATGTTCTATGTTCTTCCCCAAATAGTTGCCCCTAGAGTCATAAAAGAAAATGTGTCAGACTGCGTGGGTCGCTCTAAAGACCCCAGAAAAAGAAAGATAGATTGAATACCATTTTTGTAACTTATTTATACCGAGTTCTTCTCAGTTTTTAACCCATCATCACGCTTTTGTAAGTTGTGGTAAGTTCTGAAAAGATACTACTACTGCACCAAGACCTGATTGATCCACTAAAATTCACCAAATTGCCCCCTTCGAAATCTCTTACTAAAATACTAATTAAAAGCTGCTTCACCCAACATTTTAGAAGAAGCACAACCCAAATCAATGGTTATCACACACTATTATATTTGGGTGTGAGCTGTCACCAAGAGTTCAAAGACTAAAACTTCCTCTCTTAGCCTATTTAGCTGTCTTAACCTATCTAGCCGTTTTTTAGAAGAAAATCATGATAAAATATACTGAAGAAAATCTTCAATATACACACATTAATTGTGTGAGCTATGTTTTTAAGAAAAAATCTTCAATATACACACATTAATCGTGTGAGATATGTTTTTAAGAAAAAATCTTCAATATACACACATTAATGTTTTTAAGAACAAAATTGTGAGAAAATATATAATTTCAGTTTTAAGAAGAAAATTTTCACAAAACAGATATATTATCTGATGAAATTTGATATATTATAATTTTTTAAAAACAAAATCTTGAAAAATATATACTTTTTTAAGGAGAAAATCTACACAAAACACAGTTTCAAACTTACAGTAAGTAATTGATATCTGATGGAATTTGACACATTAATATAATATTTGGGTGTGTGCACTAACGATGTGAGCTGGCAGCAAGAGTGGAAGAGTGAAGCTTTTTTTATTTGTTTGTTTGTTCTTGACACTCTCTTTTTTCACTTGTTGTTTTACTGTTGTGAATGGGGACATGATCGTGAAGGGGACAACCTTCACAGTGGCTCTTTGGTGGTCCCACCCGTGATTGAAGGGTTTGTTTTGGTGGGCTAGCCAGGTCAAACCGGGACAAAGTGGAAAGTGAAAGTCCACATGATAAATATAATTTTCTCCAATTAAAACAAACAATGTTAAATGCCACCGACACTTATGAGTTGTGTTAAGAAAAAGAAAAACCAAGTACTAGGAATTGGTGAAATGGATTTTACTAGGGTGAGTGGGTTAATAAGTATTTACCAAATCTCCAACGAGCTTGAACCAGAGCAATGTCGGGGTTGCCCACCAAGAAAGGAATAGAACGTCTCAGAAAATCTGGTTCTGGACGAAAATCAGCATCGAAAATTGCCACGTACTCGCAATGTTTCACATAGCTACGTTTTAGACCTTCTTTAAGAGCACCCGCTTTATAGCCCCCTCGAGTCTCTCTGATTTGGTATATTATGTTTATCCCTTTGCTTGCCCATCTCTGGCATTCCATCTCCACCATTTGCTGCATTCACAATTTCAAATTTTTTACACAAATTCAACTTCCCATTCATCAATTCCTCCACCAAACCCCACAAAACATAAATGCACCCACTCCATATAACATTATACTCCAATCCAACAACATAATACCAATACTAATATAATAATAATAACAACACCAATGGTAATGCACAAGCACAGTTACATAAATCTTTCACATTAATAGCTCAAAATTAAACTGAAAAATGTGGAAAAAAAAGGAACTACGCAATACCTTGATGGTAGGGTCAGTTGAATCGTCCAGCACTTGGATCACGAGACGATCTGAAGGCCATGAGAGATTACAAGCTGCTCCAATTGACACCTTGTACACCTGACCCAATAATGAACCAAACCCAATAATATACATATATTAGTACAAACACTAGTTTCGAAGCTAGCATAAATCTGGATGCACACGGCATTGTAACAGTCAAGCCCAACTAATACTCAATCATTTATATGCAATATTTTAATTATATCATTCTCCAATGTGGGATCTTCAGTATGTGTCTTACACAACAAGGAGTAAACATGTATGGAGAATAAAATTTTGCAGATGTAGAGAGTGAGAGAGAGAGGAAGACAAAGTGGAGAATCTTGCAGACCTCTCTTTCATTGAACATGGGAATCTGAATAAGGACGACGGGGAAGTTGGTGTTGCCGAGTTCCTCGTCCTCTTGGAGGGGTTCGAACTTGTAGCGTTGGTGGGGTTTCTTCCAGAAGAGTTTGACGAGGATGATGACAATGCCCATGTAGACCCTCTCCATGAAGAGCATGAGGGCCATGGCGAGGCAAATGTACACCGCCACGTTCATCAGCGGCACGATCAGCGGCGCCTTTATCACTTCCCACACCATCCTCATCTGAGCCGTCACGTCGAAATTCACGCCCTGGATTGACTCCGGGATGAAGAACTTTGGCTCTGAATCAACCATTCTCACAGCAGGGTCTGTGTTCTGAGAAAGTTAGAACAAAAGTTGAAAGAGTGAAAGTTTTGAGGATGAGTGAAGATGTGTGCTTTTTGTATGGTGTTGAAATGGCAATAAAAATCTGCAATGCCCTTGTTGGCAATGACACTTATAGTGCAGATCTCTCTCCCCCAAACATGGAAAAATGCTTCTCTCTGCTTTCTCTCTTCTGTCTCTCACAATTGGTGCTTATGAATGCTTCTCTTCTCTACAATCTTTCTATCAGAGTGTGACCGACAGAGTAGAATAGAGGCATTCTAGACAGAGAAAGAGAGTGAGAGAGAAACAGAGTAAAAAGAGAGAGAGAGAGTGTGTGTGTCTGTGAGGGGCAATAGATGCAGAGATAAAGGGGTCCTTTATAGTCATGTTTTGGTGATAGATTTTCCTGCTACACGTTTTTCTTCTTATATTATTATCATCATTATTATTATTTTTATTTCTGATCTCAATTCTGATCTCACTCCTCTTCACTGTCACTTAATCTTGTCTTTTTACTTAGTACAAAATGATGTTACCTTACCTAAAGTTATTTATGCAGGTTTAGTGTTTAATCAGTGTTGTGTTTTCTCTGCTTTTTATTACTCAGCTTCCAAAGGCACCAATTATTTTCTTTCTAAATATATCAGATTGGTATTAAAACTTTTTTCATACATTGCTTACGTAATTAACGTTACTTAAAAAATTATAATTTTTTATAAAAGAAAATAAAGAAATAATGTTTTATGTATTGGTATGAGATGATCGATTATAAAACTTGTAAAATCAAGTTAATATTAATATTAAATTGCATTTTGGCAAATAGTGTTGAATTTATGTGACATTATAATAGTCACCAAATTAATATAAGTGATTTATTTAAAGTATTTATGTATTTTAAAAAATTAAAGGATTATAGTAAGTAATACTCGTTTACGTAGTACTGAGTGATATAGATCCACGTCATAAAAAAAATAATAGTGTTCCCATGACACGTATTTTTTAAAGGAATGTAAAACGTTATTAAAAAAGTAAAAAATAATTCGGTACTAATTTTACTTCTAGATCCGAAATGTTTAACTTCCCTAAATGTATATGTTTTTTTTATAGGGGTACGTATAAGTGATTTTAATTCGATTAAATTTAGTTTAATTAGATTGAGTTAAATTTATATATTTTTATTTAGTAAATCAACTTAACTTAAAATAAGGATATAATTTGAGTAATTAAAAAGATTATATATATATATATATATATAT
>Ga0123341_1005626_pt1 | contig 11203 bp, 7 predicted proteins | sample Turbeapinknodule_FD_89959 | JGI IMG/M metagenome (GOLD analysis project Ga0123341, IMG submission 89959) | Root nodule microbial communities of legume samples collected from Mexico - Turtle bean Mexico pink nodule | ecosystem: Host-associated > Plants > Roots > Nodule | place: Mexico: Nepantla... | reverse complement strand
CGTGGGGTGTTGGTGGAAAGTTCTTTGTGTTGTCTATGTGGGAAGGAGGAAGAGTCTCACCGCCATTTGTTTTTCGCTTGCAGTTTTGCTTGGCGGGTTTGGTGTTTTTGCTTTAAGTGGTTGAGAGTGTCGTTTGTGTCTCACAATGATCATTCGTCAAACTTTGCTCAGTTCAAGTTGAGCATGTTTTCTGATTCATTTAATGATGTATGGAGCACAATTTGGGTTGGGGTTGTGGGGGAAATCTGGAATCACAGGAACTCTATCATTTTCAATAAGAGGGTGGCTGACGCGTCAGAAGTGTGTACAATGGTGCAAGCAAAGGTGTGGTCTTGGATTTCTGCAAAATTTCGTTCTGGCTCGTTTTCCTTCTTTAGCTGGTGCTTGGAACCTTTGGAATGTATGAGAATGATTTTTTGACGTATGTTAGATTTTTCGTAAGATTCGTGCTTTGGTTCAGTTAGTTTGGTGGTTTTAGGTTAGAAGTTGTTCATTGTATATTTTGTATAAGGGTTGAACTACCCTTGAAATGGTTCACATTTATTTGATTTTTATTACTGATAAAAAAAACAGTTATTACATCATCCTTCTAATTTTTCTAGTCTATTCTTTCGTTATTATTTTCTATTTTTAAAGTAGATTTGTATTTTATGCAAGAATTTAGGACTTGTACAAAATGTAATAAGAACGGTCTTTTATAACTTAAATTTTGCATAGACTATTTAATAATTGCTTTGATCATTTGTAGAAACATTTTTTCCGAATTACACTTTGACCTTAGAAGCTTCAATAAAGATACTTGGACTATGAAAAGTAGAAAAAGTTGAGTCTAACGAGTTATTTGCAAATTGCACCAGACAGTCAAAAGTCAATGATCAACAAATAACTAGACAATCAATTAAAACTTAAAAAAGAAATTAAAGTTAGTTTTGGAACAATTTTGTGGGTCCAATTTCGGTTAGAACCAAGACCCATCCATTGTGTAGCCTTGAAACTGTATATAAAGATTGGTTGAACAAAAATATATACATAACATGCTTAGCAAGTAGATTAGACACTTTGTAACAGTGGTTTAGTTAGTTTACTTTTTAGTTTTCTCTACTTTTAGTTAATTTGAGGATGTTCTATTCAATTTCTTGGAGTTATTTTTTTCTCGCATTTCTTCTTCTCTTTGCGTTATGCATTTTCTGGAAAAGTGAATTCAATTTTGGATTTATTTTTTTTTATAGTGAATTCAATTTTGGATTTAGGTAATAATGAACCAAAAGTCATGTATGATATGATGATGTTGTGTTTTAGTGTTTTCTTTTTCCAAATTCGTTTCAAATTTCTATTTTCCATTGAAAGTGATTTTCTAATAATATAAAGTAATTGGTTATGTTTTTTTCAATAACAAAGAATTTGTATTTGGATTCCTTCTATGAAGTGGAAGATTAGTGAATCACGACTTTTTATTCTTATTCTACGTTTCTAAACTATGTAGCACAGACACAGATACGAAGATACGTATAATTTCTAAAATGTAGGATACGGGGACACATATCTATATATTATATAATTATGAATTATATAAATTGACAATAAATATTTATGTGTACAAGTATGTTCCTGATTATTTTTTTGAGTATAATGATGTTTTTCATGACTAGTTCAAAATGAATTGTTTCTTATTTTTATAATCATAATAAAAATTTATACAATAAATTTGAGTTTTTAAAAAATTAATGTATTTTTTCTTTTTAAAATTATGTTAGAGCCGTACTAGAATTTCCAGAAATCCAACAAATACTTATTGAATTGGATACTTCATGGATACGTGTCCTACAAGTGTCATGCGAGTGTCGGTATCCGATACGAGTATCCGACACTGACACGCCATTTAAGAGAAGTCTGAGCTTCATAGTTCTTGTTCTTGCCAGTTGACCTCAAAGGCAAGCGGTGGCTCCTCCTATTTCTGGTGGATTCTGTGCTTACCTTGGATGTTGGAAGGCGGCTCCGTTGAAACATAGGGGGCCCTACCTATTGATTGCACTCCGACGATCAAGTCAGTTCAGGGCTTATAGAAATAGTGTACCTTTGCCAGAGATCTCAAGTCCCTTTTATGTCTACTTTTAGATTACCTCTTGTAACAACCTTCTCTCACGAGAGAACCTTACCTCCAGTGAAACCATGTTTGATCAGTGCTGCAATTGCACAAAATCTTATCTCCTTGGAGTGCATAAAATCTTAACAGAATAACCACCAAGGTACCAACTCATGTACCAATATCAGGGGTCCAATTTGTCCCTTGGAGGCATACAAGCCTCCACGTACCATGCATGCACCTATTCTCCTCAACCCTAGCTCTCTTGGGCTTTAGGCTCTATAGAGAATGTTTTACTTGTGCTAGACACCACACGTACTAAATGTACTCCTATATTCATAAATACCCTTCATTAGTAGCCTTATGCTCACATATAAAAAATTACTTCAACTATGCCATACTGACCAAACGTTGCCCATTTTACTGGTCCAACAGCCGAGCTGACCTGCCTATACCATGCACCGAGATCTTACCCTCGAGCACTGAGCCCCGAACACTCTGTTGAATACAGTTCCTAAATTGAATTTGTTTACATTTATGCTCAATTTACCGTTTTAAGGAATAGACCGTCTTCATCCGTTTTTATTCATGTTAATTCAATTTCAATTACAATTTACATTAATCATTCAATTTGCAATTTACAATTTTAATCACGGTCTATTTTAAGTTTTCTGCAATTTAATGATCTTTTAGGGTTCTTTTACTTTATAATGGTTGTAGTTACTCTAAAAATAAATTGTAAAAAGGTAAATTTATTTAATTATAGTTATAAAATATAATAAATATATAAATTTATTATAATTATGCAAATATTAAGTTCTCCTATCTACTCTTCTAAATTGGATTCGATAAAGTCTCTTTTGAGAGAATTCGAATTGATATTTGAAAATATGTCTATGTTCATATAGTAAAAGGACTATTTCCAATTGAAATCGTTAGTTTTCAGTTGAGAAGGGTCAAAATTCATTAAGTGCAATGGCTGTAAGCTTATATAATGTGAGGGCAATTAACCCTTCAATCCTTGTAAGCACAATCAACTGAAGGCGGTGGCAGAGGGCGCTGCTGGTCAGTGCGGAGAAGATGAGACAAAAATCCGATGATCCCTTCTACATGTACTGAGTGTTGCGCAGTATATGTTTCTTTTTTTTATTTTTAAAATTAGGATGAGTAATAGATGGCCTAAGCCCAAACTTTATTTTAACATATTGTTTTATTATGATTTTTTATTAATAATAAATTAAGCAATACTTTTCTAATTTTGAAGTATTTGTAAAAAAGTATCCAACGATTTAATTTTCTAATTTTCTCAATTCCTAAATTTTATTCTTATTAATTTTGTAATGTTTAACAATGTGTCAAAATGTACAATTCCAATTTTTTTATTAGTAATATTGACAAAGGTACCCATTATATTATTCTTTCGAAAGAGTTTGATTAAGGTTAAAAAATAAAAAACACTAAGTTAAAATTTACTAAATGCATTTTTTAATGAACCTGAGCATCTTCAAAAATGAAGAAATTACAGCTACTAGAAATCCCCCCTTTCAAAAATTATGCACGATAATCAATATTTAAAGTCACATGACCACTACTATTTGTTTTAGCGATAGAATTTATTACACTATTTCGATAACTAAAAAAACAAAGCAGTCACTGAATTCATTCACGGCACAGCATAACCTAAGAACATTATACTAATTAAATAAAAAAATGTAACATTGAACTGAAACGGATTAGCATAAATATCGAGATGAGATTGAAAAATATATTTAAAGTAGGAACTTTCTTCAGTATAATAATAGTTCTTTGAAGCACTTGTCACATTATATGCACCAACCAACACGACAATGAAGACCATCTTTAATCGTACACAGTAATATTCAACAATACATGCATTGAGTTCCAATTAGCTACGGAGAGACAAAAATTGGAACATGCTAAAGTAGTTCCCAATTACTATCAGCCGCGAAAATGCTACCAACATAAAACCATACACAGGGCAAAGCGGCTCTTAAAGATTACTTCTTTTCCTCCTCCTCTGAAGGCTTCTCGTCGTTCTTCTGTTGAGGCTGGATAAACAACACCATCAGAAAACTGATAGCAGCATAGGATATATAGAGAAAAATACCATGTACCCCACCCCAAAAGCAAAGAAAAAGTTGAAATTTGAGATAGTAGCACTAGGCATAAAATATCAGAAGCTTAGTAGCAAATTAATCTTTGTACAAAAATCTTCTCATCCATTCAAAAATATAAATACTTCAGGCCAAATTTACAATGGCACGTATAAAAATATACTATTACAGCAAACATTTTTCACGGAACTGCAAGCACAGTATTAACCCTGAAAATACATTAAAAAATAAAACTAAAAATAAAGCAAACAGCCATTGATGGGAGTGAAATAATTTCAAAACTTGGGCTATTAAGAACATTCATTTTCTAACTCAACCTAATAATCAGGTTTACGCTGTCTTGTGTTTCAATATTAAAAATAAAGCCCACGACTGTCCTCATGGCCTTCAATGGGCAGACATCATAAACACTTCACTCAGTATTTCCATTATTAGTAGGATATTACCAAGCAAATTCAACTATTCAAATAATGAAAAAAATTATATCAATTAAAGGAGGGGAGAGTGGAAACTTGCTCAAGGTTATAATAGGCCAAGTACTGCAACTATGCCTGCTCAGAAATTTTCTAAAATGATTCCTTTCAAATCCAATGTATGTTTTTCCATAGTAGAAGAAAGACTAACCTCAGACTGATTTTGCATGGACGCCAGTAAATCCTTGACAGAAGGATCATTTGGGTCAACCCCAGGAAGCTGCAGAAGCAATGAATTATTACTTCGTGCAAAAAATACAGTGCACGAATATACTGCGTTATAAAAACTAAATAAATAATCATTGGATTTATTAGACATACAGATGCAAGGATAGAAGATACAAAGGATTGATCAGCCAACAATTTGCCCATGTCCGACTGACTTGCTTGATCCTTTGTACTATCTGCTATTGATAACTGGAGAGCTGCAAGCAACAGATGACCAAAACCAGAAAAGATCATAAACACCACCGACGCTTTAATTGACTTAGAGATTCTAAGATAAAAATTAACATATTAACCCTGTGTACAGATCATAGTAAGCTTATCAAAATCCTCAAAACAAGTAGGAGTTAGCTGAGAAAATATGTAAATGCAGACAAAACAAACACTATGCATTGGAATCTATCTTTTCACCAAAATGGAATAAAACCTATCTCCTAGATCAAAGTGCAAACACGTGATCAAATCTTCTCAGCACCAAGATATTTGATAACTAGTTCAATCATCAAGATATATAAATAAGGCATTTATCTGCATGCTTCGTGATTTGTAAAACAATTATCCGTGTTTAATGGAAGAAAGAACTATGATCCACAAAATGTTGGACACGTTAAAAAGGAATTGTGTCTGTGTTTCCATGCTGGACAAATAACAGTCATCATGCAACACTTCAATGCCCTATGGGACACTTAAATTTTACCGTCTTGCAGAGTATCCATGCCTATATCTGTGTTTCTTACATGAAGATTGTATAAACATAAAAACTCACCTAGAGCCAACTCGGGATCACTTGCAGATGCTTCTGACATATCTGTATCTTTTACATCATGGCTAATGGCAGGATCGTCCATTGACATTGCAAGTGCCTGCTGTAGAAGGGCATTCTCATCGTCCTGTTTCCATTACAAGGTCAACACAGATAACAAAAATACTGCTGTAGTAGGGTATTCTCATACCCCTAAGATTTTCCCAAAATTACACTTACATCCCCTACTTTTTTTCATGATTACAATGACCTTATTAGGGTGTGAAAGTGTAATGTAATAAAAAGGGTGAAAATGTATTTTTTTTTTAAACAAAGGGGAGGTTTGTGTAGAATTTTAAAATACTGGGGGGTCAATGTAATTCAAGAAAACCTTGGGAGGTGCTAGTAACTTAATCAAAATAAAACATGAGAACTAGTTTGAAACTATTGGAGATCCTACGTCAACCAAAAATCATGATCAAATTATAGTATACAAGTAGGCATAAATCTTATCTTATAAACCAATTTTTTGAGCTTGAATTAGACTTAAAGTCCACCTTTTAAAAAAACAAAGCAAATAGGAAGAAACAATTTTTTTATTGAAGAATATGATGCTTTTTATCATCTAAACTGGTTCAGTATATTGCATAATAATTTTGGTTATTCATAGATTGGTACAGTTTGTTTCATGATTTGATTTGTTTCATAAGTGAATTTTTAACATTCCTATCTGGGCTAGTGTATGAACATGAGTAAACCATAACTCTCAATCTTGGAAAAGGGTGCAGAGTGGTACATACAAAAACACTATAGCAGGATGGCTGCTAACCAAAGATTATGTTACACTTTCTTGCACATAAATGCTCAGAAAATTTTAAATAAAAAATCCCACCAGAGATTTTATACTACATCGTCATCATTAATAATTTATAAGTCATAGTAACTTAATATACATACATAGTTAGTCACCATAACATACGGCTGTGACTAAACACAAAATAATAAAACAGACAGATGAATTTGGTAGAAAATCATAGCTTATCTTGAAACATCTTGAATGTATGTTAGAAAAATTTAGAGTGTCTTTAGTAGATCTCCCATCTCTTAGGAATAGTGTCGTCCATACTTCATTATTTTCTTGATTTGTTTCCTTTCCTTATATGATTTGATTAGGAATCTAATACTACTTCAAATAGGTGTAGTGCTTTGCCTTTTGTAACACACAGTTATCTAATTACAAACAATAGATCAATAATATACTCTACAGCTATTATTCAAGTTTCCCCCCTGCCTAAATCCCTACACTTTTAATATAGGCCACAGACGTAAGAAAACAGAAAGCTGAGAAGAATCACAGGAGACAGGACCTGCTAAAATATAGCAGAGGCGGAGCAGAAGGGGATGCTCAGTAACAGACAGAGGCAATGGACGGGAAAGTGAAGATGATGGCTTTCCCAAAAGGGGGATGAGATCAACAGAGTCTTGAGGTCAAACCCTAAGAGTGGTGCTGGACAGATGTAGATGAATAAAGAACCCTATGGTGATGTTTGGTACCAGGAATTTTTAATTATAGACAAAATTTATAAAATGTTAGGTCATCATTCAACTACCTTGGAAATAATATAGTTATGGCCAAGTACCATGGGACAATTTAGTAAGCTTATAATCAAATAATATGGAAAAGTGTTTTTCCCCCCACCAATGACGATGTGAGAACTATATTCCTACATTTGAAGAATTAACATTTCTAGAAAGCTTATCAGAAAACATTTATTCTCTTCTACCAAACATGGGAAATTAGTATTGCCATGTCATTTTCCCAGGAATGTTGAAGCACTCCCTGTAACATACATCACCTAAACACTGTAGCCTGTTTGGTTTACTGAAATGTAAAGAAATAATCACTTTTTCAAAATATTCTCCGAAATAACAGGAAGAAAACTGAGGTTCTTACCTGCTTGATGAAACAGTGGTAATTAATGACTTAAAGCTACGACATCACAAACACAATGCATTGCAATGGCCAGCCCATCCAGAAATAGTCACGATTAACTACTCAGAAATAAAGGAGATGTAGCTATACGAATGGTAAACAGAATAGCAATGGCGATTCACTACAGAGGTAGATTGTCCAATAGATGGGATCTATGAAGGAGTGGAGATGGTTCTATTTTGACCAATAGCATCAGTAAACAAAAGATTACAATCAGTTAAGTGCTTGCACAACAGCAATGTGGAAATATTATTTAAAAATAGGTTTCAGAAGTTTCAGTTACACACCTTCACTGAAATTCGAAGGCTCTCCTGGAATCACTATCTTCCTAGAGAAGTTTAAAGTCTAGATTATAATATGACTTGGCAATTTAATCACTCAACAATTACTACAAGTAGCCCAACCAAGTGCACCAAGAACTAACAATTATATGCAGTAAATTATTATATTCCAGTTGAGCAAGAAGGAAAGCATGCAATTACAGCAATAAATAAATGCAACAAAAACACCAACCATCAAAACACTTGTCTTATTCTCAGCTTCAGATGTTGATGCACTGGCACGCTCACTCATTGTTGCATCTTGAGAGCTGGCTTGCTGCTCACCTCCCTTCTCTTGCTTGGCCGCATCCTCTGCAGCCTTCTTTGCAGCTGCTTCCTGCCTGGCTCTCTCTTCTTCCATTGAAACTCTTAGAGCAAGAGCCAATTCTGGATCCAAGTTTGGATCCACACCAAATTCAAATCCAGATACACCACCAGCTGCTGCTGCAGCAGCAGCTGCAGCAAAACCACTTCCACCTTCCCCATCACCGGTAAAAATAGGTGTACTGCCACAAAACGACATAATATGAATATCTTTAAGTTTGACAAAAAAAATTAAATTGAACTAAAAAAGAAAAGTAAAAGATGAAATTGATCCCACAAACCTTATAAGTACATCAGAAAGAGCATTTGGACCAGATGGAACATGTACGATATGGCTTGTATCATTATTGTTAACAGCTGCAAGGAGTGCTTCAAGCTTCTCTGATTTCCCCTCGTCTTCTTCACCAAAATTAACAATATCAAGTGCAACACTATTCTTTTTCAACTTTCTCCCTATCATCTCCAACATCTTCTTTTCATGCTTGATAGGACTGAAAAACATTGAGATAAAGAAGACAGATAACTACAAAGAATACAACTTCAATAAGGAAAAAAACTTAGATACACATACCTTCCAGCAAAGACAATAATTCTCTGCTGTTGCTTTTTATTTTGCCGATGCTTAAGAGCCAGTTGTGCCACCTGAATGCCAGCAGCTAGGTTCATCTCACCACCTGTTTCTAGTCCTAAATGAGGGGGGAAAATGAAATCATTTTTCAAAAAAAGCAGAATCCACCAGGACACGCTATGGTAGAGAAATATGCAGCAGAAATGTTTGATTATTAATATCGTATTAGTATGCAAGAAGCAGAATCCGTTCCCTGCCAACTTTGTTGAATAGCTACAATTAATATACTGTTAATTTTTGTTTGGATATTCTGATAGTGTTTTAATTATTAGATTTTGCATTGCATACTCTTACGAGTTTACAAGTTGAGTACTTGAGTCTACGTTCATGGAAGTTCTGAGTTTGGGTAGACTCTGAAGTTTGACAAACCTACTATCTCCTTCTATATATTAACGGGTGACTTAAAAAAATACAAGTGCATCAGCATTAAATCATGAAGAAATTACAGGTATTTATGCAACAATCCTCAAGTTATAATTTTAATGTGTTTTGTCAATATTTTTATGGAACAAACATTAAAAAACATTTCCGTCACACACAATTTTTCTGTAGAGAAAGTACAGAATGATTTTTGGATTTCCATGATATTTGATGTTTGTACTAGTCATTTTAGTTACTACTCTTACTGTTTTAACCAAAGTAGTTTTCTAAGCGCACATGCTAACAAAACTATAAAAGAATTATAGCCAATTCATAAGGAGGTTAGATTTACCAACAGGGCATGATCCATATAACAATCTAGAGCAACAAAACAATAGTAAAAGGAACAAAAATGTATGAAGTACTGACCATGCATGCAGGCTAAGATCTTGCCCAGATCACTGGTAGGGGTGACCAAAACTCGAACGCCTTTCCCTGCCATTGTGAGAACTCCCACTGTATTTTCTGGATTAGACTGAATGTATTATTAAAATCAAGACAATTCGTCAGCACAAGTGAACCTACATAATTAGTTGAACCTCGAATTTAAAACCTAATCTGAATCACAACATCAACAAAAAAACGCTTAGTTCACCCTATCTCTAGCCAGCTATAACATTCCGATTTCCGAGTCTTATCCAATTCTAACTAATTTTCCAAAACTAAATAAATTAATGAAACGATAACAAATATAAAAGAGAGAGGGGGGAAATGTAAAAGCAGAATACTGTACGGTTTGGCATAACCTAACCTGGGTTTTTGCCCCGCAAATGAGATTGACAGCGTCTGCTTGAGCTTGAAATCGAGAAGGAGTATAATCCCCGTTACGCATCCATTCAGAATTGTCGATACAGATCATGGTCGCCTGTTGAAGAAAGAAACTCAACGAAACATGTACCGTAACATCAACCAAAAGTCTAAAAATTGGTATGCTAGAGTTGGTGAAATCAAAACGAGAGGGGAAATCGGGAATTACCTCGAGCACCATTGTTGAAGATTTAGAAGCTAAAGAGTGAAACAACTTTGCTGTGAAACCAAACCGGCCTAATTCTCTGAAACCAATAATCTTGTGCACCGTAATACAAAGGGGGACGGAACTTGTTGGAGGCCTTTCTTAATTTATTACAACTGTTACTGATAGCAAAAAGAAGGTTTCTACTTCCTGCACCCAACAATTTCTAATTGCAACTCCATCATCTTTTAAATGATCATTTCACCCTTTATAAATGTGACTTCTGATTAATTTGTTCTGAAAATCTAATCTTTCCAAACAAGTTTTTTTAGAATTTTCAAAAAATTATTTTCAGTATATAATTTTTAAAATAGAACCCTATCAGATCATATCAAATGCATTTCATAGCGAATTTTTTATGATAGGATTTTCAAAATAAACGTATAAGATGTTTTTGAGAATGAACCTTCCATAATAAACTTTCTGAGATGTCTTATAAAATAGAATTTTCAAAGCAAATTTTCCAGAACATATATAATACCTTTCACAACAAGCTTTAACAATTATCTCTCTTCTTTTTCCAAAAAATACAATAACGATGGAGAACGAATGTGTATTTGGTTGTAAAGGGTAACAACAATGGCAGCAGTGACAAATGTAATGCAAGGATGGTATTTTACTCTTTTTCTTTCTTAATGTAGTTGTGCACTTAGTAATTTTGGAAGTATAAGAAGTAAAACCGCAAAAGAAACAAAGTGCCCTATTATTCATACACAAGTATTTCCAGCTAATATTTTTTACTTTTATTAAAAAAAATAAGAAGGGCATGGCCATTTTGAAAATTCATATTTATTCTTTGAATATATAAAAATTACAAGTGTTTGTTAATTTCTAGGATCATTAAATTG
>Ga0123341_1005625_pt1 | contig 11204 bp, 12 predicted proteins | sample Turbeapinknodule_FD_89959 | JGI IMG/M metagenome (GOLD analysis project Ga0123341, IMG submission 89959) | Root nodule microbial communities of legume samples collected from Mexico - Turtle bean Mexico pink nodule | ecosystem: Host-associated > Plants > Roots > Nodule | place: Mexico: Nepantla... | reverse complement strand
TATATATATATATATATATATATATATATATATGATAGTCCCACATCTAGTAAGCAAAAGGGATTTTGTAAATTTGTTTACCTTTGATTGATATTCAGTACTCAAAGTATACAGTGTTGGTCAATGATAAATAAGCACATCTCTCCCCTTCTTTTGAATTGACTTATATATTTTAATACGTGCTGCTTAGGAAGCATTAGGACATTGTCATCTTTGAATTTATTAACCCTTTAATTAACCATTTATTTATTTGTATTTACCTTTTTTCCTGCCTTTTCCCCTCTAATATTTCAGGTCATTGGTTCTCTTGTGCCTGATCCTCTTAACCATGAAGCTTTAATTATCGAGAATATACCTGATCCTCTTGCTGGAGAACAGGTAGATAATGAAATATCGCCTCTTTAATTGTTCATTTGTTTCTTGAGCTTCTGTATGCTTCAGTCTTTCCTTAGCACCTTCTATTTAAATGTTAGTGTTTTTTTTATCCTTAATCGCTTTCAAGTACCATTTCTTAGCCAAGACAGTCCTCTGTGTCCAAGTTTTTTTATAATTGGGTTCATTATTTGAACATTTCATGTTAATTTATTTCTTTTAATTATTGGGTATGCCATCATTCCTTGTTACCAGACATGGCCAACTGAGGCTGAAATTGCTAAGGCTGATGAAGATCAAAAGAAAAAGAAGACAAGGAAGAGGAGTCTTCCTCGGGGCACTTCAGAGTATCAGGTCTGAAATTTTCTTTTCCATCTATTTTTTATTTTTTGTTGTTTCTCTTCATATTTTTTGGGGGCTTATGAAATATTTGGTTAAAAGAATAGAAATGATAGATATCTGGCTTTTATTTTGATGTTCAATTTTTTAGGCTGCATGGATCGTTGATGATTCTGAAGAGTCAGATTGTGATGATGAAGATGATGAGGGTATGGTGTTAGATGAAGGGGAAGATGGATTTCCTGGTCAAGAGGAAAATAAGTATTCAGAATTTGATGGTGATGATGCATCTCTTAGATTTGGAGATTCTGAGGAAGAAACTGACAATGATTCAGTGATGATGGTGAGCTTGTATAAAACATACATTAGTTAAATGTGGTCCTCATTGGACAGTCTCTGGTCCTCCTCCCCCCAATGATGTGGATGGATTCTAATCTATATCACCAATGCATGATTGTTTTTCTGTTACATTACAGGAAGTAGATAACTTAACCAGGGAAAAGATACAAGATGAACTCAAGGAACTTAAAGAAGCACATGCAGCAGATGAAGGTGCGTTTTTTCCTTTTTCTATTCTTATTAATATTCAATTGTCACATTTGCTTCTTTTAGAGACCATGAATTTTTGGTATGGCCTGCATCTAAAGTTTATCTAAATTAGGTTGTGTAATTCCTACGAATTTTATTTCATTGAGAAATTTGCTAGAGATGTCAGAATATGGATAATTTGGAGTTGTATTACTGATATTATGATACTATTTCTAGTTGTGTTGCTTTTAATTTGTTTGTTTTCTTGTTCCAGAGTTTCCGGATGAAGTGGATACACCAGTGGATGTTCCTGCTAGGAAGCGGTTTGCAAAATACAGGGGACTCAAGTCCTTTAGGACTTCTTCATGGGATCCTAAAGTATGTGTCTTTTGGAGATCCTTTATAGTAAGTCATTGTCTCTAACCTCCCAAAATAAATTCTGACATTTCTAATTTTATCAGGAGTCTCTACCCCAAGATTATGCCAAAATTTTTGAATTCGATAATTTTAAAAGAACACAAAAACATGCTCTTGCAAAAGCTCTAGAATTGGATCAAGAAAATTGCGAGCACTGTATTCCAGTTGGCTCATATGCTAGGCTGCAAATCAAGGAAGTGCCCAGTGCTGTTGCTTCAAAGTTATGTTTACTTTCAAAGAGAATGCCAGTTACAGCATGTGGCCTGTTGAAACACGAGTCCAAAGTATCTGTCCTTCATTTCAGGTGTTTTTTCACTTTATCATTTTACTATTTTCAATGTCTGTTTGTTTAAGTGGCCTTATTACAAGTTGTAGTCGATTCTGAGCATTCAAAAGATTTCATGAACTGAAGTGACTTTTGCTGTGTAGTGTGAAGAAACATGAAACATATGATGCACCCATTAAATCCAAGGAAGAGTTAATTTTTCATGTTGGTTTTAGGCAATTTGTTGGCAGGTATGGTCTTCAATTTGAAGGACTTTTTGGTATATGTAGTAGATCTCTTCAGGCTAAAATATTTTGGAAATTGCAACTTTTTTGCAGGCCAGTTTTTTCTAGTGAGTTCATTAATACTGACAAGAACAAGATGGAGAGGTTTCTCCATGCTGGGCGTTTTTCAGTGGCTTCAATATATGCACCAATTTCTTTAACTCCTCTTCCTTCAATAATCCTAAAGATATCTGGAGAGAATGCTGCACCTGTAGTGGCTGCTGTTGGCTCGCTGAAAACTGTTGATACAGATAGGATAATTCTTAAACGAGTTATTTTGACAGGGTATGGATATATATTTTTGTCTAGACCCACCTTACGAAAACCTTGCATGTTGCCTATATTTTTTTATTGTTTTTTTTACATCTTTGCAATTTCGATTCTGATTAAGAAATTTCAGGGTTGTATTATGATCGTTTTTGAAAATTGATGATTGAGTTCATGTTTTCTTATTTTATGATTTTAAACATTTTGTGGTGCAGTTACCCCCAAAGAGTGTCGAAACGTAAAGCTTCTGTGAGACACATGTTTTATAATCCAGAGGATGTTAAATGGTTTAAGGTGAAAATAACCCAGCATCTGGATTCTTTAAATTTTAGTTGGACAGTAATGAGGTTTGCTCCCTCAAAATTGGTATCTATTGTTTCCCTGATTAGTTTTTTAATGTGGCTGGTGATTGCAGCCTATTGAGCTTTATACCAAACGTGGCCTCCGAGGGCGAATTAAAGAACCCGTTGGTACCCATGGTAAGTTGGTTATACTAGAAATATTTACCATAAATCTTACTATTAACATTCTGGCTGTTAATATTTGAGGGAGAATACAGATTATATGCTTCCTGGTCAAAGATGTTCCTGTGCATTCCATGATTCTTATAGCGACCCTTTCTTTGGAAAAACTCTTGATAGGATTTTGATATGCCACCAACGTGATTTTATCCTGTCTGGTAAGGAATATTGATGGCATTCTTATCTTGATATTTTGATGCGCAGGAACAATGAAGTGCCTTCTCAACGGGGTTCTTGAACAGCGTGATACTGTATGTATGAATTTATTCAAACGTGCATACCCGAAGTGGCCAACCCATTATTTTCCTCTATCTGAATAATGATGGGACGGCCGTTGAATTCTGTTTCCGCCGGTCAAGGAATTCAGAAGTGTATATTTGATTGGGAATGAAGCTTTGGTTCAGATTTGACTTCCTCGTATGGGGGATGCAGTTTTGTGACAATTTATTTTCCTTTTTCTCCACCGCCAATGAGAGATCAGACATTTGTAATTTTCTTTTGTATTTGCATACAAAAATGCCCAAATTTGTTAATTATTTTACTCTATACTGAATTTATCCTTCATTTGTGCCCGAAGCGTCCTACACATATTATTGGCATGCTTGTATCTGTTGCTAGATTTTGAATTTTTTTACCAAACTTTTCTTATAAAAGAAATGATTCCAATCACACAACTTATTCACCAAACCTAATGTTCAATTTAAAATACAAATGTTCACCTACTTTTCCCTTGTGTGACAGGAAATCCCCAATTCCCTTGCTTTTTGTACTCTTTGATTAATAAAAATTATGTATAATGATTTGTTTGTATTTGGTGTAAATATAAATATTATTTGAATACCATACCAATACTTCTTTATTTTGATTGAGATATTAATATACCATGCCTTATCGTCGTGTAATGAAAAATGTTATTCTTATTATTGTTATATAAAGTTATTATCTCGTGGTATGAACATGGGTAATGATTTTAGTCTGAGATTCTGTACGTTTTTTTATCTGTGATACTTAAGAACATACTTCTAGTCTTCTGTGATTTAGATAACGTTCTATAAAGAAAAATAGATTAGGTGTTTTTGAGGATTACAAAGTACTGCATTTCAAACAGAAACAAAAACACTGATTACATATTTTACAGCAAAAGAACATTTTAATATATATTTATTTGCAATTTAGGTAATACTTTGCATGTAAAAAATAATTACTCCATGTCGTATGCTTAACAATAACATTAGATTTATGTCTCCATATAAATATTCAAATGATATAAAATATCAAATATATACACACAAGCATAAACAATTTTCACCGGCCTTTTTTGATAAATTAAAATAAATATATATTTAAAACTTTAAACAATATAAAAATGGTTAGGCAAAAATATAAGCATGCTATTTCCAGGTTAAATAGCTGACCGAGCCGATTCTTTCACGTCTTTGAAGACACACTAACCTCTTTAATATTAAAAAATGAAAATGCTGAAAATGAACCAAGATTACTGCTGCCTTTAAAAAGAATCACCAGGGTTCAGACAGTCAAAGAAGTAACATAAAAATGGAGGCATAGCACATCTTGAGGAAACCAACTTTGATATCGTTGTTCGTATAATTGCCAATACAAGTTTCATAGTACCCAGAACAAAAAAGTTTTTCATCAGATATATTAAATAATATATTAGGAGACCAATCATTCAAGGCCGCTGAAAAATGCAGACTTGTCTTTTAGGTCGTGGCCATTAAGCCAATCAACAAAAAAAGTGCAAAATCTGATTAGGCCACTTAGAACTTGCGTACATTAGAACTTGGATGACCTACTTTATTAAAGATTGCTTAAACATTTTCACCTGGCGGCAATTCAGCCAGCTTTGGAGGAGTGCCAAGTACTCTTTCCATGTCAAAACGAACTTCAATATTGCGAATGCTGTACCCAACCACCATCAACCAATAAAGCAGCTTAGCAAGTTCAGCTGCACTAGTCTCGGTCACGCTAGTCTGCAAAATCAGAATTAAACTAAACTCTCCAATGATATTGTTCACTTCCTCATAATACTCACCCGGAGAACATAAATCAATTTGAAAAAATCTAGTTTTTGGTTGCCTCGGTTTATACAAATAAAACCACTACCAATTTACATAGTATCACATGACAAAGTTCAATTATTCAAGTCATAACTCAAAAAGGTAAAACGCCCTTATTTAAAGTAATAAACAATTTATGATCAAGAAAACAAGGATTAGGGAAGCAGCTATCATATGTGCTTTTTTAGCAACTTTCCATCCAAGTAATAATAAGACTTCAATTTTATGGAACCAAACAAAATAGAGTCCATCTTCCATGCTAACACTTAAGACACACCCTAAAAATGAATTATTCCCACAATTAAAGCGTTCAAATATTAACCCAGATAATGATGGTGAGTTAGGAAAAATGTATGAATTAAACTAAACTATTGTAAAACTAAACTAAACTTCAAAGTGGGTTGAGTGAACTAAATTGAATTGTATAATAATTTAAATGAATTGAACTGAAGTAAATCACGGTTTGAGCGAACTAAACTATATGAATAGTTTGAATTATAGTTTGAATTATCATAGTAGACATCCTATTTTGAAACATATTTTCCAATATTATAAGTTAAAATTCAGTTTAGTTCAAGCAGATTTATTTAAAAGCAATTCAATTTTAATAACCAAATTAATAGAACAACTATGTTTTCTTTTAAGCAATTCAACTCAGTTCCGTATCAATTTGGTTCAGTTTTTTTAACAGACCTAAGTACAGTAAATGTAATTTGAAAATGTTAGACCAGTTTTGGAAGATCACAAGGGAACAAAGTTTAAATTAATGATGAATATAGAAAGAAAACAAAGGAGATCAAAATAATGAATAAGCAAACCTTCATTTGGCTAGGATCTGAAGCAGCCAGCAGACGCTTTATAAATGTATTCATCGCAAACACTACATCCTCACCAGCACTACTAGTTAACTCCTACAAAATGAAATGAAGGGTAATTATGGCAAATAGTTGACATAGAGAAACAGAGAAATACTTATATTGGTTAAGTGGAATAATCTGAGGGGAGTGTCAACAGAAACAGAAGCAAATATCACAATCTACCTATGCAAGTAAATCTACAACAGTGGAGGTGGGTTTATCATTCTCATGATTATATCAACATCAAACCAATACCTAGTTCTGAAAAAAATGCAATACCAGACTTGCCATACTGATTCGACAATAGTAAATCATATAAATCTAAATAAAAGCTACAGTAGTTACAGTACAGATCAATTTGTGAAAACTTATACTAAGCAAACAGCAAAAAACAGCTGGATGAAGGAAAATATATTGACCAATGAAAAGTTGAGTCAACCTTCAAATTTCGAGGCTCAAGAGATTTTAGGTATTCTAACAGTTCATTTTGTGCATTGCTAGATTGTCTTCCAACTTGTCGATTCAGCTCCTCAATCTCCGCTTCGAGTAATTCAATGTACTTTTTAGCATCTACTTTCTCAGGCCCAGAAACATTATTCCACCGAATAACTTCACCTGAAACATTTTTTTGTGTGCCAGGTGCATAATCTGGCACATCCTGCAACATTTTAAGAGCATAAATTACAGAAATTACAAACTAAGTTATTATTTGAATTTGTTTGGTGCAATACTAATGTGGTGCCTAAAGGAAACACTATGGTCATTTAGTAATCAAAGCAACTAACGCTTTCACACAAGCCAAGAATTTAGTCATGGTTTTTCCTTCAAGAATTGTATTATGTAATTCAGTGTGCAGTTGATTTGCGCTAGCTTGCATATGTGCATCAAAATGTTAATGCAGTTTCTCCCAAAGTTCCCAAGAAAGAACACAACCAATGATTTGTGTGAGCATACTACTTGTTAAAGTGGATTGAAGTCACAAGACGAGTAACTGATCGTCTTGTTCCCATGCAAGATATGAAGGATAAACAGATCCAGATTCTTGATCTTCATGATAAACAAAACACAAGGGTAGTTGAGGATTAACCAAAAATGAATGAAGACATGACCTTTAATGACAAGTTCAATTTGTTGCCTCCAAAGCAGAAAATTATATTAATTGAGTTTCTCTATAATGGACTGAGAAGGGGTGAGTGGTGACACTATCCGGTGGAGACGGGTTTATTTGCAGAGGGGACGGTGATGGATGTGAAGAATCCATTGTGACCAAAGAACCAAGATCTAATGCTCTTGATACCCAATAACAAGCTTTTAGTCCACACTAGATTAAATTAAAGAAAGTCCTTTGCAATTTTTTTTTCTCTAAGCTGAACTGGAGTATAAATAGGAAAGCTAATAAGGATAGGAAATTACTTGACCAAAAGTCCAAATAAATAAATCTTCTGTCCACCAAATAGAGTATAATACATCCTTCCAATTATCCAAACACTTAAATATCTTTTGAATCACAGACAGAATGCTAAAAAAGAGAAGAAAGAGACATAGTGTCACCTTTTTATCTTGCACGTCTGGCAGGGCAACAACTTGTTCCAAACTTTCTTGCAACTCCAAACGGTATTGTGCATTCCTGAACATGTATCCAGTCATTATGACACTGTACATGAGCTGTGCAAGGTTTTCAGCTACCTAATAAATAGCCAAATGATTCCACTGAGACACGTAAGATGCAAGCGACAAAATAAAATAAAAAAGGAAGAACTGCAATTCAATCCAGCAGCATGGCTCAACAGTGCTTTGCAATTGGACTATTTTGTGCTTAAAACATGTTTCTTCTTCCAACGCCAGAATATTTTCAAATTAATTCAGACAAATTACTTTGCGGGAAGAATTTATAAAACGCTCTGAAATTGGGGCTAACAATACAAATAATAAATATTAATAATTAATAAACAAGGGAAATAAAAATGGCAGCAATGGTGAAATAAGTATACTTTTAAATTGCTTTACAAAATTTCAAAAATAAATATGACTACATTAATAAAGGGGGATAGTCATTGCAAATACAAAATTCAGGGACAAGTAAACCAAACAAAGCAAGGTCTCCCACTCTATACAAACGTTTCATCAAAGAAACCTACAAGTTGACTATCCAGCCAAATACAACCATCGCAGCTTGCAAAATTGCTCATTAAAAATGATAGATAAAGTTAAGCAAGAGGAGAAAAAGAAACTCATTGCATCTTACAGTGGTAATTGTTACAGCAAAAAATTGAGGGGGCAGTGTTCCGATCATATTTGTCACTGTTTGGCGCATTGCATCCACAACCTAATCACCAACAGAAGTTTCATTCTCATTAAGAGGGTATGGCGAGAGAGAAAAAAACAGTCATTGTACAGCCATGTTCATAGCAAGACAACACCATACCTGTTGAGGCGCTCTTTTCACAAACAATTCCATAAATTCTGGCTGCACGTTCTTAACATATTCCAGCAAAATTTCTCTCCTGTCCTTTGACTGGTGAATGCAAAACATTAAATCAATACTCGGATAACTTATCACACAAAAGTAGTTACTTATTTACAGAAAAAAAAGTTGACAACAGATCCTATTTTAATTTCATATCCATCAAAATAACCACTTGGGCTAGGGCACATAATGCTGAAGAAACTGAAGATTCCATGGGAGAGTTTAAAAGATTAGATATATTCATTCAATGATACAGGATCACACTAACCTATTGTAAGAGGTTTTCATTCATAATTCATAAATTACTTTTTCTATAAAAATAATAAAATATACCCTAGCACTTTTATTAATTAAAAAAGAAGTAAGAAGAAGAACATGAAGAATAAGGAGAAGCAGTACCAAAGTGCCATTAGGGGGTTTGGGGTCGCCAGCACTGGCCGGGTTAGAAGCGTCATTGTTGGAGGAATCATACGCTTCAACTTTCAGACCAAACCTTCCTCTGTGCTTTAAATTTCTGGGAAAGCTAATTGATGAGAGAGAACGAGATGAGAAGGAGGCGAGAGAAATTGAAGAGGAGGAAGTAGAACTTGAAAAGGAATAAGAAGAAGAAGAAGAAGAAGAAATAAATTGAGGTACGAAGAAGGGTTTCACTGTGAAGGAATACATGACTAATTATTAAATAATTTGTTTTTGGTATCACAGAGAGAGCAAGGTTTCAGAGTAGGCCTTGCAACTGTGGAGTGCCATTTTTCTGCTTCCTCATTCCCAGGGATGAGGTTCACACGTGACTTTGCACCTGCCACGTACCAATACCTGTACTGTAATACTATTTTAATTTACTTTAATTAACCAATTAACTAAAACTAATGACACTTCTTTTATCAGCTTAATATCAATATTTTTAATTATATTACTTTTGTTCAGAATTAATTTGATTAAAACAATGTCCACGTTCAATTTAATTTGATCAAACCAAGATTTTTTGTTAACACATGGGGAATATAAGAAATAACACTAATACAATTTCCTTCGACATAAACACTAAAATTTATTAAAAAAAACGCTTTAGAACGCGATTACAATGATAAAATTATTTATTTAAAATAGAATCTTAATTCTTTATTTAAACATTTCTATTGCAAAACAAATTACTTTCCATTGCAAGTTGATAACCTTAGTATTTACTTTTATGAATTGAAATAAACTTACGACCTTAAGTTATTAAAATAAAAATATATTTTTCTATTTTAAAAATTATTATAACAAATCTTATAAAACTCTTATATTAAAGTACACGATAAAAAGAATTTAAAAATTTGTCTAAAACCTATAAAAGTTTAAGACATAGTAAAATCATCTTTACAATGAAAATAGCCTCACATTATATTTAAAAATCTTTATTTTAATATTTAATAACCATCCTTTTGTCAATATAATAACTATTTTTATTAGTAATCGGGTTTAAATAAAAAACAACGTAACTGTTAGTTAACATTTGGGCTAAGCTAATATGTACATGTGTTTAAAATGTTATTGTATTTATTAGTTTGTTTTTTTTCTTCATAATAATAAAAACTAATCTATTTGTTATTTAGTTTTTAATGAGATTAAAGGAAATAAACAAGACTACATAAAAGTTAGGGACTACTACCAAACAAAAGCAAATATCATAGGATACTAAAGAGTTTAATAATGATATTAGACAAGCCTTTCAAAGAGAAAATGTAAGATACAGAAAATATATAGTTTAATATTAGAGGAATTTCCTTCTTACGAGATATAACTTTAAGACATTATATTATTAAGTTTATTGTTGAACACAACTCTTAATTACTATGCAACGAAGTAGTAAAAGGATGTAAATGTTAAAAATTGAAATCTAAGTTTCAAGTTTCACATTCAATATGAGAATTATATGTATATATACAATTTTTTGAGTTTGAAAATAATATTTTAATTTTTTTATATGAATTTGTTTATATGGAATTTTAAAATTCAAAAGCATTTCCAAAGTGACTATAAATTTTGAATTTTATAATTTGGAATGAAAAGTATACTTTCAAATTCTATAATTTAGAACTAATTTTTTCGATTCAAAATTTGGAAATCAACTGTATTTTACGATTCAAAATATTGATTACAATATAAGATGGTGGAGGATGTATAGACTAAGGCTTTAAGGAAAAAAATGACTTTTATAAAAAAGTATGGAGTTGTAAGAAGAAATTATGGAGGTGAAAAAGAAATTGTCACATTTCCTTTGATGTTAGGATTAATGATGTCCTGGTGTTTCTTTTGTTGTAACATGTCCATTCTACAAAGGCTTACATATTCCTTTAGAGGCTGATTCTCCCTGCACCCGATCATTTTGAACTGACACCCAATTGCAGATAGGAAAAGACTAAACTATCCTTAATGTATTTGAAATTACCTTAAGTGAGAGATGTTGAACCAAGTGGTGTTCAAGCTTTGAAGAATCCAAACCCTTTGAAGGATGTTGAAGCCTTTGTTGTGCTTGGTGTTGCTGTGCTGATTTAGTATAGTTCTGGGGTAGTTTGAGTATTGTAATCCACCCCTTGATCGAATCTAAAGCATAAGCATCTCAATCTTTGTGAAAGTAAAATGTTTTCAAACTATGTTAAAACAACCGATTGTTTTGTCGAAACAACCAATTGTTTATACTTATATGTTTTGAGAAAAAGATTGAAAACTGTTTTTAAAATGGTTGAACTGTTAAGAACCAAAACAACCGATTGATTCGAAGAAACAACCGATTGTTTGTTTTGGGATCATAACAGAAAAACTGTTT
>Ga0123341_1005622_pt1 | contig 11205 bp, 6 predicted proteins | sample Turbeapinknodule_FD_89959 | JGI IMG/M metagenome (GOLD analysis project Ga0123341, IMG submission 89959) | Root nodule microbial communities of legume samples collected from Mexico - Turtle bean Mexico pink nodule | ecosystem: Host-associated > Plants > Roots > Nodule | place: Mexico: Nepantla... | reverse complement strand
TTGTTAAATAGTTTCTAAATTGGTATCTAATTAGTAACCAAAGTTTTAGAGACCAAATTTAGAAACTAAATAATTGGTAGTTAAAATTTTAGTTGCTAATTAGATGTCAATTAAGAAACTATTTAACAATAATAGAAACTAATTTAGAAACTATTTTTTTTTTAGTTTCTAAAATGGTTTCTAATTTAGTTACTATTGCAACTAATTATTTTAGTATCTATAAATTGGTTTCTATTTCATGATTTTCTTGTAGTTGTTGGTTATTCAGATTTTATTATTATTAATTTTGATTTTATTACCCTTAAACTATTTTACTGTTATATTGCATTAATGGTTAATTTACAGGTTTGTTAGTATTCCTATTTTATAGTTTCCAGTAATTGTAATTTTTTTATTATATATATATGATTGAGTAAATCAAAATGAATTAAATCAGTTTTGCAATTTTGTGCAATTACGTTTAATCAGTTGCTACAACTTTTTTCCTTCTCTTATTTCCTTCAATCAGTTCCTACAACAGTAGTGAGACCAGCCAACTTACAATGAATTTCACTTCAACATGGTCTTTCTTTGTCTTTGTAAAGCCTAGTAACCTAAAAAGTTAATGAACAAATAGTAAGAAAAGGTTATTCATGAAAAATCAAAGGCATTCAAATATTCAATTAAAGCATGATTTTTGTACTATCACGTTTTTCTTTTCCTTTCAAGAAGGTGTAGGCTTTGATTATTAAACCACTAAAACTATAGTCTAAAATCAGTGATTAAATGTCATCCAATACGATCTAAGATAATGTGACATGGTTCCTGCCTTCTAGTCTTGAATGCATTCACTCCATTATAAAGATTTAGATCGTGTATCACTTGCCTCAATAAAAGGAATAGCTAAGAAACACTAATACTCAACATCCACTATTGTATCTTGAAATTCATAAATTTATTACAATATAGAATATATGGAACTGGAAAATATAAGTTAAACAAAAAGCATAATATTTAAAAGACTAAATACATGCTTGACTTAATAAATTTACTGAGCTACTGACCTGATAAATGCAAGAGCTAAATTTTGGATGAACTTCATCAACTAGTGGTTGGTGGGCACCTGCTCTCATCAAATAAATCAAAATGCAAATATAGAGACTATAGATGTATTAGAAATATAAAAATCTTAAAAGGAAATTTAGCAGGACAACTAGAAAATAACAAACCATGATACTTTGTTAGAATTTGTTGGGAATATCTTGTTGTCCATTTAGAGTTTATATAAAGAATTCTATTTTATATAAAACGAATTTCAGATATTATTAGGTTCAAGGGAAAAAACTTATTGATCTCAGATCAGGGTGATGACGAGTCTCAGATCAGTTTTAAAATTTGAAAGAGTGACAGATTCTGGAGCCTCAACTATTGTTATTGCTTCCTTCTTATCAAACCCAAAAAATGAGCTTGCTATCAAGCGATTCAATCCATTAAGACTATTAATAAAAATTAAATCTTCGATATGGTACTTATATGATGGTGGGTTTTGTAAGTTCAGATTCCTGATTTTATGATGGGTTTATTGAGAAATATGTCGTATAGCAGTATCTTTGGATGGTGACAAATCTAATGTAATTAAGTCCAAGGAATTTGGAAATTTCCTTTTTGTAGTTGTAGGAACTATTTTCTATGGATGTCAAGCTACTTTTTGACTTTGATGTGTGGATCTGGAAGGATATCATGATGTTGGTTTTTGTGTGTGATTCGATTACTAGTAGAGGTTAAGCTTTATGGAAAACGAAGCATTATTTCTGTAGTATCTCCATGGGTGTTACTGAGCGTGAATGACACAATTTCTTGTTGTCCTATTGTTGCATTAGTAGTATGATGTGTTTTCTTTTGTGTAGATTTGTTTATATTAGAATTATTCAGGTCTGTAGGGATTTTCCTTCCTTTAGACGTGTACTAGGTTTTGTGCTACTTTTTTTGCTGGCTTTTCTACACATAGTTGTTTTCTTTTTGCTTTCCTTTGCTTTTATGGGTTTTGGAAGAATGTATAGATAGCTTGTCTATCTCTTTTGTATAAGGGTTGAAGTACCCCTAAAATACTCCTTGTTCTTTTATTCTATTAATTATTCGTCGATAAAAAAAACTTAGTTGATGATGGTATATCCAAATTCAAAAGTCCCAACGAATCGAACTACCACATGATAGAATAAAAAAACATAATAAGAAATAAAGTCACACGCATTGTATATTAACTGTTCAAAAAAAATTTGAGCATCAAATTCATTACTTTGTTTGATTGTTCAAAGTAGCCAAATGTAAATACGTTAGTAATAACTACCTAACATGGTAGCCTCCTCTTCTTCTAGCATTTTTTATTTATTTATGTTTTTAAATGGAGATGGAGAAGCTTGTTGGAAATGAAGGAATATAAATTTATGTTCGAAGTTGATGTAAGTTGATTTTATGATTGCACATTTTATTAGTTGCTCTTTGTTTATGATTTTTGATTTAGCAATTATGGTGAGAACCCTAAGAAGATTCCGACTGGACACAAACTTAACCAAGTGTGTTAAGTAAGTGTGAATGTTCACTTCAGAAAAAACACAGATGTATAGTGATTATGATGATGAAGGTGCGGAAGCTAACATGAACAAAGATGAAGATGACAATATGTGGACAAAAAATAAAGAAGACAAGAGAAAGAAGATGAGAGGTAAATGGCGCAAAGAGGAAGCAAAACAGAATTAAAATGAAAAAGATGAAGAAACAGAGGAAGCTTATGGAATGGAAGATGTCACGCCACTTGGAGCAGAAGAACTCCAAGATGAGTTGTGCAAGAGCCACCAACACTTGAGATATTATCCACCCAAGATTAGACCCAGAGCCGCCACTTGAGATGTTACCCACCCAAGATAAGACCCATATAAAAGGAGTACTCAGACTCACAAATTCACTCAAGCAGAGTTTCTTTACTTCAAATTTTCAATGTGAAAATACATGAGGCAAGACACCATATTTATAAGAAGGGGTGCCTTGGTAGGCAAGATGGGTGAAGGGTAGAAATGGAATGGGAGAGGGGTAGCCTAGGGTGTTGACCATGGTCAAAACCGCATCTTTATGCATAGCTTCTAGAAGGTAGGTTAAAAACCCTAATTCTAGGTGCCCTCTCTTGAAAAAGTGTGCTTGGTACAAGGCCATTTCGCTAAGTACACTCCCTTTTATGCTATGTGGACCTACTCTTAGCCTATTTCTATTTGGACCCCTAAAGTGAGCCCAATTTATTTACATAAATTTTCTCTTGTGGAAAGACCAGAAGGAAGAACTTCTCATATTCTGGTTTATAGCTTGTACTTCTTCTGCTGATGCTTTCTCGAGGTTTGGTGGGGCCCGACTTTCTATACTAAGATGATTGACCTTTTTGTGAAGTGCTTGATGTGTCTTTAATCATCTGTTGGTTGTTGTGGTTTGTATCATGCCCCCCTGGTTGGAAAGAATTCGTCCTCGAATTTAGACTTCCTGCAAATAACATGGTTAGTTTGTCCCCAGAGAAGATATTTCTAAGTTTAGGATGTGAAACAAACTTATGTTCATGACGCTTGAGGAGTTCACATGGGTGAATTCTAGATACAGGTAATGTTTGTAGAGAATATTTAGGGAAGAGATGATTTGTTTGTGAAAATCCTCTTAGAAGGGGAGAATCTTTAAGAGGTTTTTGAAGATCATCCCTAAAATTCTTTATCAAAGATGTTAAGTATTTAGAATTATTTGGGAATGAAAAAAAGGGAAGAAGTATACCTAGGAGACACAGTTATTTTCGTATGGGTTAACAAGATGAGACTCGCTTTACTTTCCTCTTCTTTTTCATTTTTCTATTTTGGTTTTTGTTTTAATTTGGTCTTGATTTACCTCTTTTATCATTATGGTTCTTTTATTTGGACAATTGGCAGCTATGTACCCAAAACCTAAACATTTAAAACATTTTGTGCTTGAAGTTTTGGTGGGTGACTTAGGGGTAGAGATGGAAAGGGTTGTCTTTAGAAACTCTAAGGTGAGAAGTGGTTTCAGAAAGAAAAGTTTTCGTAGAAGTTTTGTTTTTATCCTTCCATGAAGATTTGTAGAAGCCATCATTATGAGTATATTTGAAATTTGTTTGCTGCAAAAGTTGTGATTCCACCTTGATTGCTAGGGAAACCAATTTTTCTAAAGAAGAGTACTCATATAACTCTACAATATCTTGGATTTCTCTCTTTAAACCACTCACAAACCTAGTGATCTTTGACTCTTCACTATCATGCATATTAATTTTAGTCAAAGTAGTTTCTAAGTCTTTAAAGTATTCATCTACTGGCCTAGGTACTTGATGAAGTCATTAGAGCTTCAACAAGAGTTCCTTCCTGTAAGAAGGAACAAATCGCGCGCGCATGCATCACTTTAAATCACTCCAAAAGACCACAATTGGCCACTTGTTTAGCCCAATGTCCATTACCGTCTGATGTCAGCATTGTCTGACATAGCCTACAAATTCTAGGGATGCTAAACTAATTTTTTGGTCCTCTTCGACCTCATACACTTTAAATATTTATTCCACTTTAGCTTCTCATCCTAAATATGCATTTGGGTCACTATCCCCACTAAAACTAGGTAACTTTACAAAATAAAAAGAATTCTTTAGTTGATGTTGGTGTTGATGGCGCCTTTCTTCAAAATTATGCACTCTCCAATCTTGGTCTTCGTCTTCATAACTCCTATAGTGCATATGATGTCTTGTATGGTGCCTAGGCTCCCGCCTCCTTTCTCGGACCATGCTTTCTTGGTTGGCTTCTAACCTCTGCATTCTCTATAGCAGTTGTCTCATCTCCTCTTCTTTTTGGGCCAATTTTCTTTGGGCTTCAGCTAATTCCCCCATAAGACATGCCTTTTTAGGGGGATTAAGGCTTGGAAGACTTCCCCGAAGATAAATGAGCCATTAAAATTTGCACAAAGAAAGCAAACGGTTAGTTAAAATAAATTGTTTAAACCTTAACTCATGTGTATCACTAAAGAAAGATACTCCCTCAAAAGGGTCTACACTTGTAGCAACACCTCAAGTGAAAAATGACAAAGTTCTTACACTTACTCACCAAAGAGTCCTCAACAAAAACTTAAGAAAAAGGACAAGATGGAAAAAGCTTAAAGTAAAGAAAGCTAAACCAAAATGGAATTAAGGTGAAGACAAAAATTTGAACAAGACAAACAAGAAAATCACGAAAAAGATGCAAAGAAACTTACTTAAACTTTAATTATGAAGGTTTGAAAGTTCTTATAAAATGTGAAAGCAAGAAGGATCAAACTCCACAAGTATGAACACAATTTGCCATATACTTAAATCATTTTTTTTAGAAACTTGAAATTGAAAGTTGAAATATGAATTCTCTCAATTTCTTTTTATTTTGTCCTTGTTTTTTTTTTTATGGATTCAAAAGTTCCATATCCTTTTTTTCATGCATATTTGTAATTCACTTTCAATTTTTTTTTTAAAAAGATTGGATTGGAATTCAGTTCATATGAACACTTGCATTCTATGTGTGGAATTAAATCAACCACTTACTAAAACAACTTCTAATTTGATTTTAGCTCTTCATAATTAAAATCAAAAGAAGTCGAATGGATTTAAGACTCCTAGAACACTAGGAACATATGACTCTAGCAAAAATGTAAGGAAGAAAAAAATTGACACTAAAAGCAGAATTTAAACTGCTTAATGAAAAAAAGCGAAATTGTAAATGATAAGGAATTTAAAAGTGGAAAAGAAAGGTGTTGAATTGTAAAGCGAAATTAAATTGATTGAAGGTAAAAGCAAAATATAAACATGCAGAAAATCAAAGGCATAAAATCAACTCTTAAAAGATAAGCACAATTAGAACAATGCTCTGATTATCACATGATGTGAGTTTATTTTAGGATTGCACATTTTATTGTTTGCTCTTTGTTTATGATTTTTGATTTAGCAATTATGGTGAGAATCCTAAGAAGATTCCCACTGGACACGAACTTAAAGAAGTGCTTAACTAAGTGTGAAAGTTCACTTCAGAAGGGAAAAAAGAAAAACACAGATATATAATGATTATAATGATGAAGGTGCGAAAGCTAACATGAACAAAGATGAAGATGACAATATGTGGACCGAAAATAAAGAAGATAAGAGAAAGAAGGTGAGAGGTAAGATGGTGCAAAGAGGAAGAAAAAATGAATTAAAAGGAAAAAGATGAAGAACATAATTATTCCAAATGGTTACTCTAGTAACATTAGTAGATGTGTCACTCACGCCCTCCATGCTTTGTCTTGCTGGCTAGTCCAGCTGTATTTACACCCTCCACATGTGCTCCAAAGTGGCATTTCCATACCTTGCCTTGTCACTGATGAACATACTACTTATTAACTTTAATAATAAATTATTGGAATGTAATAATAAATAAACTCATTGTTTTAATTAAGATTCATATAGTTCGGTTTATTAGGGCCTTAACTAGTTTTTTGTGTTTTTTAGATTAGATAGTCTGAAGGAAGTGTCTACATTTGCAAATGGGCCAAATATGCAAAAGTCCAAGTTGCTTCATTGAATCAAAATAGAAAACAAAATCTGAGTAGAAGAATGAGAGAATAAAATCCACAGTATCTCAGAAACATAATTGGAAACAAATCTTATGCAAAATGCAAGGAAACAAAATCCAAGAATTCTGGAAAGTTGGAAACTGAGAAACTGTTAACAAAATCTAAATCAATATATTTTACCAAGAACTTTGGAGTAGAAAAAGCTATAAAGAGACACAAGCCTCAAGGAGAAAGGAAGGAAGTTTCACATGATTTTCTTAGTTTCTTTTTTTCTTTGTAATTCTTTTGTTTTGCCTCCGCATGAAAGACTAAACTCTTTTGGTTGATTCCTTTGTAATTCCATACTGAGTTATAAGATTTTGATCAATAAAAGTTATGTTTTTGAGTTCTCTATACCAATTCTTTTTATCTTCTAATCTCCTGGAAAACTGGTTTTTGTGAGAGGTTCTACTTGAACCCATGATTGAGAGTCTTCCTTATCTTAAATTTTGTTTTCTTGGTTAGTTCGCATTATTTTAATTAATTTCTTGGCGCATGATTCAAGAGATAGGAGATAAGCATTGCCATGTAGTACACACATGGAACAAAGCATGTATGGATTAAACCAATAGACACGTGCTTTACTGGTGAGTTTCAAGTTGAATCAATTTAATGCATGTTCAATCTTGTCCAAGAGAGGTCCATGAGGACCAAATAATAATGAAAAATAAAAGAGAGAATGAAAGAAAGAAAGAAAGAAAAGATAAATCGAGTTACAACATATCATGTTACACAACTAAATCAATCATGTTGACTCATGCCATGCTACAAACTGCACCTCCAAGGTGTTCTTCTTCCTTATCATTTTCATTACCAAATAAAACTAATTACTTGACATCTTGAACAAAGAAATTTTGGGATGAACATCAAACACTTCCTAAGGGTTCTCACCTTTTAAAAGGATTTTTATCATCAAGCCCTTTCATCCCCAAATATTCTATCCAACATGGCTTGTACAAAGAGCTTGCCCTTTTGAACTCCCCAAGCTCAAAGAACATAATTTTGTTTCACTTCCCACACCTTACACTCTTTTATAAGTGAACAAACTAACTATGTTATTTCCAGGAGTTCTAAATTCGAGGTCGAATTCTCTCAAACTTGGAGGGGCATGATACAATCCAAGCCAACAAGGAGATGACCAAGGACTCAAATTACCATTCACACTATGAGAAGTCATCTCAACTTTCAAGTGAAGACCCCACTAAGGATCTAGTAGATCTGACCAAAAGGAGAAATATGCAAAGACCAGAACATCAAATGTTCTTCCTTCTGGTCTTCTTAAGAATAAAACAAGTTGTAAATAAATTAGGCTCACTTTAGGGGTCCAAATAGCAAGATATGCTATAATAGGTGCCTTTAGCATAATAGGGAGGGTCTAGTGATCATTTTAACTTGTTTTTTACCTAGTTTCAAGAAGAAGTGGTCTAAGGTGTGGTTTTGACTTAGTCAGACCTTAAAGGCAGCCCCCTCACACATTTACCATCCTACCCTTTGATACAAACCAAGCCAACAAAGAGATGACCAAGGATGCAAATTACCATTCACACTATGAGAAGTCATCTCCACTTTCAAGGGAAGACCTCACCAGAGGGAGAAATGGACAAAGACCAGAGCATCTAATGTTCTTTATGCTAGTCTTCTTAAGAATTAAACAAGTTGTAAATAAATTGGCCTCACTTTAGGGGTCCAAATAACAAGATAGGCTAGAATAGATGCCTTTAACATAATAGGGGGGTGTAGTTATCATTTTAGCTTGTTTTTTACCTAGTTTCTAGAAGAAGTGGCCTAAGGTGTGGTTTTGACTTAATCAAACCCTAAAGGTAGCTCCCACACACATTTACCATCCTACCCTTGCTTCTTATTTTCCAAGGCACCATCTCCTATAAATAGGGTGTCTTCCTCCTTGTATTTAGATGTTGAATTTGAATAGAAAAGTTACTCTACACAAATTGTGTGAGGTGTTTGTGAGGCTTGTTTCCTCTTAGCATTAGGTCTTATATTGAGTGATTGGAGAACTCTCAAGTGACGACCATCAACACTTATCTTGGAGGAAAACCACACTCCAAGTGGCGTGACCAACTCTCTTCCATCACATAAACATTTCCTTCCTTCATCTCTTCCATTTTTCTATTACTCCATTTATCTTTGTGTTCTTATGTTCTTATTTTCCTCCATTGTCAATTCGGTTTCCATCATGCTTTTATGTTTTCTTCCATGTTCATTTAGTTTTCGCCCTTCATCATCAATCACCATATAATTGTATTTTTCCTTTCCCCTTTAGAAGTGAACATTCACACTTACTTAACCACTTGGTTAAGTTCGTGTCCAATGAGAATTTTCTTTGGGTTCTCACCATATAATTGATAAAAATCTCAATCCTAAGTAAAGTGTCATATCTAAAATGGATAAATTTAAAATCAACTCACATCACCCTTGCTTCTTGTTTTCCAAGGCACCATCTCTTATAAATAGGGTGTCTTCCTCCTTGTATTTTCGTGTTGAATTTTATAGAAGAAGAAAAAATCTGCACATTTTGTGTGATGATTGTTTACTCTAGCAATAGGTCTTATCTTGAGTGAGTTTGAGAGCTCTCAAGTGGCAACCCTCTACACTCATCTTGGAGGAAACCATACTCCAAGTGGCGTGTCCCTTCTCAATTCACACATAAGCTTTCTTCTTCCATCATTTTCCTTCATTTCCATTTTGCCACTTTATTATTGTGTTTTGTACTTGTTATAATTCGTTTTTCCTTCGTGTTCTTGTGTTGTTCTTCCATTTAGCATTCAGCCATGGCCATCTTAATTGTTTCCTTTCATGTCTTTCAATTTCTGCAATGCATCATCATTATCACCTTATCTTTATTTTCCTCTTTGCCTTTGAAAGTGAACCTTCACACTTACTTAACCACTTGGTTAAGTTCGTGTGCAGTGGACATCTTCCTTAGGTCTCACCATATACTTGTTAAAAAACCTCAATCATAAGTAAAGTGTCACCTCTAAAATGGAGTAATCTAAAATAACCTCACATAAACCTCTCAATTGTTTTTGAGAAAGTTATACATCATCACATTTCAAAAGCTGAAGACAAAGAGCTGAAACCAAAAACTGTAGAAAAGCATTTTCCTAATAAAGAGCCATCTAAATCAGGGACAAAAGAGGAGGTAATTACAGAGAATGATGAATATAAACTAGGGCAACCAATCATGCTTAGAATTGCTAAGTTAAAATTTCAACCTAGATGGTTGAAGACAAAAGGGTCAAGATTATGGGTTATTAAAAAACTCAGGATGGATGTCACTATTGAACTTAAAAGCCCATATTCTAGAAGAACTAAAGTTGTAACCAGGAAATTGTTTCTACAAAGCGATCATCCACCGTAGAGAAATAGGTGTCAAGCTATATGACGTTCAACAAGCGTTTTCTGGGAGGCAACCCAGTAGATATTTTTTATTATTATGATTTGTTATTTTAAATTTTGTTTTTCTTTTTTGTTAATAAATCCATGTTTTTGCATAAATTTTAGATTTTATGTGCAGGGAAACTCGCACAGGCGTGATATAGCTCGCCTAAGCGAGTTAAGCAAATTTAAAAGGGGTGCTCTCTGGAGTAATCTCGCCCAAGCAAGACAAATCTTGCTTAGGCGAGATTTCACTTATACAATCTCGCCCAAGAAATATAAAAGTACATAATTAAGGGCACTCCCAACCCCTATATGTATCCAGATCAATTTGGATCTTATGTAGCTTGGCCTTGGGACATGTTCTATTTTTCAAGGGCAGATCCAGCAGAAGAAGCAGGACCATCTACAACTGTAGATTAAGGCTTTAATACAGAGCTGGATGAAATCCTAGGAAGAGAAGATTGAGCAAAAACAAAGTCTTATCTTTCTAGTTTTCTTTTCTTTTCAGATATTTAAATTTTTTATCCTTCTAGTTATTTTTTCAGTTGTTTATTTTTGTTTATTTTATTTTCTTATTTTGTTATTTTTTGCTTTCAGTTGTTTAATTTGCTTGTATTGTTATTCTTGACTTATTTTAAGTTTTAATTTAATTAATTGTTAAGTGATTTTCTAGTTTTTTTCTTAAATAAATAAGAACTGCATTATTAAATTTGAATTGTGGAAAAAAGGAATTTGTGCTTAAATATTAAATAGTGAAATGAAATAGACATAAGTTGGAAAAGAAAATGTGATTGAATCACTATTCAAATGTATTTGAAATTATGATACATGAAAATTTAACAGAATGATTGATTAAAACAGATAATGATAAATCAAGGAATGAGACTAATTAAACCAAGTGTGTATGTGAACTTTAAACAGTTGAATTTTACTGATGAATTGAAAGTTGTGGTTGCTTAGTTTTTAGTTATGTACATCATAAAAGAGCATGAACATGATTGAGGCATTTGTGTTAATTGAGAACTCAAGACCAAATAGCCAACCTCTATGTAAATAGAATTCATTTTTTGATAACTCTTTTTGAGCTAAGAATTTTTGTTATTATTGTTCTCTAAACCTTGAATAATATATTTTCCTTCTCATTGGCATGTTTAAGGAAAGAGAACATAGATGCAATATATATATATA
>Ga0123341_1005621_pt1 | contig 11206 bp, 7 predicted proteins | sample Turbeapinknodule_FD_89959 | JGI IMG/M metagenome (GOLD analysis project Ga0123341, IMG submission 89959) | Root nodule microbial communities of legume samples collected from Mexico - Turtle bean Mexico pink nodule | ecosystem: Host-associated > Plants > Roots > Nodule | place: Mexico: Nepantla... | reverse complement strand
TCAATCCAACCTCCATGTCCATACTTACACCTTCATTCATAAAACATAAATTTCTATTTTATTCTAATTTTCATAAATTCACACAAGTATGCAAAATAAAAACAACATTCAATTACCCTTTCGAATTGTGTAATCCATAAGTCAAATAGTACCTTCTAGATTAGATAATCCGTAATGCATTTCACAACTTCAAAGTGACTTCCGGATTGTGTAATCCATAAGTCAAATTAAAATAGCAAACTGCATTCCGAATTACATAATCCATAAGTCATATTTGAAGTTCTAAAATGACTTCCAGATTATGTAATCCATAGTTCATTTTGTACCGGATTACACAATTCGGAAAAGTGAGTATGTTTGTTTTGGATCCGGTATACCTTCGGTTTAACTAATCCATATCACTTTAATGTCTTACAGATTGTAAAATTATTCCAGATTATAGGGGTGGATAACATGAAGTTTCATTGCTTAAATTGTTACGGATTATACAATCCGGTGATCTAGCGGATTAACCCAATCTGGGGAAATAAGTGTTTAAAGCACTGAAAACTTACCTTACAATAACAACTTGAGAATACGAGTCGTGAAGACCACCACCACAACAACACTGCTGGCACCACCACCACGGTTACCACTAGCACTACCACCACAAGCACCACTATCACCACGACTACAACAACGACAAGCACCAAGCATCAAGGACCAAACACCTTCGTTTTCACTATGCGAAGAAAGGTAAAACAAATTTTCTATTTTTATCTTTTTTTACTGAAGGACAATTTTGGAATTTTAAAAGTGAATGGAGGTGGCTGAAGAAAGGATGGAGGTGCAGGAAGAAGCACTCAGAATTGCTTCAGCCTATCCACAGTCATTTGATGGGCCGAAAAAGGTACCGGGCCTGGACCCATGGGAACTAGTTTGGGCCAGTATTTAGAATGCGCCGCCACATTGATTCTATCGTCTGCAGAGATGCTGAAAGCATTGGGTGCACGTGCAGTGCTATGCTCGAACTCTTCTTCCACTAGGTATTCTGCTTACACATTCAAATCCTGTTAACAATCCTTTGAACAAATCTTTGAGTTCCTTTTAACAGTGTATGCTGAATGAATCAATGAATAAAGTGTTGTAAGGAAGATGAGTTCAGCAGCGGCATCTTGCAAGTTCGTATCAGTGGAAGGCTCAGACATACATTCCAGAAGTAAACCCGATGGTAACTAACCTAACCTTGATTTTCCCTTCTCCTTTTGAATTTTACGTCGTTCAATTCAGTTACGCCCTTTCGCTTCTCAATTTTTATTATTCAGGCTTCAGATTCAGTCTTGTTTCGTATAACATATTGGCGCAGGTACGCTAATTGTAAAAGTTTTGAATTTTGTATGGACGAATATACGGATACAGTTTATTTACTCTTTTTTTTATATATAAAATATGTCTGATTGTAATGTAGGTTTATGTGAAGAGCTCGTTGTTCCCTCACTCTCCTTCTTCGTCTCTCAAGTAATTAATGTGCTTTGTATTTATTGAGGTTTCAAATGATGAATGTGAAATCTGCGCGCTGATTTCACTAAATGATTTTGCTTCCTGTAGATGGAAACTTCGTTCGAACACAATTTTGGAAGTTCTGAAGGACTTGGGAGCTGATTTTTTCTGCCTGCAGGTTTTTTTATTTTTGTCAAACTATAGTTTGGCACTAATTATCATTACTCAGCACAGGATACATACTTATTTTGATATAATTAATAAATATATATTTTGAATATGGCAATTATTATTTGATTAAATTCATAATAAACAAATACTGTTGAATATAAATTACATTTTGGATTTACAATGAAAGTAATTTACATTTTGATATAAGGTTATTTTTAAGCATTGAAAACTATTAAAATTTAACTTGAAGATAAAAGATAAAATAAGTAAGATTGAAAATAATTGTTATTAAGAGGATTACGTATAGACACAGAAAGTTGGAGATGGCTGAGATATTTTTTGGCTAGTTGTCAAGGTAATTTGTGAAATGTTATCCAAAATAGGGAATAGAGAGATTTTGAGAATGCAAATTTAAGTGAGTGTGAAGATTGAGTTTCAATCTCCGATTTGTTTATTTTAATTTATATCATATTAGTAAATTTTGGCCTCTTAATTACTTTCTTTCAAGTGATGTTCTTCTTCTTATGATGGATCATTTCAGGAAGTTGATGAATTTGAAAGCTTTTACAAAGGAAACATGCAGGATTTAGGATATTCTTCGATTTATATGAAGAGAAGTGGACAGAAGCGTGATGGGTGTGGCTTATTTTACAAGCATGACTGGTATGTTCAATTTTTTTTGCGGTTATTTTACATGCATAAACTTGTATTGTAGCTATGAAAGGAAGGGGGAATGGTTTATAATGTAGATTTTAATTTAACTCGAGATTGAACCAGTGACTAGTGAATGGCTAAGATTTTGCACCTAGAGTGGATACAAGTTTTTTTTAATAAGTCGGGGAGAACTACAGTAACTATGCTAATCTAAGGTCCAAAGTCAGTGTTTTACACACACACAAGCACACACATATATATCTTGGAATGGTTTCAACTTAATTTTCTAGTAATTAAAACCAGCAATAATGGTACTTTGCTTGATATTGGTTAATTAATATTTACATTGGAATGGTTCTTTTTATCTTTTATCTCTCTTTCCCATCTCATCTTTTGGAGTTAATTGTTAGTTATTTTTTCTCTCCAAAAGAATTTAAGACATGTGATTACATAATATTCATTGATGGTCAGTTCTCACTACCTTTATCTACTTAAATTTATCCTTAAAATTTTCCTTTTAGTGCAGAGTTGCTCTTAGAGGAGAAAATTGAATACAATGATCTTGTAAAGTCCATTCCCGATGGGAACTCTTCAAACGACGACGATCACACCTATAATCAGACAGTCCATGCTGATAAACAAAAGGATGTGGCACCCAAAAATGGTAAATGCAAAATGAAATTAAAGATACTTAAAGATTTTATATTTTCTTCTATATACAGTTTTAATTTTTGTTATGGACTGACTGATGAACTGGCGGAAACTCAATTCTGGTTCTGCAACTTCATTTCTATTGCTGCTGTGTTCCCTGTTTTCCTTTTCTTAGCTATTTCATTGTTATTTTTTTTATGTGTTCATTGTTTTAACACACAGAATTTGGGGCTGCATGGATGTCTGTACATATTAGAGTATAGATTTCTTCATTAACTAAATTCCTGATTCAGGTTCCAAATCAAATAAAGAAGATCGTGGAGATCCCAATGACCCCCATGTGAGACTTAAGCGTGATTGTGTGGGAATAATGGCTGCATTCAAATTCAAAGATCCCTCTCGTCAAATTATTATTGTGGCCAACACACATCTTTATTGGTAATGAAGTGACTTATGTGTGTTTTACTTCATTTTTTCCATTGTTGTCTTCGAATGTAATTTTAACTCAAATGTGTATTGTGTTATACATGGGTTTGCTTAACTTTGGTGGTGGAATTAATAAATTACATATATTTTTGCTCCAGGGATCCTGAATGGGCTGATGTCAAGCTTGCACAAGCTAAATATCTTCTATCCCGCTTGGAAAAATTTAAAACACTGGTCTCAGATAGATATGAATGCATACCTGAAGTCATTGTGGCTGGTGACTTCAATTCTACGCCAGGAGATACGGTACTAGCATCCCTTAAATCTCAAATTCTCTATTTTTTGTCTAAATTCTAATGTCCCCGAGGAAAAGAGAAGAATGAAATAATAAAAGTTATTGGGAAAAGGAAATCGCAAAATGTGTCCCGGGATATCATAGTCTGCACACTTTAACTCCTCTCCCTTGAAGAATTGCAATTTATTTTAATAAACTCATGACCAAACTATGCAAGTATTCTTGACGTACAAATTCTGAGTTTGACAAAAGATGTTGAACACAATTCAATTTTCATAGCAATTGATTGAAAACTCTTTATCGTTCAAAAATAAAATATAAAACTCTTAGTATGTCTATAATCGCTAAATCAATTTAGCACAGTGAAAGATATTTTACCATGTAAAATATAGAGGCTTTTGATATTTTTTTTAGTTAGCATTAGAATGAACAGTGCAACACTGACTAATTTGTGCAGTCATAGTTCCTTTCTTGTATTGTATGCATTTGTTGTTGTTTGTCCGTGTAACTTTTAGTCATGTTTGATTACCTGTAATAGCTTTGGGATGTGCTTTCAAAATATGAGCTGTATTTTCTCCAATGCTTTACTAACCCATAGCATTTTCCCCTTTTTTGCAGGTCTATCAGTACCTTGTATCCGGCAATCCTTCATCAAACCTGATGCTGAACTGTTTAGAGGAGTCGCCTCCTATTCCCTTATGTAGTGTCTATGCTTCTACAAGAGGAGAGCCACCATTTACAAACTACACACCTGGCTTCACTGGAACACTCGACTATATTTTATATTCCCCTTCTGATCACATTAAACCAATTAGTTTTCTTGAGCTTCCAGACTCTGATGCAGCCGATATTGTTGGTGGACTGCCAAACTTAAGTTATCCTAGTGATCATCTACCAATTGGTGCTGAGTTCGAAATCATCAAGGAGTAAACATTCTTGTATGGAAGGTGTTCTTTAAATTACCAGGCTTCATGTTCTATCTCCTCCCCCTGTTTGAAGATGCAAGCAAGGCTCTGGGAGCAAATGTTCAATGAATTATGTCATAAAATCATCACAGGCACTTGGCAAGGAGGCCAACAGTCACCAAAATGCTAATATTATGCAGGAATCTTTGTTTTGTGATGAAAAATTCGTTTGAGTTTGTCTGACTTATCCCCCCGAAATTGCAGCCGAGTCTTTCTAAAAAAGCTTTTTTATTCTCAGGTAGACGGTTTCAGAAATTATGTGAACATATGTATCCTTCTAAAGACAATAATTTGTTATGTATTTTTTTTGGAGATAAAGCATTTTTGTTATTAAATGTCATTATTTATTTCAAAGGAATACTGTAAAAAAGTATGTATACCGAATTTCTTTGTTGATCTTGAAACTAAAGTGATTAATTCTGGCTATTGGATGTCCTATCAGGCCAGCACTTACTGGCCGCTTCAGCTTTTACGACCATGATCTTTTTCGTTGGATATTTTTTTTTTTTAAGATTGTGGTGGAAGTTCTGAACCTGTCCATACGAGACAGAAATTTGATGTTCATCATGATTGTGACATGATTTGATTGCCCAACGATAGCGACTAGTTAACACTACACAGTTGATTTACGAAGTCAATATTTGCCCATTCCCCTATCAGATTGCCCATATCACTGTTTTCCCATAACACACATTACCTTGTCAGAATACACTTCTTATTAGCTATAAATTCCAAGTATCACTTTGTCTTTGTTCTCTGTGAAAAATAGGGTGGATGAGTGAAGATGGAAATAAGAAGGGTTGTTTTGTGGATAAAAGTTAGTGGAGATATATTTTTAAAAGTAGGGATATTTACTAGTAATCCTTTTAGTGTATTTTTCATTTATTTCTATTCATCTTCCTATTTTTCTTTTTATTTATTCTATATTCTCTATTTATTTTCAGTTAAACACTTTTAACTTTTATTTCATTCCTTATCTATCCCAATCAATTTTTTTTTCCTATTCTCATCTTTTATATTTCTCTTCTTTTTATCAAACAAATATTTTATGTAAGAATGGGCAAATTAGTAGCTAACTATCTATTTTTTTTATATTTTTTGTCCAATAATGAAACGAATTGACTTGTTTTGCTGGTGTAGGGAATTTTGAAACTACAGTTGTTCCATAGCTAATTTGCTCTGCTTTATGTACTTGTTGGACGGCTTTCATTTGTCCATTCGCGTGATGCTTAGCACAATTTACTGTTGTCATCAACGTGATAGATTGCAGCAGGACCCTCAAACTGATACCCACAGTTATGATTGGTGCGTTTCGTTTGGGACCACGAACATTGCAAGTTGCAAGTTGGGGAGGGGGGTAGGTTTGTGTTCTCATTTTTCATGTTTCTAAGGTTGGTTAAATTTAACCACACATGTTGCCTCGTCTTAATTAAGGTAACTATATAATCTGAAGTGTGTAGTTGTGTTACTCTTTAGAAGCATTAACGCGAAGTTCATTTCAAAAGTTCAAGAACATGGTCAAAATGCAACCATTGCGACTTTCTTTGAGGAAAGTTCTTACCTTTAAAAAAATTAGATCGTCACATGGTCATATAAGCCTTTAGATAGATAGTATATACTTGTCTCCGAAATCTGAACCAGACCCAAAGGAAAGTGGGGAAGTGGGGCTCATGGCGATTAACAAAAATCCTTGCATATTCGTCTTTGGCTGGAAGGTAAAGGAAACTTTGCCCTCCTGACATGGGAAACAGTTTGTATAGATAGAGGTTCTTTATGGCTATATCTCCCAGGTCAGCATCAGAAACTTTAAATGGGATGCCGTATGCAGTACATCAAACATTTGACATTTCAACTAACTTTTCCATGAACTGGAAATCGACTTAAATTCTTGAGGTAACCAAAATAAATGCTCAATAAATTCTTAAACAGTTTGATGAATTTAGTTTTCTTACGGGAGCTTGATCAAATAAAGATTGTGCTAATGAATATGAAAATCTTGTCAAATTTCTCAAATTCATCATTATATTCTCTAGAGAGGAAGCTTTATCGTTAAATAAAATAGTTCCAATGAATCTCTAAAAAAATTAAACGAGTTTATCCTAACTTTTAACGAACCCCTCTTTGTGATCCTTATTCTCTGCCTGTCTCTCTTTTTACTCACAGCAAATCTCATGTAAGTATATAATTTTTCTCCCTGATTTTTCATCCCTCCAAATGTAGTTTCACATTTTGAGTGTTCATCAAACATTATCCAAACGATAAACAAGGCACCCAAATTTTAATCTTCACTCTAAACACATTCATAATTCAAACATTTCAGTTTCATCTTTTGCTGTGGTTTGTGTTCCACATGTGCTGTAATTAGTCTTACGCAAATCTTTCTTTCTCATTTTGGATGGTGGGAATCGGCACGTTCCATCTCATACATTTATTGTTAAATTTCTCTTTATATTAGTTTTTTCGATGTCATGTCTCCCTCTCTTCAGAAAGTTCCACTGCCGAAAAATCCAAACAAATTCATCAAGGAGACAAAATTCATGACTCGGCTCATAGTGAAACTTGGCATATTATTCCATGTTCTGGAATTTTCTACGCATCCTGGTGAATTTATTTAGACTCAGCAATAGAATATATGCGGGCTACCTAATCTCACATTCAAGTTTTGTTGGAACTAAGTAAATGCGCATGTCTGAATCTTCTGGAATACACGTTTGCTGGTATAATAAGTAATAGTCTGTGAGCTTGAAACCATTCTTAAGAATATAATATTAGTTCAAATATTTACGTGGTCAGAACTTCCAAAATGGAACATATTAATTTGTATTCAATGTTTTAGTGGTGCAATTAGTTAATCTTAATTAACACATATACACTGATGTAGTTAACTAGCACTTCAGCAGGTTTTTGCAAAGCAGACACCAATATGTAGAACAGAATAACATTTGTTCAAATTTATTTATTACATCATTACAATCAGTTCCCAAAAAATATATTTTTACTTCATAGTCCAGCAGGGAACTTCTCAAGAAACCTGCGCATAGAAGTGCAACTCTAGTCAGAACTTGATTACAAATTTCTACTCACTTTAATAATATAAACATTCGAGACATTTTTTATATTTTGCTTTATGTGCTCCAACATAGTAGTGAACCAGACATGAGAACATGCGTGTTGCCCCTACTGAAGGAAGAACTTTATTAATTTGCAAGAACTGGCACTGAGAAATATGGTGCAGTAGTCATTGGTGCTTCAATGCCCATTGTTTTTGCTTCACCAGAAACTTCTCCAAGGAATCCATTATAGAAGGCTTTAACCTTGATGACTACGTAAAGAAAAGATGATGCAAGGTACGAGAAACCCAACCTTTGAAGCTTTTGTGCTTGTTTCCTACCTCGGTTTGTGCCACGTTTAGTACCCTTTTCACGTTCCATGTTGTTAGTATGCTGTTCTTTGATGTTACCTTGGGGTTGGATTCGAATATATTCATAGTTTTGGCGATGAGATAGTGAGCTAGGGCTCCCTCTTTCTCCATAAGAGGCTGCACAGTGCCTTAGTCTCTTGGATCTTACATCACTGTCAAATTGGGAAGCCATGTTAGTGGTCATTGTTTATTAACAAGAGTGTTGCTGTGATATGGGTGGAGCTCAAGGAGTGTTCTCTCTCTCACCTCTCTTCTAAGATTTGTAATGATGATGACCTTTATATAGAGAAGGCCAGCATGGCGTGAATTTATGCTGGTCTGATTTTTTAGGCCAAGATTTATCTTTTCTCACACCCTTTGGTGTGTTACATACACTAACTGACAAGCATAAGAAATTGTGATAGAAAGTGACATGAATACGTCATAAGGGGTTAGTTAAAAAAATGCAGACCCTCCACAGGGATGCAAATGAATTAGGTAAACTAATCATTTACCAAGTTTCTTTTTCCAAAAAATGTGTTTATTTTTCTTTTACAAAAGCTAAACCGCTTAATATTTGGGAGATTTTGATAAAGTTATCTGACTTTTCCTCTCCTTTAGAAGAGGAAAATTAAGAAAATAATTGAGTCTAAAAATGCCTGATACAATTAACTTATAACACTGACTTAACAATATCAGCTTGTTCAAGTTAACTAATAAGCTTATGATGAGTGTGACCTCAGAATCTGAATACAAGTTGAGGCATAGCAATAGCAACAGTTAGTGTTACTGGTTTAAAAGCAAGGAGAGAAATAAAAAGGGGGTCCATAGAATTAGGAACAAGTAGGTGGCACGTGAAGTGTAGGACCTTTTAGAACAAGCTGGATAGCATTGTCATATTCATTCAACTTCAATGGCATGCAAGTTGGGGGTGGAAGGAATCATGGATCACGCAATTACATGGTTTGGAGCATAATCAGAGTTTCAATCAGAGAGAGATTGAAGATCAAGTGGCTAGATTTTAATTTTTTTCTCTCATTTGAATCACAAATTTTGTTACTTCAATAAGCCTTCGATATTAGAAATCAGTCTGTGGCATACAAAAGGGTGCTTTTAATTTTATTTTAGTTGAAGCATTGTGGCAGATATAAACTTGTCCTTACCTATTTTCTGTACGAACAAATTCACTGCACAGAAAATCCTTATTCCTAGATTTTTAATATGTTTTAAGTTAAGTTTACATAAATAATTTAATCAAATACTTATTTAATATAGAAAACTTATCACATCAACATTTAACTTGTAACTTATTTTGACAAGTTTCATGGTAAAATTTACTGACTAATTTCATAGATGTTCTGTCAGCAAATACTTTCTAAAGACGTAGTTAATTAGTTAAAGGAGTATTCCATATATTACAAAAAAACTTAAGTACACAAACTTGCATGGATCAGATTTATACAAAAGTTTATTCAATTTTCTTATTTTATGTTTAAAATATATTTTCGCACATGAGATGTTGATAAAAACGCTCATTATCTCTAAATCACATGTATTGGTATTAGTTATTGTCCATGAAAATATAGAATCGAGATATATCAAAGTTAGTTATTTGATGAAGATGGATGCTAGGATGAAACAGTAACTTCTTCTTCTTTGTGGATTGAAAATGACTTCTAAGTAGCAGAAAACTCTAGAAAATAGACTCTCATAACTCAATCATACCAATTTAATTTGCAAGATCAAGTTTCATTATCTATTTATGTAAACTTTACATCCTAAACATGAAACTAATATTTGTAATCAACAATCACTAAAACAAGTTCAAATATGATCTTAAAATTTGAATTAGGATAAAATTAAGCTTACAAAAACTGATTTAGAAATTGAAGTTTACATTTTACTGTAGTCATATCAGTATGGATTTTCAACATGTGAAATTGATGAGAGTGAATTAATCGAAAGACAAGTTAAGTGAGACAGAGAACCTAAATTTGGAAATAAAAATGGGGTTGAAACGAAAGAGAACAAATAAATTATGGCGGTGGCAGTTTATTTGTCTTTACTTCAGCTTTAAATCATCTTTTGCCTTTGTCTGTGTGTGTATGGTTTCAATATTAATGCACATGCTGTGCCAAATAGTATGGACTTACAGTTTTGGACAATCAGTTCACGTGAAATTGAGCTGGCCAATTCATCCTTTTCTTCAGCTCTTTTCATCATCTCAGAGACCATTCTCATAGGAAGGCTGGAGAAATGAAGTGTATGTGTAACCACCGAAGGGTTAATCAAGATCTATGGTTATTGCAGTTTTTGGTGTAAGGGAATGGAAGCATAGTGTATATATGCAGTGTAAAAAATACTAAGTAAGTTTGATATATTTGTTACATAATATTATATATATATATGAGTTAAGGATAATTTAATTTTTATGCTATTGTGATATTTATATATTTGTTGTGTCCACTGCTTTAGACTTTATATTAGGGCTAATATGAGAAATCCTATTCCTCTGTCTCCATCCTTTGTTTATTATTATCATGATATTTATCTTGATAATTGTCTAGTTTGGCAAGCTTGCTTGTGAAGTAGGGATGATAATGTCATTGGGTTAGCTTGTGACCTGATAAAGAAAAACGTGGAGTGGGCCGTTAGTCCACTTAGACTCGTTCCGTATAACTCGTAGTCCGCGTGGGTGAAGTGTAGGATGACGTAAGCTAACCCGTATATATTAAAATTCTGGATTTTCTTTGTACCTCCATAATTTCTTCTAGTACCCTCATACTCTCAAAGATCGAAAAATTATCCATATCAGCTTATACAATTTAAAATACAAATTTTAACTTCCAAATTCTATAATTCGGAAAGTCTTTATATTCCAAATTCTAAAATTAAAGAAAAACTTTCAATGAAAAATGTAAAGATAATTTGAGTATTTTTTGAAGTATGGGGTATAGGAAGAAACTTCTCTCGATCCCTAATTCATAACATCTTCACAAAATTCGGTAAGACTTGACATTTTTTGAAATTTAATAGTGTATTTTTGTCTTTCTGAAATGCATAATGCATAAATTGTTTAGGTTTCAATGCTCATCCAATATAGTAATATTACCTAATTTATTTTTATAATAAAATTTAAATACAATATTATATATATATATATAT